>ENA-OBLH01000140-OBLH01000140.1-metagenomes-genome-assembly--contig:-NODE-140-length-25279-cov-6.25888_pt1 | contig 25279 bp, 22 predicted proteins | sample MGYA00153382_OBLH01 | MGnify analysis MGYA00153382
CATCGCAATCGCCGCTACCGTCATCTTCTGGTTGCCTCAATGAGTCCTGAGCCTAATTCAAGGCTGCCTTTTTCGAGGCAGCGTTGGGGAGTGGATTGGGGTCTCGGATGAAGAGTGGGCGCTGATCCGCCCATTGTTGCCGCCCGAATATGGCACGTCGAACGGAGTGTTCTGGCACTACCAACGATGGGCCGCGACCTGCGCGTTCGACGCGATGCTGGATACGATTCCAGTCGCCCGCGATCATCGATGTGACGGATGTACGCAACCGGTCGGATATCGAGCTGTTCGGACCCTTGCTGCAGATGATCCGTGTCCCCAATTTCGATGCCGCGCTGATCGAGGCGAACAACACGCGTTTCGGCTGTCGGCCTCGCTGATCGGCAGCGCGGCCAAACTTTACGACCGTTTCTGGGCAAACAGCCGTGCGGGCATCGTCAACCGGAACGAGCCAACCAATGGTGCCTCGTCATTGGCTCCGTTCGGAGGTATCGGTCCGTCGGGCAATCACCGCCCGAGCGCCTATTATGCCGCCGATTATTGCGCCCAGCCCGTGGTATCGTCCGAGCACGAAAACCCGTGCGCCAGCGTCGGCGTCGGATTATGCGAAGACTGATTGATAGATCACGGCGCAGTGATGGCGAGTTACCGTTTTACGGGGGGAGGTAACTCGCCATCGATGCGATGCATGCAGAAAAGTGGCTCGGCGTGCTTTATTGCAGGAGACCAGCCCTGACCCCCTGGTCATGGCTCCCCAAAGGTTTCCAGAAGGTAAACCAGCACCTGTCGCGCTGATGGAATCTGCGGTCTGAGAGCAGATCGCGGCTCTCGTCTTTATTTGCAGGTATGCACGTTAGCGATACGTTGGAAAACGGCGGGATGCAGGGGGATTTCGAATCTGCAGCCGAGCATGAACTGTCGATTCCAGGCGACGACCGCTCCCCAAACTTCAAAATCAGGCAACTTCAGCCACAGCTGAGTGCCGCGCTCAAGTTGATATGGCCATTCGGTACGGAAGCCATGGGGGGACAAGTCGTGAACAACGATGGCCGCCGCGTGTCCACCGCGCTCGCGCAGTGTTGCGCCCTCGAGCCACAGGTCGATGCGGGGTTCCGCCCGAACCTGTCTCACCGATAATCTCGCATGAGATCAAAGTGGGTCCATCGGGTTACGCCCTGCCTCACGACGACTAGACAGCGCTGCGCCGGCGGTTGCTGCGGCGAGGTTCAGAAAGGGTGACTATCTTATCCAACGGAACCCCGGGAAGGGCTTCGACAGGCAGGCCGAAGAACGTCTCACCGGCCTCCTGCCCGGTAAGCGCGATGCTGAGCAGCAATGGGACGGCCGAGACGCCGTCCGATCGCGTGACCGCAGCAAAATCCGCCACTGTCGGGATCGCCTGAGTAGCGAGAACGGCGAAGAGTGCGATGCTGCAAAGAGAAACGACGTCGACGATCCGGCGCGACTTTTCATACGGCACCGGCTGCGCCTCGACATTCCGGTCATCGTCTGACATCTGCACAACGCCCCTCTGACCTAGGGATATGTAGCGCACCGTTTTCGATGGTGGTGTGACCAATCAAAATCCGCATGACGCGCAAAATCTCCGTGGCCTTGTGGATGATCGAAGCCTTGGTTCAGCGTTGAAAGTGAGTGCAAATACCTCTCGCCGCACTTAATCGTCAGACTCACCAGCTTAATGAAGATCAATCGCGATACGGGTCTTTTAGCCCTTTGAACCATCCAACTGTCGGTTCGGAGGACGCGACCCGAAGCTTCGGGGGCGCACTCGGTTTTGGCTGCGCCGCAACATTCTTGCGGGCCTCATCGATATCAATTGCTTCTTCGAAACTTAGGCCGGCTGACCCTTGGCGCACCCATTTTATCGTTGCCGTGATTGCTTGGGAAGCACCGATCGAGATCTGAAGTGTCTCGCCCGCAAGCATCTTCTCAGCATTGTCGATCCTCGCCCCGCCGGTTGAGAGGTCGCGGACCCGATGCCTTGTCGGTGCGGCCCAACGAATGTGCTCTACGGTCGCCATCAACATGACATTCAAGCGCGGGGCACGTTCGGCAGGGTTGGGCACCGCCTCCGCAATTTCTGGCATCTGCAATTCATCTGACATAGCGTTCAGAGCCATTTCCATTTTCCAGTCAAACTGACCACGGAATAGTTAAAAAATTACAATTGAAACGGAATTTTGGCACATCGCAACATTTAGCGCCATTAGCCTGCAAAGAGGTAATGGGCTGATCAACCCGAAATGCGTCGCCTTCGGCATGTCCGCTCCGCCGCATCGCCTCCGTAAGAGTTGCCGTTCCACCTTCTACCCTTCGGGTCCTTCGACCCAGCCTGAACGAATGGCGACTTTTGGGGTCTCGCGTTGCCCCGGGGGACGACCGGGATTAGGCGCGAAGCGGTCGTGCACAACTCAGGGGCAACCGAACCAATTAGGGAATGTCGAAAGCATAGGGCAGGGGGCTTCGATCAGGCCTGAGTGCTCCAATCGCCCAACCCGTTCGTTCGCATGATCCTATCGGTCAGAGCGCCATTTGCATTCGGACTTACACAAATCCTTACACATGTTACGAATGCGATAAAAATAGAACAACAAATACAGTAAGTTAGATGAAACGCGCTCCACTCAAAATCCGGTTCCGCGAGGAGTGTGGGTTCGATTCCCACCGACCGCACCACCGCTATGACGAAGTTGTTCCGATAGCAAGAGATTTTGAAAGAAGCACGAGAGCGCTGTTGAAAATATGTGAGTATTTAATTCGTGTCTTGTTTACAATAATAATGCAACACAGTGGCATGGTTCCTTTATGAGATGACCTACAGAATACGCCGTAATACTTGAATTTCTGCGAAACTCTCATAAAGTCTATCCTGCTCGACTGTTTGAGTCGGTGGAGGTAATCTCTCCAGATATTGCGGCCCGGATCATTGCGCTGACGAAGGAGCTTCCCGCCAGTTTAGACGAATGGATCGATGGCAATTTCACACTCTAGCATCGGCGAACCGTTTACGCGGATGACTTAGGTCGAGACATTCGCGCGCAATATCTATCAAGACGCCGAAAATGCATGCGTGTTTCTATGTCGCCCGCACGCGATGCACCTCGGTGATACGCCGCGCGATGTCGTGCTTGCAAGCGACGCTGGTGCCAATGTCGTCATTAATCTGCTCGAGCGGGCCGCTTATGGGGGTGGTGTCTGACGGCATCGTCGTGTTCATCGGCGTCCGCACGGTCCGGAAGATGGGATTAAAAAGAGAAGCGGATACATCGCTCGGGTCCATTGATTGGCCGCTTCCGCCAACATTGCAGACGTTCCAAAGGCCGAAACTCCCGTTTCACACCTGCCGTACACTCAGGCAGTGGACTTAGTGCTGCGAAGGGCATGGATGGGGCCGATCGCAGATCGACCGCTTTCAGGCTGGCGCGAGGAAAGCGGACACTCGCTTGGGTATTGCCCAACGGAAAAGACCCATTTTCGTTGTTCAGCAGTCTTGTTCGCTCTCAAGGTGCGGATGCCGTTCAGTTAACGGGCGCGGCAGCAGAGTGCTTAGTGATTGTCCTGGAACCCCTGGTGCAAATCCGCCTCCCCCGCCGGGCGTCGTATGAATCGATCGAAGTCTTTATGTGGGCGGCAGTAGACCCAGTTTACGCTTTGGTGCGGCCAATTATCCGGAACTTTTCCTGAAACCGTCGGTTGTTGGAACGTAGCCAACAGCGATGCATAAAGCTCGCGGACCCGAGATTGTGTGGATAGTGACCTCCGGAATATTGACAATATTTCAGATAGTTAGGCCGTTGACAGGTTGGAAAATCGCGGGCACATGGCCGACTATTCTGGCTGTTGAGTGCTAACGGCGATTTCAGGAGCGTACCCCATGACAAATTCGATGACCCGCCGCGCGTTGCTGAGCAGCGTTTCCACCATCGCGGCAATCGCACTTTTGCCGGGTATAGCCCAGGCTCAGGCGACAACCTGTTCGCAGACGGGAACGGCGATCACGTGCGTCGATGGTGCTGCGACGGTGCTGACCGGTACCACCAACGCGACGACGACGACCTTGCCCGGCCCGGGTTTGAGGACAATCGGCGTCGGCGGCCCGTCGACAACGACTTATGTTGCGACCGGCCCGATCTCCACGACCGCTACACCTGCCGTCACCCTGACGTCGGCTGCTGGTCCGCTCAGCTTTACCCCGTCGGGAACAACGGCGTCCCTCAACATTGCGACGACCGGCGGTGTCGCCGCCAATGGCCTGACACTGGCGACGCCGGGCCAGGCCGCGACGGTCATCGTCGGCAACATCGCGACGACTGGCACCAGTTCGTTTGGGGTTCTTGCAACCGGCGGCAGCGATTTGACGCTGCGTACCGGTAACGTCTCCGCAACTGGGACGATCAGCATCGGCGTCGACGCGGGGCTCCAGACTGGCAACGTCAACGTCACGACCGGCGACATCACGTCTGCGGGGCGCGCGGCGCGCATCATTACAGCCAATACGGGAACGACGACGGTTGCGACCGGCAACATCAATGCCGGCGCGTCTGGCCTGCTGGCCAATGGCGGCACGGTTTCGGTGACAACGGGCAATGTCGTGACCTCGACCAATGGCGGCACGACGACGGGCGGTTTCGGTGTCGCGGCACAGGCATTTACGGGCAACGTTACCGTCCGCACCGGCACGGTCAACGCCGCCAACGGCATCGGCATCCTCGGGAGCGCATTCGGCGCAACCGGCTCGACCGATATCGGCGGATGTTCCAGCGTATCGTCGTCGAGCACGGCCGTTATTTCGCAAGCTCAGGGCACCGGATCGGTCACGATCAACTGCGGCGCGCTCTCCGCGACGGGCGTCAATAGCAACGGCGTGTTTGCGACATCGAACGGCGGCAACATCCTCGTCAACACGACGTCTGCTGCGACGTCCGGTGTCGGCGGGTTTGGCGTGACCGCGAACACAATCGGCACGGGCAATGTCACGACCAATGCGGGTGTGATTACGACCACCGGCGCTGGCGGTACGGGCCTGTTCGCCCGCACCGGCACCGGTACGATCGATGCGGGTTATGGCAACATCACGACCTCGGGCATCGCATCGGGGACGAGCACCGCAAGCGCACTGGATTTGGCTTCGACCGGCACAATCAACCTGCGCGGTGCGGGCAGCACGCTCCGTACGAGCGGCGCAGGCGTAACGGCCGCGATCGTCAATGGCGCAAGCGTAACGGGCAACCTCGGCAATGTTGCGACCACGGGCCTAGGTGCACAAGGCGCGCTTATCACCGCAAGCAACGCCGTCGACCTGACGGTCGGGACAGTGACGACTACGGGTGTGGGTGCCCGCGGGATAGTTGTATCGAGCGGCGGTACTTCGGTGCTGAACGCCACAAGCGTTACGACGGCAGCAGCCGATGCCGTGGTCGTCGGCTCGATCGGCAACAGCAGCACGACGGTGGGTACCGTGGCCATCGCCGGGGACAATACCCGTGGCATCGTGGCGCAGTCGCCCGCAGGCAATGTGACGGTCGCCGTCGCCAACGGCACGTCGACCGGCACAGGCACGACCTTGGTCAGTGCCACCAGCGGCATGGGTGCTGTTGCGGCGAGCTCGACCGGCACCTTGTCGGCTACCGGCGCGAACTCGCGGGTTGTCGATCTGAACGCGGGCGGCAATCTGACCGGCTCGTTTAATAACGTAACCGCATCAGGCACAGGGACATCGGCCATTGTCGCGCGTTCGGGCGGTACACAGGCGCTGACGATTGCAGGCACTGTCGCGCACAGCGGCACGGCAGCAGGCCTAGCCGCTGTCGATGCACAGAGCGGCGGCGCGTTGACTGTTACGAATAACGGCACTGTCTCGACAACGGGCGCGGCGATCAATGGCATCAACGCGCGGTCGACTGCCGGAACAGTCACAGTGGCTGGTACCGGCACGGTCACCACGAGCGGCGCAGGTGCGACCGGCGTTTTCGCTACTACCGGTACCACGGGTAACGCTGTTGCTGTCACGCAAGGGGCCGTCCGCACGACGGGTGCTGGTTCCACCGGCGTCCTTGCGCTCGGAACTGGCGCAACCTCGGTTACGCTGGCGTTGGGTTCGACGACCGGTGCAGGTGCACGCGTTATCGACGCAACCGGCGGCACTGTTGCTGTCACGACGACGGGGCCGATTACGGCAAGCGGCGCGGCAAATGGAACGGTCCGCGAGGCAATTTTCGCGAACGCGAACACCGGTGCCGCTGTCATCAACACCGGCACAGTTACGGCAACATCGCCGGGCGTTCGCGCGCTGACGGTCAATGCGGCCACGACGGCGCTGGTCAATGTGGCGACGGGCGGCACGGTCTCGTCGAACGGTGACACGGTGTTCGTGACGTCTGGTACCGGCACCACGGTCAACAATGCCGGGACGATCACGGGCACCAATGGCTTCGCGCTGTCGGCCAACGGCGGCGCGGCGACCGTCAACAACACCGGCACCATCAACGGTCCGGTCTCGCTGACCGGGAACAACGATGTCGTGAACAATTCCGGCACGATCACCTTCGAGAACGGATCGGCGTTTGGCGCGGGTAACGACACGCTGAACAACAGCGGCACGACGCTTGTCCGCAACGGTATCGACTTCGGTGCCGGAACCGATGCGGTCAACAACAGCGGCACCTTCGCGCTCGTTGCGCGTACGGCTCCGCTGGCATCGACGCTGACCGGCCTCGAGGCGTTCAACAACTCGGGCGTTTTGACCCTGCAGAATGGCATTGTCGGTGACACGCTGACAGTCCCGGGAACCTTCACGGGCTCGGGGGCGAGCAGCCTGCTGCTTGACGTCGATCCCAGTGGCGCGGGTGCTGCCGACCGTCTCATTATCGGCGGTGCAGCTACCGGGTCGACCCAGCTCGGCCTCAACTTCATCAATGGCACGGCTGTTCTGCTGCCGTCGGTGAACCTTGTTTCGGCGGGTGCCGGGACGAGCGCGACAGCCTTCGCGCTCACGCCGACGACACGCGGGCTGATCACCTATGGTGTTGTGTTCAACGGCGCGAACAACACGTTCAACCTCGCCGGTGCGCCGAGCGCGACTGCCATCCGGCTGCTCAAGGTTTCCGAAGGCGGACAAACCTTGTGGCACCAGTCGGCGGATGCCGTTTCGGCACAGCTGGCAACGCAGCGTGATGCGATCTGGGCCGGGAATTCCGCCGATGGCGGGCGGGTCTGGCTGCAGATGTATGGCAACACCGCAACGCGTCAGCAGACGGGCAGCTTCACCAACTATGGCCTGACGCAGACCATCGACAGCAGCTACAAGCAGGATGCTTTCGGCGGCCAAGTCGGGTTCGGCCTGTTCGGTGGTGGTGCGCTGACCGTCGGACTGACCGGCGGATACGTAAACTCGGTCTTGAGGTTCTCGACCGATGCACAGCGGATCGAATACGACGTCTTCAATGCAGGCGTTTATGCCGGGTACAACTCGGGCGCACTGTTCCTAAATGCGCTTGCCAAATACGATTATTACAAGGTCCGCATATCGGCGCAGAGCGCTGGCCTCGATGTCCGCAGCAACGGCAGCACCTATGGTGCCAAGGGCGAAGCCGGGTTCCGCTTCGGTGGATCGGGCTTCTACGTCGAACCAAATGTCAGTGTTGCCTACACGCGGACCAGCTTCGACACGATTGCGCCGCTCGGGGTCACCATCGACTTTGACCGAATGGAAGGGCTGCGCGGCACGGCTGGCTTGCGGATCGGCGGGACGACCTCGATCGGTGGCGGTAGCGTCGCCGTGTTCTATGCGGGCGGCGACTATGTCCGTGAGTTTGATGGTAAGAACGGTTTCGTATTCGCATCGGGTGCAAACGCCCTCGGGTTCCGCAACGTGCCGCTCGACGATTACGGCCGTGGCAAGCTGGGCGTGTCGATCTCCTCGGGCGCCGTCACCGGCTTCCTCGAAGGCAATGGCATCTACAGCAAGAACTATAAGGGCGTCGGCGGCCGCGCCGGCCTGCGGATCGCGTTTTAAGGATTGGCCACGTGAGCCCGATCCAAACGGATCGGACTCACGTTCGCCTTTAATCACAAATCACTTCTTCTGATTGTTAATGGTTCGGCCTTTAGCGGATAGGTTCGAGTGTATCGCTAACCGGCAGGTTCCGCCAACATTGGGGACGTTGGAGGCTTGCATCGCGAAGCCGAAACTTGCCATTCGTTCACCCCTGCGAGATGACTGAGTTCGCGTGTCCTGACGGGCAGCCACCCGCGCCGCTTCAGTATCTGGCAGTCAACCGAACACCATACTGCGCTGGCGGCTCATAGCTGGCCTCGAGCGGCGTACCGCCGTACGATACGATCGTGCGGACCAGCGTGCTGGTTACGTTGGTTCCATACGCCTCGAACGAGAAGTGATCATTGCACTTCCAGGTCAAGGTCAGATTGAGCTTGGCGTAACCGAGCGACTTTCCCATGCGATCGTTGAACGACTGCTCGCCATAACCAGCCGAGAAGGTCAGAGCGGCGAGGGGCGTAAGCGTGCCCATGTCACCCAGATCAAACGCATACCTGGCATAAGCCGATCTCGAATAGCGCGGCGAGTGTGGAATGTTGTTTCCCGTCAGGTTGCAGCCGAACGAGCGCGCCGGTTGGCCCGCACCTCCAGTCCCGGCAAGCGGCGCACAGCTATAGCCGGGCACGAACACATGCCGCTCGCCGATATTGGCGATGGTGATACCGTTTACGACGGTGGGCGCTGTCGCGCTTGCGTCGCTTACGATGATTGAGGCACCATAAGGCAGTGGCACGTTAGTGAAGTTGGTATATTTTGCGTCAAGCAAACTGATGTTGGCGCCAAGGGTCAGCGCTCGAGTAGGCTGCCAGATCCGCTTCGGCCTCGAGACCATAGGCCCGCGCGGTCGCGGCGTTGAACGTAACCGAAATTACCGTACTACCAATGTTAATGGGGCGCGGTTCCTGAAGATCGCTGTAGCGGTTGTAGAACGCCGATAGGTTGAATTGCAGGGTATTGTCGAAGAAGCGGCTCTTCGAGCCGATTTCGAACGCGGTGACCTTCTCGGGCTCGAAGGTTGGCGCGTCCGCGGCTTGCAATTGGCCTGCGTTGAATCCCCCCGAGCGGAAGCCTGATGAGACGGTCGCATAGATAAGGTTGCGCGGCGTGATCCCACCGCACCTATCGTTGACCGCCGCAGAATAGCGCAGTTCAACAAAAGCGCCGATGTCGGTCAGGCGTTCCTGCGACACCTTCGAATATTTCCGTCGACGACGGTCAACGGATTAACGCAGCCGGGACGCAAAGCGAGCTCATTACCGCCCAGGCTGTTGGAACGTTCGGCGGTGGTGGTTGTTACCTGTCTGCGAAACCGGCCTTCTCTGTTCCGAACCGATGCCTCGCTTTTCAATCGCCGGGACATGCGAGACAAACGATTGTGAGGCAACATTCAGAGGTAAAGCAGACTCCGCAAAGCTTAGTCAGCAAAAGCGATCTGCGCGATGCGCGTGCAGAGCCCCGCATCGAAGTTTGGGTTCAAGGTGTGACCTTGCGCGAGTCCGGGTGTAGCGCCGCTTCCGTCAAGGTCCACGACCTGTCACAACACGGGTTTCGGACTGAATGGCCCTATCTGCTGGCGCAAGGGAGCCGGGTCTGGCTAAAGCTACCCGACTTCGAAGCATGGGCAGCGATTGTCGCTTGGAACCGGAATTTCGAAGTTGGGTGCCGGTTCGAGACACCACTACACCCCGCGGTGTTCGACCGCATTATTCAAGCGCACGTCGCGCGGTGGCCTCAAAAATGAGCAACTTTCGCTACAGCTTGCCGCTCGCGTCGAAGCCCCGCCAAAGTCGATTTCCGTCTTCGCCTTCTGTGCTTAAACTGCAACTAACACAGCAGGTTGGCTATCAATGAACAAGTTGAGCGAACGAGAGAGGGCACGGGTCACCGCTTTGCATCGCTACGGCGTGTTGGACACGCCCCGCGAAGCCGCATTTGACGAAATCGCCGCGCTGATCGCGGAAATCTGCGAAACGCCGATTGCTGTCGTGAATCTTATCGACGCCGACCGGCAGTTCTTCAAGGCCGAGGTAGGTCTCGGTGTCGACAGTACCGCGTTGGCCACATCGTTTTGTGCCCACGCACTGCTGGAGCAAGACTTTCTGCTGGTCCCGGATGCTACCCAAGACACGCGCTTCTCTAGCAACCCCCAAGTTACCGGTAGTCCCCATTTACGGTTTTATGCTGGGGCGCTGCTGAAGACCGAGGAGGGTCTTCCTATTGGCAGCCTCTGCGTTCTCGATTACAAACCCCGCGAACTCACGGAAATCCAGCAGCGCGCGATTAAGGTTCTTGCGCGCCAGGTGATGGCACAGCTCGAGCAACGCCGGGTGCTTCGCCATGCGGCGTCTTCCGAAGCCCGGCAGCGGGCAATTGTCGACAGTGCGATCGATTTTGCGATTGTTGCCACCAACCTTGACGGCACGATCATCGAGTGGAGTTACGGCGCGGAGCGGGTGCTTGGTTGGGATGAAACAGAAGCCGTTGGTGCCGATGCCGGGCTGTTCTTCACGCCGGAGGATCGTGCTGCTGACGTTCCGCATCGTGAGATGGAATCAGCAAAGGCGAATGGACGGGCAAACGATGAGCGCTGGCATCTCAAGAAGAGCGGCGAGCGATTCTGGGCCAGCGGAGAGATGTCGCCATTGCGCGACGAGGCCGACCAGCACGTCGGCTATGTGAAAATCCTGCGCGACCGGACCGAGCAGTACAAGGCGGTCAAGGCGCTGGAAGAGGCGCAGAACAGTCTGCGCTGGGCGCAGGAAGCCGGAGGCGTAGGGGTATTTCACGTGGGCAGCGACGGTATCTTGCACGCGACACCAGAGTTCTGTCGTTTGTACGGTGTCGAGGAGCGCGCTTCGGCCCCGGCGCGACTGTTCGAGCAGCTTATAGTCGCTGAGGACCAGGGTCTCATCTCCGATCGGCAGATCCGCGCGGCGGGAACCGCACCGCTCGATGTCGAGTATCGTATCCGCCGGGCAGATACCGGCGAGCTTCGCTGGATCGCGCGCAAAGGTGAGATTGAACGCGACGCAGATGGCGTGCCGGTTCGTTTTGCAGGTGTGGCCCGCGACGTCACCGACCAACGTCTCGCGCGCGACGCTCTGCTTCACAGTGAAGCCCTGGCGCATGCAAATATCGAACGCGTGCAACTGGCGCTGTCGGCGGGGGCGATCATCGGCACCTGGATGTGGGACATTCCTGCCGACCGTTTCACGGTAGATCAGGGCTTTTCTAACGCCTTTGGTCTCGATCCGGAGCGCGGTCGGGACGGACTTCCCCTCGATCAAATCGTCGAAACGGTGCATCCTGATGATCGGGAGGCGCTCGCAAAGGCGATTGCAGATGCCGTTGAGCGTGGTGGTGCTTATGCACACCAATATCGCGTACAGGGCAGTGACGGGCGATACCGCTGGATCGAGGCCAATGGGCGTGTTGATCATGCGGCCGATGGCACGCCACTTCGGTTCCCCGGCGTGGTTCTTGATGTCGATGAGCGACGTGAGATCGAGGCCGAGCGAGACCGGGCATCGGCAGCGCTGCGCGCGCTTAACGAAACACTCGAGCAACGCGTCGCCGCCCGCACTGCCGAACTTATGGTGGCCGAGGAGCAGTTGCGCCAGGCGCAGAAGATGGAAGCAGTGGGGCAGCTCACGGGCGGCATCGCGCACGATTTCAACAATATGCTGACCGGTGTCATCGGCGGTCTTACGATGATCCAGAGAGATGTAGCCAGCGGGCGGACGGACCGGATCGATCGTTACATCGATGCGGCAACGACATCGGCGCAGCGTGCGGCCGCACTCACCGCCCGTCTTCTCGCATTCGGACGGCGACAGTCGCTCGACCTCAAATCGACCGACGTGAACGTGCTGGTGAAAAGTATGGAGGATTTGCTCCACCGGACGCTGGGCGAGCAGATCGCGCTGGAATGCCATTTTGCACCCGACCTGATGCCGGCGCGTACGGACGGCAACCAGCTCGAGACCGCGCTGTTAAATCTGTGTATCAATGCCCGCGACGCTATGCCGGAGGGTGGGTCGCTGATTCTCGAGACAGCGAATGTCGCACTCGATGCGCGCTATGCCCGAGAGCATGCAGAGGTCGAACCCGGCGATTATGTCGTCTTGAGCGTGTCGGACACCGGCACCGGCATGGACGCGGCAATGATCGCAAAGGTGTTCGAGCCGTTCTTTACGACCAAGCCGGTCGGGCAAGGCACGGGCCTTGGGCTGTCGATGGTCTATGGATTCTTGCGGCAATCGGGCGGCCATGTTCGGGTTTACAGCGAGCTAGGTAAGGGTACGACGATCAAACTGTTTCTGCCGCAATGCCGGGGCGAGGGCGAAGTCCTTGCTGACCGGATCCCCGAAATTGCGCGGGGCGCGGGGGAGATGGTAATGATCGTAGAAGATGATCCCTCGGTCAGGATGATTGTTGTCGAGGTGCTAGAAGAGCTTGGCTATGGTGTACTCGAGGCGGTGGATGCCCGGACTGCAATCCCGGTGCTCGAGTCTGCGCGTCAAATCGACCTGCTCGTGACGGATGTGGGGCTGCCCGGCATGAACGGCAGACAGCTCGCCGAGGTTGCGCGGCAGTCGCGGCCAGACCTAAAAGTCCTTTTCATCACAGGCTATGCCGAGAGTGCCGCCGTCCAGCGCGGGTTCCTCGATGAGGGCATGGAGATGCTGACGAAGCCGTTCGCTGTCGATGTTCTTGCTGCCAAACTCCGGGAAATTATCGGAAATTGATATTCATGGGAACGCGCAGGCGATTCGGGCCGTTCACAGCGATGTAAGTAAAGGGACTGACGTGGATCCGAACAGCTGCAAAAAACTGCTTCTCGTCGAGGACGAGGTGTTCGTCCGGTTGGTCAGTTCCGAATTCCTGAGCGAAGCGGGCTATGAGGTCGTCGAGGCAGAGAGTGCCGACGAAGCGTTGCACCTGCTGGAAGTAGCCAGTGAATTCCACGTCATGTTCAGTGATATTCGAATGCCGGGCAGCATGAATGGCCTGGAACTCGCAAAGGTGGTTCACGAGCGTTGGCCCGCAATCAAGATTCTGCTAACTTCGGGCGATACATGGCCGTCGCGGGGCGAGATGCCTGTTTCAGGCCAGTTTCTGGCCAAGCCATACCAGGTCGATGTCCTCCAACAAAGGTTGGCAAATTTGTTGGACGATTAAGCTGGCAATCTTGCAACGCTTCGATTTTATGCAGACGGGCCTTAGCAAGGCGACACGATCCGCTGCCGCGCATGTGATGTTCTACGGCCGCATCATGTATAGCTGCAAACCGTATTTAAGTTACGCTCCCATGAAAATTATTGAATTTGGGCTGTCGACAGACTCACTCGAATGTGCTGATTTAACGAGATAAATCGTTAAAGCGATACGGTAGTGGGGAGCGATATGGGCCTGTTGGCTAGGGCGTTGAGCGTACCTGTCATTAATCGGCTGAGCTTGCGTCGGCTGGAAAAGCATTTCGTTGCGCCGGACATTTACGGTCGAGACGATGTTGCCGACCGCCAGAGGAAACTGGCCCGGCTCGTCTCATGCGATATCGTGCCGCGCTTGATCAGACTCCATGAGCGAGCGGAAGCTGATGCCGGACCGAGCGAGGCGGTAATTCATGGTATGGCGCCAAGCAGTTCGGATGTTAGCGGCCTCGCCGATCTCGTGCTTGGCAGTGACCTCGAAGCAGCAGCAACATACATCATCGTCTTGCGCGATCGGGGGCTTTCCATGGAAACCCTGTTTGTCGAACTGCTCGAACCCACGGCCCGGTTTCTTGGGGAATTGTGGGACCGCGACGAATGCGATTTTATCGATGTGACGCTCGGTGTCGCCCGATTGCAAAAGCTGCTCGCGATTTTCAACAACTCGTATGTTGCGCCTACCCTCGACGATCGGCGATGCGTGCTCCTGGCCATGGCTCAAGGCAACCAGCACTCGTTCGGCATCAAAATGGTAGAGAAATTCCTTGTCGCGGCCGGTTGGCAGGTGGCTCTGGAGCTTTCTGGAACGATAGAGAGCGTTGTCGACACGGCTAGCCAGAATTGGTTTGCCGTCGCGGGCTTCACAGCAGGGTCGGACCACCAGATCGAAGGTTTGACAGCCACGATCGCCGAGCTCCGCCAGCAGTCTATGAACCCGGCGATCGGCATCATGGTCGGCGGCCCTATGTTTACCGCTGACCCAGGTCTCGCCAGCATGGTGGGTGCCGACGCAACAGCGCCAAACGCACCCGCAGCCGCCCTCGTCACCCAAACGCTGTTTGAAATAAAGCAGCAACACATCGCTGTGCACTGACGGCGCGATCAACCAACCAGGCATCGCAAGCGATGTGGAGTGGCGCTTGCCTATATTTTGGAGACGCGCGCGCCGCAGCATGACCCTCGACATTGCTGGCGCTAATTTGTTCAGATTAAGTTTGTGGGATCTCTGATATCGGCGCTCAACCGCAGAACTCACGACCAGCCTTGCCTCTCTTTCGTTCAATGATGGAATACCCATGACCAAGACACCTGACACGCTCAAGCCTCTGCTTTGGGAACCGGAAAACCTCGTCCGCGCGATCGAAGCTGCTGGCGTCACGCTATGGTCCTGGAACGTCGACACCGATGCTTTGGCGATGGACGACCACTCTTACGACCTGTGGGGAGTGCCACGCGGTACCGATGTCAGTTTTGAAGACCTTTCGGCACATATTCATCCCGCCGACAGGGACCGGGTGCGCGCCGCGTTCAACGCCACGCGTTCGATCATCGGTAGCTATGAGATCGACTTTCGCATCATGATCGGCGACGAACTCAAATGGATATCGGCTCGAGGGCAAGGCGATGACGCCGGCATTCTGAAGCGCGTGATGTTCGGCATTTTCATCGATGTCACCGGGCGAAAGCAGGCCGAGGAAGGCCGCGAACTTCTTGCCGGCGAAATGAGCCACCGCGTGAAGAATCTTCTGGCGATCGCGTCGGGCCTGACGGCGATAACATCGCGCTCGACCAAAACCGTGGACGCTATGGCGCATGAACTGACCCTGCGACTGACGGCGTTGGGCAGGGCGCATGACCTTGTCCGCCCCGTTCCCGGACAGACCGAGGCACCGTCGGCATTGCTCGGCGATCTGCTGACAGTGTTGTTGGCCCCGTATGACGATCTAGGCGCATTCAGCGGACGTATTCGGGTTTCCGTTCCGCGCATGAGCGTGGGGGAATCGGCAACCACTATCGTGGCACTCGTCGTGCACGAGCTTGCAACCAACTCAATGAAATATGGCGCGCTTTCGGTCGATACCGGCACTCTCGACGTATCATGCTCAGCGCACGATGAAGCTGTCACGATCGTCTGGACCGAGAGTGGCGGCCCGAAAACTAAGGTGCCGGGCGAGCTGAAGGGCTATGGCAGCAAGCTGGTCGAGCGAAGCGTCACGGGTCAGCTGCGCGGTTCGATCAAATACGACTGGCCCGAGGAAGGCCTGATCGTCACGCTGAGGATAGATCCCGTCCGATTAGCCGCATAAGCGGCAAACCCGAAAAGACTGGAACAGTTCGATGACTACTGAGGTTGCCCATGCTTTTGTCGATCTTCTCGCCAAAATTCTTGAGCTCGCAGGCGTCGGCATCATCCTTGTTGGAGTCTTGATCTCGACCGTGCTTTTTATCCGCACCGGGTTACGAGACGGGGAGTGGCAGACTGCATATGCAACATGCCGGTCCAACCTGGGTCGAGGTATTTTGCTCGGACTTGAGCTGCTGGTCGGCGCGGACATTATCTCGACAATTACCGCTCCGCTAACGTTTCAGAGCGTTGGCTTGCTCGGGGGCATCATCCTAATCCGGACGTTCCTCAGCTTCTCATTGGAGACTGAGATTGAAGGCTGTCTCCCGTGGCGGCGCGCAGATCAGGGGCATCGGAAAGCTTCCGGCGACGCCGCACGCCAAGACTGAGCCTACCGGTTCAGCTGAAAAAGTTATCGGCGTCTGTGACAAAAAACTTATTCCGGGCGCGTAGTCTGAGCGTAAGAAATACTGCTGTGTTTCTAGGCAGATTTTTCGGATCGCATAGCCGCGCGTCGCCTCTGCGATTTGCGATGCTCAGATTCGAGTGCGCTGATGCCCGCTACGGGAAGCGCGACGAGTGCCAAGATGAGTAGGGAATTGATATTCATCGCCGCTAAGCGGTTGAGTCTATACAATGTTCCGATAATTTCTTAACTGCAACGCGTGGAGGCGAGGTAGCCAACCGCCCTAATTTGCTTGAGGAAAAACCATGTCTCAATCACTAAAAGCGGTACTCATTGTCGCTACTGCATTTCTAGGTGGCTGCAGCTCTGCAGATCCAAAGGCACAACGAGCTGACGCAATCGAGGATAATGCACAGGCCCAGGCGGACGCGATCAAGCGTGCAGCTTCCACCCAAGCGGACACGCTGGAGGACTCCGCAATGCGTCTGGAAAATAGCGCGGAGCAAGTGGGCGGTTATGAAGGAAAGTCGCTCGATGTGCGCGCGGAGGCCGCACACAAGCAGTCTGACATCGTCCGCGATCAGGGCAGCGCCAGAGCCGACGCCGTGCGTACGGAGGGTGCGGCTCGCGCGAAAGAATTACGCAGCCAGTAAAGTAGAGGCCACGTTTTCCCGGCAACATTAGCAGGGGGCTACGCTGCGCATTAAGGCGGCATAGACGCGGGTCGTGGGCTGACCAATGCGCGCGAGGTAGTCAGACAGGTCGCTACTTCTTCCCGACATTCAGCGGCAACTTTCGGTCAAAATGAACCCCCGTCTGCTTTTGAGAACGCTCCAAGTGCCAGCGAACGGCTGCGTTTGGGCGCAAAGCGGACTTGGTCAGATACCTTGAACGAACGGCAGCTTGCTCCAGTTCTGGATCCAAAAGTCGACTGTCCGAATTGTCCAACTTTGCGGACGTGCCGAGAGTGTCCTGCGGGTGTCGTTTGTGAGGAACGATTAAGTATTCTGCATGGCCGACATGGGCGCGCTCAAATGCCATTAGGCCAGGGCAGCTTTCAGCAATTGAAGCCTCCAATGAACCAACGGATCATACGATCGCGCTGGAACGAGTATTTCGCGCCCTTGCTACCCAAAGATCCAAAACCGCTTTGCCATGCTCTGGCAGGCAAATTTCAGGAAAACTGACTCTTCTAAGTTAGCACAGTGATTAGCACACTCGCATGACAAATTACCATATTTATTATACATTACAGCTAGTTATGAGATTATGAACGTGACTCAAAAGCGATTCAGAATCCTGTTCCGCAAGGAGTGCCGGTTCGATTCCGACCACCCGCACCAACTTGACCTGCTCCCCGGAATTCATACCATTGGAGTTCTGCGCAAGCATGAGGCGGGCGTGAAGACGCCTGAGCTATGCCGCAGGCACGGGATCAGCAATGCGACGTTTTACAATGGGAACGCGAAGTACGGAGGGCTGACGGTCATCCTCTTGACGCTCGACGATATCGTCTATGCCCGCGAACCCGCGCCGCTGGCGGGGCAGTACACGGCGTTGAAGCTGTTCCCAGCCTGTTGGGTCCACGACATTCCCGAAGCGGTACGGCGGTTCAGCAACACCACGACCGAGACGGCGGGGTTCTACAACTCTGTCGGGTTCAACGACGACATCCGCGCCTTTCTGTCGATCCCGACGCGGCATGACGTAGCGCGTCGGATAGACTGTGGCTTTCTGGCACAGCTTATACTAGCGGATTTTTGACGCCGTCGTGTATTGGGGGGGATTATAGAAGGTGATCGCCGCTGTCGGGCGGTCGAACCCTTCGGTATCGATTATCCTGATCCATGAGGGCGCGAAGTTTGAGGTTGTGATTGCGAGCGCGTACGTTGCAGAACTGCTTGCTCCCGCTCGTTGGCGGACAATTGGGTAGGTTTACAAGATGTATTGTCGTCTCAAGGTGCCGGAGCCAATCTAGGCAACACGGTCAGTTAATTCCGACGTGGGCGAAGCCAATCGAAATGAGCACCATCCTTGAGCCTCAGTCGCGCGGTGCGGGCCAGTCGACGAACCCGCATCCGTATGGAAGCACTTCCGGTGCGCCAGACACCGTCATCGACCAGCGATCCGTACAAGGCGCCCGCGATTTCGCGGTAGCTCGCACCTGCGGCAAGCGCATCGGCGACACGCAGTTCCAATATCCAGCGATGGGCGCGACGCTCCTTCTGGAGTTCGCTGTTCGCGAGACGCCCGTCGAGAACGATGGCGACAAGTCTTTTCAAAGTTGCGATTGGCGCTTCCAATCGTGCAATGCCCGAGGTCCGGTACGATAACAGCGATGGTGCGCCGAGAAGTGTCCCTCCATTTATATCGACCCTTACTGAGAACTTTCCATCGCTCAGCAACAGATGCTCATTGTCATTCTCGTCGACGGCAAGCGTTACCAAACTCGCCACAGCAAGGAGGTCGATGCCGTTGCCTGCCGTAGGACAGGCATCGACGATATCGGCGACGACCACCGATGGATCGCACTCGGCGCACCAGAGCGGCCGCACCCGCTCAAAATCACCGCCCGGGTTTGCGAATTCGATCAGCCCGAAACGCGCCGCGCCTGTCTTGCCCGATGACGGTGACTGAGCTTCGCGTTCTCGATCCAACCAAGCTTCTTGGTAGGCGGGCGTTCGGCGAAGCCATTCCCAAGCAAAAACATGCCGCTCGGCCAGCTCAAGTGACCGATAGGCGTCTGGATTGCGCCAGTTAAGCTGATCTAATCGTCGAGAGCGCTGGCTAACTTCCGCCATGAGCCGCGGCGAAACACATGCCGCGACAGCAGTGTCTTGGCTGTCCGAGCATCGTTGAACCCTCGCATGAATCGATCAAGCCTAAATATAATTGTCATATATTCCAATGCGGAAGTAAAAGTGTGTCAAGCTTGGTGCGCCATCAATGGATGCTGCTGGCGCAGGTTATGTAGATCGCAGGGGGCCGGCGTGAGAACCGTAACCCCCGCGACATCAAAGGCGCGGCGATCGGCGTGACTTGAGATCGCCCCGATCGGCTCGTGATGGATGCGATGTCGACATTTGCTGTTGCAGCCGAATTCTCACGCGCACTCGGCGGTGTTGACAACCCTGTTGCCTTGGGCAGTCTTCTCGCAGACGCTGCCAAAGTGACAGGATGTCGCTATTTCGCGCTCAGCCACCACATCGACTTTGCAGCAAGCGGCGGCGATGGAATCAGGATCCATAACTACCCCGATGAATGGGTCGATTGGTTCGATACCCGCAGTCTCGGTGTCTCCGACCCCATTCACCGCGCGAGCCATCAAACGGCAATCGCATTCCGCTGGGCCGAAGTGTCGACCCTGATCACACTCACCCGGGGCGACGAAATTGTCCTCGAAGCCGCCGGACGTCACGGCATCGGCGGCGGCTTCACCGTGCCCGCAAATGTCCCGGGAGAAGCGCGCGGCTCGTGCAGTTTTGCCGCCGAAGGCGCGATGGGGGTTACCGACGAACATCTGGCGCTCGCCCAGATCGTCGGCCTGTTTGCTTTCGAAGCGGCACGACGCCTTTCCTATTCGCGGACGCCCAATCGACATGCCCGGCTGACCGACCGCCAGCGCGAATGCGTTTTGTGGGTGGCACGCGGAAAAACCGATTGGGAAATCGCCCAGATACTCGGCGTCAGCCATTCGACGATTATCGAGCACGTCCGCCACGCCCGCGAACGTTATGGCACGACCAATCGCCTCGTGCTGACCGTTCGTGCAATCTTCGATGGTACCTTGTGCTTCTCCGACGTCATCGGACGCTAACACCCTAATATCTTGGAATAGCGGCGGCATCGCCTTTCGACTGACAAACGGCCCGGGAAACGGGAGGCCGCCATGCTCGTCATCGTCGATAGCCGCAATCGGAGCCATGAACATACGGTGCTCAGATCGATGTTCGAGGCGCGCAAGAGTGTCTTTATCGATCTGCTGAAATGGAACTTGCCAGCGCTGTCGGGTCGTTATGAGGTCGACCGCTTCGACGATCGCCATGCCATCTATCTGGTGCTCGTCGATGACGGCGGACGGCATCTCGCTTCCGCGCGTCTGTTACCGTCGTCACAGCCCGGCATCCTCAACAGCCTGTTTCCAGACCTGTGCGAGGGCAACTTGCCGACAGGCCCGCGCGTCTTCGAGATTACACGTTTTTGCCTGTCGCGCGATATGCGCGCGGTTCAGCGCCGCGCGGTTCGCAATCAGCTCGTCGCTGCCATTGCGACCTACGCCCTCGACCATGGAATCGACACTTACACCGGCGTTGCCGAGTTCGCCTGGCTGCAACAAATCCTGGCCTTCGGCTGGGACTGTGCACCGCTCGGTCTGCCCAAGCTCCACGATGGAGCGTTACTCGGCGCAATCAGGATCGAGATCGCTTCGGATACGCTCGGCCGCCTTGCGGCCGCGGGGGTGGCCGAGGGGGTAGCGGTCGAACTTCGACAAGCCGCCTGAGGGGAGAAGCAAGATGGTGTCGCGATCGAACGCCGCGAACGAGTTCGCCCATGCCGAGGCGCTTTGGTCCGAACAGCTATTGTCGGACGGCTATTGCATCATACCCATGGTCGCGACCGAGGCGCGCATGGCGGACATTCGATTGGATCTCGCTGCCGATTTTGCGGAGACACCGCTTTGTACCGGTGACTTTTATGGTGCCCGGACCCAGCGATTCGGTCGACTGCTGATTCGTTCGTCGCATGTTGCGAGCATCGTCGCTCATCCGACAATGCTAGCGCTGGCACAGTTGGTGTTCGGACCTTGGTGCGACACCATCCAACTCAACCTGACTCAGGCGATTGCCATCCACCCCGGCGCGCCCGCACAATTTCCGCACCGCGATCAGGACATGTGGCGCGGCGACGTCGGAGTCCGCGAATATCTCCTGAATGTCATTTGGCCGCTCGACGCCTTTACTTTCGACAATGGTGCCACGCTCATTTGGCCCAACAGCCATGGCGCAGCAGCAGGCGCGCCGACCCCTTCCGAGCAACCGGTCGTCGCCGCTTGCGGACCGGGCGATGCCATCGTCTTTCTCGGTTCGACGCTTCACGGAGCGGGCGCCAATGTGAGCTCGACGGTCCGCCACGGGATTATCGTCAGCTATTGTCTTGGCTGGCTCAAACCCTACGAGAACCAGTGGCTCGCCTATCCGCCCGAGGTTGCCAGGCATTTTGCGCCCGAGCTGGCAGCGCTGGTCGGTTACCAGCAACATCGACCCAATCTTGGCAACTACGAAGGCCAGTGCCCCTCTATCCTGCTCGGCGACCAGGTTCCCGACCGTCTCGGCGCCATCGATGCCTTGCGGCCCGATCAACAGGCCTTGCTCGCCGAACATATGGCGCACCCGGGCAGCGAGCATGGCGCTACGGCATGAGTCCCAGCGGCACCATGGCCCGGGTCTATGCTGCGCTGAAAACGCAAATCATGGCCGGGATGATTGCGCCGGGAGACAGGCTCGATCCGTCGCGGCTATCCGACGATCTGGCAGCCAGCGTCACACCGGTGCGCGACGCCTTGCATCGGCTTACCGGCGAGCGGCTCGTCGACAGCTGGCAGCAAGAGGGGTTCAGGATCCCGCTGGTTACCGAAACGACTCTCCGGGATTTATATGTGTGGAGTAGCGATGTCCTCAACCTTGCACTTCGGGCCATCGACCGCAGTCCGTCGCCGGTCGTGTCCGATATCGACGGCATCGGTATCGAGCCTGATATGGACGCCGATTTCGGCGCGCTGCTGACGACAATCGCGTCGTTGTGCATCAATCGCGAACACCGTCTAGCGACCATTAGCCTCAACGAGCGTGGCGCGATTTTGCGGCCCGCCGAGATGCTCGTTCTGGACGATGCGGATAGCTTGTCCGCAATGGGCGAGGCCTTGAACCGGAAAGCATGGGGCGAAACGAGGTCGCATCTGACGCATTATTTTCGACGCCGCCTGGCCCGCGTGTCGGATATTGCCGCGCTGATGCGCGCCCGCGAACCGATGTGAGTTTCCCAGTCGGAAATAATCGTCAAATTCCAACCGCATTAAATTTTTATCCGGGTCGCCCTGTCTAGTCTTCCCTGACCGCACCGGTCCGTGCGGCAACCAAGGAGAAGATCGATGAACCGTCATTTAGATACCCGCGAGGTCATCGACCTCGGCGTTGCCAGCGTCGTCACGCAGGGCAGCGTTATCGGCGACCCCGAACTGTCGGGCCGCGAATATGCCGGCAACGGCATCAGCGAAGACTGAAGCTGCAAGGACGCACGGACATCCCGTCCGTGCGTCTTTCGCGCGCTCGACCATGCCCATCGGCCTCGCACCCGGCGTGAGTTTCGGACATAATCCCGAAGCGACAATCGTGCTCGATCTATATCGCGATCGATACAGCCGCCTCGGGCCGGCTGCCGAGCGCGCGCTCAAAATCCTTGCGGGTGGCGGACCGCCCGAAACATGCGAGTCCAAGGGGATCGATGCGCTTTTCAGCGCCGGTCTGATCGCCGTGTCGGCGGCGCCGCAACAGGTTGCGGCCGTAAATTGCACTGTGCCTTTGACAAGTTCGGTCGAAACATCCGGCGACCTCGATTCTCTCGCCGGGTTTCCTCGCGTGTGCCGAGAATGCATTACCGTCGCGGCGAGCTTGAGACTGCGTCGACTGGCAGGCACCATCGACAAATGGCGTCGCGTGCGCGCAGCAACCGTTTTCGTCGACGACTGCTCGGCGGCAAGTGCGATTGCCCGCAGCTATGTCCACTGGCGCCTTTTGGTTCCGGTGATGCGGTCGTGCATACCTGACAGCCTTGCCCTGTCGATGTTGCTGACCCGCCGCGGGATTGCGCATGATGTAGTGTTCGGCGTCACGCTGCTGCCGTTCGCCGCGCATGCGTGGGTCCAAACGACCGAGGCCGTTTTATCCGACCGTGCGGACCGGGTCCGGGGCTTTTTGCCCGTGTTCCTTTTGTGACCGGGCGCTTCGTTTTTGCATCGCCGCGAACCGCCGGCCGGGATTGTCTCGGCAACGTTACCGAACGCCTCGCAGCCTTGAACTTGATGACCCTGCACTGGTGCAGCGGGATTCTATTTGCGGACCCCGACGCGATCGCTTTCGTCGAATGCCGCGCTCCTTGCGTGGTTTTGGGAACCGTTTTCCGGCGATCGGACAATCGGCAGGTCGTCGAAACTTTGCCGGGACTCGGCAATGCCGTGGCGGAAAGCGGCGGGCAGCATCTCATCGATCATTATTGGGGCGGCTATGTTGCCTTATTCGCAAACAGCCGGTCGCCTCGAGGCTTCGCATTGCGAGATCCGTCGGCCCATGTTCCGCTCTATCGCTGGAGCTGCGGCGACTATGATCTCTATTTCAACGATTTCGCGCTGGCGTGTCGCGCCGCCGGAATCGTGCCGCCCATCGACTGGCCGGCGATCGCCCACCGGCTTCGCTTTCCGCAACTGCGTATCGAAGCGACCGGCCTTTGCGGCATCGAGGAGATCATGCCCGGGTGCCGCGTCTCGTTCGAAGATGGTGCCCGACGACTGCTTTGGTCGCCTTGGACCTTTGCGTCGCGCCCGTTCGACAACGCCGTGCCGAGCGACGTTCTGGCGACGGAACTCGAAACCGTGCTCGATCAATGCGCGACGACATGGCGCGATATCTATGGTTCGGTCCAGCTCGAGCTTTCGGGCGGTCTCGACTCGTCGATTCTTGCCGCTTGTCTTGCTGGAAGAGAATCCACGCTTCATTGCGTCACCTACGCCACGGAATCAGAAGAGGGCGATGAGCGACGCTACAGCCGCGCCGTTTGCGATTTTCTGGGATTGCCGCTTTCGGAACATGTCGTGCGGTCGTCGCTGCTCGATCCGACGGCCCGGTTGGATGTACCGCGTCCCAGACCCGGTGGCTTCGTCGCCTTGGCCGGGCTCGACCGATTGCTTGGCGATACGGCGGTCGCGGCGGGGGCCGAGGCAATCGTCAGCGGTGCCGGCGGCGATAATGTCTTCTGCGGAATAACCACCGTCGGGCCCGTGATCGACGCATTGCGGCTTGCAGGCGTCGGCGAAGCATGGCGCGCAGCGCGCAACGTCGCAGATCTGTGCGACACCACGATAGGCGATGTTGCGCGTCACATTTGGCGGCTTGCACGTCGGGGGAAGGCCCATCCGCTCTGGCCGCCGACCGATGAAACACTCTCCGAGACCGCGCTTGTGCCCTGCATCGGTCATCCCTGGCTGGAGGCACCACCCGACGCATTGCCGGGCAAGCGCGCACACATTGCCGGTTTGATGCGGATCTTGCCGTATCTCGACGGCTACGACCGGGGCCAACGTGTGCCGATCGTTGCGCCCCTGATGGCGCAACCCGTGCTCGAATTCTGTCTGCGGGTGCCGAGCTTCCGCTGGATCGAAGCAGGGCGCAATCGCTCGCTGGCCCGGCTGGCGTTCGCCCACCGGCTCCCGTCGATCGTCATCGACCGGCGCACAAAGGGCGGCCTTCGCACCCTGTTCATGCCTGCCTATGAACGACACCGCGAAGAGCTGAAGGATCTCTTGTGCGACGGACGGCTAGCCGACGCCGGGCTGATCGACCGAAACGCGATGCGGACCTATCTCGCGGCACCCTTGTCCCCCGCCCGCCCCGATTATCTTCGCGCGTTCGAAATCGCCGACGTCGAGCTTTGGGTGCGCGACATCGAGCGGCTGGCCAGCGGCAGCGGCGCGATCTGAAAACGCGAACCATCGGCGATACTGCTCGTGCTTGTCCGGAGCCGGATCGCAGTTGCCGTCGAGCCAGAACCGGAACCAGTCGAAGTTGCGCGTGTACGCCGCGAGTTTGTGCCGCGGCTGCATCTTGGCATGTGCCTCGTCGGCGAAGGCGTGGAGTTCGACGGCCTTGCCATCGCGCAAGCCGCTCGCCAGCATCTCTCCCATCCACCGGGCTTCGTCTTCGGGTAGCTGCATGAGGAGCGGAGTGCTCAGGCGCGCCGTGTTCTGCGCGGGCGAAACCTTCGCCCAGATTGCCGGGTCGCGGTCTGGCCATCCGAGGCCGAAGCCCTTGTCCAGCACCGCCGACAAATTGCGCCCGGGCAAGGCGTTTGCCCAGAAATACGACGTGTTGATCTGCGTCGATGCAATCGCTGCCGCCTTCAACAGCGACGAGTTGTAGGCGGTCCACATCGTCACTTCCGAACCGAAGCTGAAACCCGACATACCGACG
>ENA-OBLH01000141-OBLH01000141.1-metagenomes-genome-assembly--contig:-NODE-141-length-25111-cov-3.61917_pt1 | contig 25111 bp, 19 predicted proteins | sample MGYA00153382_OBLH01 | MGnify analysis MGYA00153382
TCCTAAACCTAAATAATCTATAATCCAATACTCTGGAATCCCTAAAGCTTCATAATCTGCCATTTTATGGGCATAGTCATCTCGCCAATTAGTGCTAACAACTTCCACAGCTAGAGCAATAGATGATCCTTTGGTAATGGTTGAGGCTTTAGCCCACAAAGATTCTAAAGCTAAGGCTTCACGCTTAACTACTAATAGATCAGGGTAATAACCTGTCTCTTGATCAAGAGGTTTAACTAAAGTACCTTTAAGTAATCGATAGGGGAGTTGTAGCCGATGAGATTCTAAGAACAGTTGAGAGTGCAATAATTCTATTATCTCTTCATGTTTTCCTGTGAGATTTGGCATCTCAATTATTGCTCCTCGATGTAATTCGTAGCGCCCGTTTTCTGGTCTCCACTCCAGAAATTCATCAAAAGTTGTGAGCTTAGTTATAGTCTGAGTCATAGAAAAACCTCTTGCTTTAATTCATTTTAGGTTAATTCAATCTCTAAAGCTCTAAACTAGCTCAAGTATTCCTTCTTTTTCCCAAACAACTGATTTTTCTAGAACCCCAAGTTTTGCAAAAGTTTTAGCAGCTTTAATAGTTGTCCTGAGGTCGATACATAGTTTGGCGGGGTAATAGCCTTCTTGGCCACCAACTACTAAAGTTTCTTCGATTTCTGCTTTGGACGGATCGATCAGATAATGAAAATTTTCGTTGTCAAAGGTTACGTAAACTACATATCTTCCCAAACCACCACCAACTGCCATGTGGGTTTCTCCTTCTGTTTCTAGAAGCACTAAAGTCTTTTGGCGAGCATCGAGGTCTAGGATAGCCATTTCAACTTGCTGCCAATTTATCGCCTGTTCTAGGGTTCCTTGGTTCTGATTTCCAACCCAATTTTCTGTTGACAATTGAGAAATAAACATACAAACCTCACTTGAGCTTAATAATTTGTTGACCGCTCGGACTAATAATTTCTATTTCCTCTAAGTCTAGCTGCCTAGCCATACCTTTTACACCCCCATTTTGACCACAAGCTCGGCATAGGTCTCGATCGACAATCAAACGCCCTCGACCTCCTCTAATTCCGGCATCAAAGGCTTGCTGAAAAGCATCTGCCTCTGCATGGGTACGGCTGATGGGATTTACTTTTAGGGTAATAGGTCTTCGGTTAGGGTTACTGCCAGAACTGATTCCGAAAAAGCTACTGCCCCCAATTTCTAGTTTTGCTACGGTAGCGTTATCATCCTCACTGCCGGCGATCGCTAACCCCAACTCCTGCCTATATTTAGCTAGTTCCTGAAAAGCATCAGTCAATCCGATTACTCCCTCTTATTTATCTACTAACTAACCATAATCAATGTACTATCAGCAGGAAGTAGCATAGGTTGTCTACATCATCTTATTAAATGTGAGAAAATAAGGGAATCCGGCTATGACAACTGCCAGCCATCCTGAATTCCCGAAACTTGTACCCCACTCCTATGAATCTTGATTTAGTTAAGTTGTTACTCAATAGTCTGTCTGTATTACCTCTAGTAGCTTCAGCTTTTTTAGTCAACGCATTTTTTCAAGCTAAAGCGGAAAAAGAAAAATTTCTAACACTTTTTTTAGTAATAGTTGGCTTCTGTATCCCTTTACAAGTCAGTGATGCATTGAAAGACCCACAATCAAATAGCAGTACCTTTCTCCTTGTAGCGGGTTATGTTTATTTTATAGGGTCGCTGATTATTGTCTTCAAAATAGCCGAGCCAGAGCCGAAGGACGATCGCACCAAGATACTAGGATTTGTCAAGGAGGAGGTTAACCGCTTACACGCAATGGGGGTTTTTGATCAGCAAATCCCGGTACGGGCTGACACCGAGGACGGATCATCACCCAAGGAGGGATCATCTACTTCCTCAACCCGTGATTTTTGGCAAACATTGTTTAAAGTTTTGGTTAACGGTAAGGAGCAGATGATTCCACCGGGAAAGAAAATCGTCGATATTTTTAACCAAGAGGCAGCTAAGAAGTTATTGATCCTGGGAGCGCCGGGGGCTGGCAAAACTACTGCGTTGTTAACTCTGGCACGTCAGTTGTACGAAGCAGCAGAGCAGGATAAAAATAAGCCGATTCCCATTGTTTTGGAACTTTCTTCTTGGCGGCCACCAGAGGAAATCCCTGATTGGATCGCTCTACAATTGAAGCCAAAATATCAACTGTCGAACCCAAGGTGCAAGCAATTTTTGCAGAGTGGAGAATTTGTATTGTTATTGGATGGTTTGGATGAACTGAAAGACAATAAAGATGCTTGTATTGAGGCTATTAATAGGTTTCGGACAATTTATGGCTATGAGTCGCAGCAGTTGGTGGTGTGTTCTCGGTTAGAAGACTACAAGGAAACAACTCAGAAGCTAGATATTCCGGGATGTTATGCTTTGCAGCCTTTGAGTGATGGAGAAATTATAAATTATCTAAAAACTCACAAGGTATCCCGTCTTTGGGAAATTATCAAAACAGACCCGGAGGGATTTTTGCAGTTGGCTCGGCAGCCTCTGTTGTTGGATCTGATCCGTAAAACCTATGGTGACCCCAAGGTGCCACCCCTGCAACTTTTTTCCCCAAAATGCCAAACAGACGAGGAGAAAAGCAAACATTGGCAGGCTTGCCAAGAGCGCCTACTGAAGGACTATGTGGAGCATCAACTAAAAGAGAGCCACGACAACAAAGGTTACACAGCCGAGAAATCTAAGCACTATCTAGAATGGCTGGCACAGCGCCTCAAGGAGGAGAAAACTACGGAGTTTCTGTTAGAAAAAATGCAGCCGTCTTGGTTAGAACCCCAACAGCAAAGATACTATCGCCTAGCGATCGGGCTGATTGTCGGGCTGATTGTCGGGCTGATTGTCGGGCTGATTGTCGGGCTGATTTTCGGGCTGATTTTCGGGCTGATTTTCGGGCTGATTGTCGGGCTGCAAGGTAGTTTGAGATTGAGGGATAAACCAAATCAAGGTGTCTGGAACTCTGGTCAGAATACAATTATTTTAACCTTGCTAATTAATCTTTTTATAGTACTACCTTTGTCCTTAATAAACCTCAACATTAATTTACCAATTGATATCCCGACTATATTTATATTATTAACTGGATTTAGTTTTAGCTTATTATTCAGTCTTATATTTGGGGGAGTGCCGTTTATTCAGCATTTTGTGTTGCGCTATTTTCTGCTCCGGGCTGGGCATATTCCCAGAGATTATGTCGGCTTTCTCAAGTATGCAGAAGAACGGGGCTTGATCTTGCGGAATGGCGGCAGCTTCCGTTTCTACCACGACCTCCTCCGAGAACACCTCGCCGGAAATACCCCACCCCCGCCTCCCCTGCCCCTTCCAAAAAAATCAACCAATGTTTGGCTCCAATGGGGCGGAATATCTATCTTAGTTGTATTCCTTTTTGCTACATTAATTAGTATTGGCGGTATCACTAGCCCTACAGGTGCTGATTCAATTGCCCCAGTGATGAAAAGATACGATACTGTTTTACTAGACAGAATTACTATTCGTTTCCGTAGTTTCGATCGAGGTAATATGGTGAACTTTAACGCCAATGAAAATCTCAGGAAACAGGGTTTTGATAAACTACTTGGTTATTATAGAAGAATTGTCGGTTTGCCCCAAGAAACAGTAGAAATCAAAGAGGGCAAAGTTTATCTTAATAACCAACTCCTCACTGCCCCCTACGCCCAAGTGCCCCCTGCCTGTACCTATCCCCCCACAACCGTTCCTGCCGATCACTACTTTGTCATGGGCAACAACCCCGCCTTCTCCGACTGCAACACCTACAGCGCCCTAGTCCCCAAAGCCAACATCACCGGCCAAGCCCTCTGGCGCCTACTTCCCCCCGACAGATTCGGGCGTATCGAATAAAAGTAGGGTGGGCATTGCCCACCTTACAAATAGCAAAAAAGAGATGACCTATGGCAGAGCGAGTAACAGTTTGGTTCGATCGTGAAGCCGATTTTTTAGAAGTCACCTTTTCTGATGCCCCCGGCTCCATGAGAGAAACTGCTAATGATGCCATTATGGAAAGAATTGATGCAGAAGGTAAAATTATTGGCTTTTCCATCTTGACAAGTTAGCCAACTAACTAAATCAAAACCCTTGAGCACCCAACTGCTACCCAGCATAGGAGCCTAACCTAACGTAAATTCGGGTTAAGCCAAGACCCACTCTACGAGAAGCAAGCTACACCCTAACCCTCTCCCAGAACGGGAGAGGGAACAAGAAAAATTTGTCTTACTCCCCTACCCTACTGCTTATCGCAGAAAAATCGGGAAGTCTTACGCCTACCGCCCCTTGTGGGAGAAGGGGTCGGGGGATGAGGGGTATTTCTTATCCTGAACTCACGTTACATCAATAAAAAAAGAGGGCTTAGTAGCCCCCTTCCTTGCTAAATTTTAGCGCTTAAATCCTAGATTTTGAGTTTCCAAATTTCCGAATCAGGCTAATACTTACGCATCATCCTCAAATTCATCATCATACTCATCATCCTCATCATCCTCATACTCACCATCATCTTCCAAATCAACCTCCAATACCGCTGGACTATTAGGAGTCATGCCGAGAGTAAGTCTTTCTTCTAGACTGTAAGCCCTAGCAGTGCGATCGTCCAAGACCATATCTACCAGAGAATCATCCCCAGTTAGGTCTGCGGCAATACCTATGTCTCCATAGTTAAAGTTGTCACTACTGCTGGAGAGGTCAATGGGGTCTACACTGTGGAGCAAGGGTTCTTCATAGGCGTTGTAGCCTGTTCCGGCAGGAATCAAGCGGCCAATGATCACATTTTCCTTCAAGCCCCGGAGCCAATCAGATTTACCCTCGATCGCCGCCTCGGTTAGTACTCGGGTAGTTTCTTGGAAACTTGCCGCGGAGATAAAGCTATCGGTATTAAGAGAAGCTTTAGTAATCCCCAACAAAACTGGAGTGTACTGGGCTGGCGCACCCCCAGTTATGGCCATAGCTTCATTCACCTGCTCAATCTGGCGGAGTTCCACCAACTCTCCCGGTAGCATGGTGGTGTCACCCCCATCTTCTACCCGGACTTTATTGGTCATCTGCCGCACAATGACTTCAATGTGTTTATCAGAAATTTCTACCCCTTGAGATTGGTACACCGATTGCACTTCATTGACCAAGAATTCCTGAGCTTTTTGCAGTCCGACCAAGGCAGATTCATAAATCCCTTCTGTCTCTCTAGTCAGATTAAAAAAGACTTCGAGAATCTCGTGGGGATTAGACAAACCATCAGTCAAAGGTTCCCCAGTAATTACTTTCTGACCATCGGATACTAAGGAATTTTGACCGGGAGAAAGGGGATAATCAGAAATTGTCCCATCTACCTCAATTACCTTAATATCTACGGTTTCATCCTGTTCATAGACTACCTGAGCTTCCCCTGGCCTGCGGGCTAATACCGCAGCTTCCTTGGGTTTTCGGCCTTCCAGAAGTTCTTCAATTCTAGGCAGACCTTGGATAATATCTCCGGTCTTCGATCGCTCAAACACCAAGAGAACTAAATTATCACCCCGTTGCACTAGATCTCCCTGATCGATTTGCAGAATTGCCCCAGCAGAAACCCGGTAAGGCCGAGCTAGGCGGAGGGTAATAGTTTGGGGAGTAATATCTACTACCTGTCCCGATTGTTGGGCGATTACCTCACTGGTCAACTTAGTTCCAGCTACCACCAGACTACCTACTTTGACCTGAGCCTTACCAGTCACAGGAACCATAAAACTATCGTTCTCTCTCATGATCAGAACTCGACGGGTTGCCTCAGAGTCGGCTTTAATTCCTCGGACTTCCCCAGATTGATGGCACTGAATCTCAGTCCGAGCCACCACCGCTCCGGGAGGAATTTTATCCCCATCTTGCACCAATAAGCGAGTTTGGGTAGAGCCACCCAAGGGATCAGCACTGCTATCTCGACGCAATACTAAGGACTCCAGAATAACCAACTGTAAGCGCTTCACTGCTGTATCCCCAGGGGCGGGAACCAGTTCAATATCGGCACTAAGCTGGGTTGCTGCCACATGCTCGTGGGTACGCTCTTGGCTCATTTCTAAGACTAGTTGAGTCCGCAATAGGTCTACCCCATGCACAGATTTCACTCGTTCTCCATCCTTAAAGGCAATGCGTTGGACTGCTCTGAGTTCGATATCGATCGCCCCAGAAGCATTAACCGAGGCTTGGGAAGGCACATTCGGCTCATCTGCTACGGCATATTCCACCACTGGGCGGAGTAGCATGGCTCCTCCCTCTGGAGTTTCCACGTATTCGCAATAACGCATTTCTTCTAAGATGCCTCCGGGGGTTTCTGTGCCCGGATACAAGATTTGCCCTTCAGGTTTTTGACTGGGATCGGGAAAGTCGTCCATTAGGTGCAATTCCCCCGGCTTGACCACAATCTCCCGGAGAATATCGTTTTTCTGGACTACTTCCACAATGCCAGAGCTTTGGCAGAAAATATCCTTGACGACTTCTGTGCCAGCTTCCACATACTGCCCTTCTTCTACTAAAAGAAGAGAAATATCTTTGTTGACCTCATGGCACTCTTCCGGAACCCAGAGGATAGTCCCGCCCTTGATCACTTCGTAGCCCTGTTTGGCTTTGTTACGTTTGCTGACATCAATGCCTGCATATTTAACAATCCCTCCAGTATGGGTACGGTAGCGATCGTCAATCAACTCAGCTACTACCTGTCCACTCTGGACTTTAGTTCCCGGTGCCGCCTTCAGCAGAAAGCGTTGACTGCCGATCGTATGAATAATGTATTGATCCGCTGTCCCAGTACTTTCGGTAAATACAGAAGCTTGGTCTAAAAGCACCGAAGCAGTAATAATCTCTATCTCCCGCTGCCCAGATTGATGACGTACAGTTCCGCCATTAATGGAGATTAATTTAGTTTCTGCCAAGATACTTCCAGTAGTTACTTCGTCACCATTTTTGACTACTACCTCCGCCGTGGGGGGTAAGTTGTATACTTCCCCGGCCAAAATCCAGAGCAAGCCGCCCCGTTGAGCAGTACGGGTGGTATTCCCTTGGCGATCGGTCTTTTCTTCCGGGACGAGATCCGCAAAAACTACTTCCCCGGCTAAGGCTGAGGCCACATCTTTGACAGCTCTTTCTGTGGAACGGCGAGATTTAGTTTGAGTCACCTCAGCTAATAATTGTCTCGCCACCACCTGCTGACCATCCAAGACTAGGAGAAGGGAGCCGGGGGTAATACTAATGGGTTGAGCTAACTGTTTGCCACTCAGAGGCAGAATTAAAATATCTCCTGCTACTTCCACCTGTTCCCGTTCATCCCCGTGGCGAGTTCTTACACCCCTAGTTCTGAGGCTATCAGAAAATTTAACTGTACCGGGAAACTCGGCCAATACTTGCCGATCGACTTCTCCGGTAAACACCCCGCCAGTGTGGAATGTCCGCATGGTTAGCTGGGTTCCCGGCTCTCCAATAGATTGAGCCGCAATGATCCCCACAGCTTCTCCCATGTCTACCATTTTGCCGTGAGCCAAGCTCCAACCATAGCAATGCTGACACACAGAACGGGAGGCTTCACAGGTGAGGGGCGATCGCAATACCACAGAATCTACTGCTGCGCCAATCACTTGGGCTAGATCATCATTAATCGGCTGGTTACGCTTGGCAACTACTTCTTTAGTTTTGGAATTAATCACATCTTCCGCCAGAACTCTACCTAAAAGGCGATCGGCTAAGGGGATTAGGATGCGATCGCCATCTCGCATCGGCCGCACCAACAAACCACGGGTAGTCCCGCAGTCAAATTCTCGAATAATCACATCTTGAGATACATCTACTAGTCGCCGAGTAAGATAGCCAGAGTCAGCAGTTCTCAACGCCGTATCTACCAGACCCTTTCTGGCCCCATAGGAAGAAATAATATACTCCGTCACCGTCAAACCTTCCCGGAAGTTGGTCTTAATGGGCAAGTCAATAATTTCCCCCTGAGGATTGGCCATCAAACCCCGCATCCCCACCAACTGACGGACTTGGGAGATATTTCCCCGCGCTCCCGAGAAGGCCATCATATACACTGAGTTCAGAGGATCTGTGGCTTTGAAGTTCTTCACCACTTCATCCTTAAGGGATTCAGAAGTACTATTCCAAGTATCAATTACCTTTTGGAACCGTTCTACTTCCGTAATCTCCCCCCGAGAAAAACGGTCTTCCGTATCCCGAATTTTGTCCTCTGCCTCTTCAAGCATTTGCCGCTTGATGGGTGGTACTTGTAAATCATTAACACTAATAGAAATCCCCGCCCTAGTAGCAAATTTGAAGCCTAGGTCTTTTAGTTTGTCTGCTAGTTGGGATGCCCTAGAACTGCCATAGTTAGTGAAAGCCCAAAATACCAGCTTTCTTAGCTGTCCCTTATCTACAATCCGGTTGTAAAAAGTTGGTTCTTTACTCATGATGTGGTGGTTTGATGTGGTGGTTAATCTGTATAAGAGGAGGTACAGGAAGGTATAGGGAGGCAGAAAATAAGCATGAAGACTTGGAATATTTGAGAAAAATATAAAAGAGAATTAGTTGGAATAACAACAAAAGCAGTTTGTTTGCTAAACTCCTTTACCTCCTCTACCTCCTTTATCTCTTCCTCCTCTACCTCCTTCTAGCTAATCAAAGCCTCAGTAATAGTCTGGTTATAAATAATTCGCCCCGGTGTAGTACGGACAAATTGGGAGATGAGATTTCCCTCGGCATCTTCCCGGACTCGCCGTTCCCGGTAGAGCTTCGTCACTGTGCCATCTTCATTATCCTTTCTCTCTAAGACTTGCTCGTCTGGTTTTTCAGTCCGAATAGTTCCTTGGTACCTAACCCAAATGTAGGCATGGAGGTCTACTTCCCGTTGTTCATAGGCCCGGACGACATCTTCTAGGTTGCTGAAATAAACTCCAGCGCCTTTGGTAGCATCACGATTTTCTGCCGTTAGGTAGTAGCAGCCCAGTACCATATCTTGGCTGGGATGGACAATGGGTTTGCCGGTAGCGGGAGAAAGGACATTATTCGATGCCAGCATCAACATGCGTGCCTCTGCCTGAGCTTCGATCGATAAGGGTACATGGACAGCCATTTGGTCACCATCAAAGTCGGCATTAAAGGCCTGACAAACTAGGGGATGGAGTTGGATTGCTCTGCCTTCTACCAAGAGGGGTTCAAAAGCCTGAATCCCCAATCTATGCAAGGTAGGTGCTCGGTTTAGCAGCACGGGATGCCCAGTGATCACTTCTTCCAAGACTTCTAAAACCTCTGGATGATTGCGTTGAATCATCTTTTTGGCAGCCTTAATATTATTAACTAGACCCCGGCTAATTAAACGGTGGATCACAAAGGGTTGGAAGAGTTCGATCGCCATTTCCCGCGGTAAGCCACACTGGTGAATTTTTAGGTTCGGGCCAACTACAATGACCGATCGTCCAGAGTAATCTACCCGTTTCCCCAATAAGTTCTGCCGGAACCGCCCTTGTTTCCCTTCGATAATATCGGAGAGAGATTTTAAGGGACGATTATTAGCACCCACCACGGTTCTGCCCCGGCGACCATTATCAATCAGGGCATCCACGGCTTCTTGGAGCATCCGTTTCTCGTTACGGACAATGATTTCTGGAGCCATAATTTCCTGCAACCGAGCCAGGCGATTATTCCGGTTAATTACCCGGCGGTACAAATCATTCAGGTCAGAAGTAGCAAACCGTCCCCCATCTAGCTGCACCATCGGCCGCAAGTCGGGGGGAATTACAGGAACCACTGAGAGGATCATCCATTCTGGCTTGGAACCCGTAGCGACAAAGTTATCAATTACCCGGAGGCGCTTAATTAGCTTGGCTTTCTTCTGTCCCTTAGCCCCAAGAATTTCTTCCCGGAGTTTTTCTGCTTCTGCCTCTAGTTTCAGGTCTTGCAATAGGCGCTCGATCGCTTCTGCGCCGATGCCCACCTCTACTCCTTCCATCGTCGAATCTTCACTGTAGATTTGCTCTTCAGTTTCTAACCACTGGTCTTCTGTCAGGAGTTGCTTGTAGGTAAGATTCTCGGCATTGCCGGGATCTAAGACTACGTAGGAATTGAAATAAACAATCTGCTCCACATCCCGGAGGGGCATATCTAGCAAAATACTTAGATAGCTAGGAATTCCCTTGAGATACCAAACATGAGCTACAGGAGCAGCCAATTTGATAAAGCCCATGCGATGGCGGCGAACTCGGGATTCCGTAACTTCTACTCCACAGCGCTCGCAGACAATACCCCGATGGCGTACTCGCTTGTACTTGCCACAGTGACATTCCCAATCTTTAGCGGGGCCAAAAATCCGTTCACAGAACAAGCCATCCATTTCTGGCTTCAGAGTCCGATAGTTAATGGTTTCTGGTTTGGTTACTTCTCCTACCAATTGACCGTTGGGGAGAGTCCGTTCCCCCCATTGGCGAATTCGTTCTGGGGAAGCGATACCAATTTTTACGTAGTCAAAGCGCTGTTCTAGCTGGTTTCTCATACTTGGTTGGGGATGATGATGAATAAAGAGGTAGAGAATGGGAGGTAAGGGGAGGTACAGGGAGGTAGAGAATGGGAGGTAAGGGGAGGTACAGGGAGACGCAAGATTAATTAAGGCTTTTGTTCAGTTAGAAGACAGAATCATATTCTGAATTAACTAGACCCAATATTCTCAATCAACTGCATTTTCTAACTCCTTTACCTCCCTGTACCTCCTTTACCTCCTTCCTTACGATTCTTCTTCTTCAAACTCCGATCGAGACAGAGATTCATAGGTAGGGCGGGAGGGGGCGCGGCGGTATTCGCCATCAGCCATGAGGTCAATTTCCACTTCCCTCGATTCCCCATCTTCGCCTTGTTCTATTTTATGAACGGCGATATCCAAGCCTAAGGATTGGAGTTCTCGCATCAATACCTTGAAGGATTCTGGTGTGCCGGGACGGGGAATGGGCTTGCCCTTGACGATCGCATTTAACGCTTCATTACGTCCCTGCATATCATCGGATTTCACCGTTAGGAGTTCTTGGAGAATATAAGCAGCACCAAAAGCTTCGAGCGCCCAGACTTCCATTTCTCCAAATCTTTGCCCCCCCTGCTGGGCTTTGCCTCCCAAGGGTTGCTGAGTTACTAAGGAGTAAGGTCCTGTAGAACGAGCGTGGATCTTATCATCTACCAGGTGGACTAGTTTCAGCATATAGGCCACCCCGACGGTAATGGGGCGATCAAAGGCTTCTCCAGTCCTGCCATCATAAACTTTGATCTTGCCGGGTTGCTCTGGATCGAACATCCATTCTTTACCTTCTTCCTTGGATGCTTGGTCTAATTTTCCATGCACTGTCAAGCGAGATGATTCTTCTCCATACATTTCATCAAAAGGAATCATCTTAAACCGCTTATCTAAATGGTGGCCAGCCCAACCCAAGAGGCACTCAAAGACCTGCCCCACATTCATCCGACTCGGTACGCCCAAGGGATTGAGGACAATATCCAAGGGGGTGCCGTCGGGCAGGTAGGGCATATCTTCAGCAGGGAGAATCCGGGAGATAATTCCCTTATTTCCGTGCCTTCCTGCCATTTTGTCCCCTACTTGGATTTTGCGTTTCTGAGCCACATAAACCCGGACGACCATATTTGCCCCCGGTGGTAGTTCATCCCCTTGCTCACGAGTAAACAATCGCACATCTACGACCCGCCCTTTTTCCCCATTGGGAACCCGGAGGGAATTATCCCGCACATCCCTAGCTTTTTCCCCAAAGATTGCCCGGAGGAGTTTTTCTTCTGGAGGCTGATCAGATTCTCCCTTAGGAGTAACTTTACCTACCAAGATATCCCCAGAATCTACCCAAGCCCCAATCCGAATAATCCCATTTTCATCTAGCTGCCGGAGGGCATCTTCCCCTACGTTAGGGATTTCTCTGGTAATTTCTTCGGGTCCCAACTTGGTTTGCCGGGCTTCAATTTCGTATTTTTCAATGTGGATGCTGGTATACACATCATCCATAACTAACCGTTCACTAATTAGGATGGCATCTTCATAGTTATAGCCTTCCCAAGGCATGTAAGCAACGATGATATTTTGCCCTAAAGCAAGTTCTCCGCCTTCGGTGGCCGAGCCATCAGCAATTACCTGACCTGCCACTACAGGGTCGCCGTCGTAGACTAGAGGACGCTGGTTTAGACAGGTATCTTGGTTAGACCGATGGTACTTCTGAACTTCGTAATCAATTTCGGCGGGTTCGCCTTCCTCTGGGTTATCTACCTTGACTCGGATGCGGGTAGCATCTACATAGCACACTTCCCCATCGGTTTTAGAAACTACCACCATACCGGAGTCTCTGGCTGCTTGTGCCTCCAGACCTGTACCAACTAGAGGGCGCTCAGGACGTAATAGGGGTACGGCTTGCCGTTGCATGTTGGAACCCATTAAGGCCCGGTTAGCATCATCATGTTCGAGGAAAGGAATTAGGGAAGTTGCCACAGAAATAATCTGTACCGGGGATACCGCTACCCTGTCTACCTGGTCTGGGGTGGTGGTGGTGAAATCTTGACGGTAACGCACGGGAACTAAGGGGCCAATGATCATCCCGTCATCATCTACCGGAATATCCCCCGGAGCTACCCGCAGGTCATCTTCTTCGTCGGCGGTCATGTAGGTAGGGGGGCGATCTTTAAGAACTTTGCCTCCTTCTACGGGATAAAAGGGAGTTTCAATAAAGCCGTAAGAATTTACCCGGGCATGGGTAGCTAGGGAGCCGATTAGTCCAGCGTTAGGTCCTTCAGGAGTTTCGATCGGGCAAATCCGCCCGTAGTGGGAAGGATGAATATCCCGCACTGCAAACCCGGCTCTTTCCCGGGTTAAACCACCAGGGCCAAGGGCTGATAATCTCCGTTTGTGGGTCAGTTCTGCTAGGGGATTGGTTTGATCCATGAACTGGGATAGTTGGGAGGAGCCGAAGAATTCCTTAATGGCAGCTACCAAGGGCTTGGGGTTCACTAAGGAAGCAGGAGTCAGGGTTTCGGCATCACTGACGGTCATCCGTTCCCGAATAATCCGTTCTAGGCGATTCAAACCTACCCGGACTTGGTTTTGGAGGAGTTCGCCTACCGATCGCACCCGGCGGTTGCCCAAGTGGTCGATATCATCGGTGCTGCCCATGTCATATTCCAAGTTAATTAGATAATCTACAGCGGTGAGAATATCTTGCCCTGTGAGAATACGAACGGCATCGGGGACATTGAGGCGGAGTTTTTTATTAATCTTGTAGCGTCCCACTCTGCCTAGGTCATAACGTTTGGGATCAAAGAAGCGAGATTCCAAGAGTTGCTGACCTCCAGCCACGGTGGGGGGTTCCCCTGGCCGGAGCTTTTTGTAGAGTTCAATAAGCGCCTCTTCTTCGTTGGGGTTGCCTTCCTTGGCTAAGGTTTTTTCATAGTATTCTGGATGGCGGAGGGCATCGGTAATTTCCCCATCGGTAAGACCAAGAGCTTTGAGTAATACTTGGGCAGAGAGTTTCCGGGTTTTGTCGATGCGAACCCAGACTAAGCCGTTGCGATCGGTCTCAAATTTTAACCAAGCCCCCCGGTTAGGAATCAGGGAAGCACTGTAGGTACGGCGACCATTTTTGTCAATTTCAGATTTATAGTACACCCCAGGGCTACGCACAATCTGGTTAACGATTACTCGTTCTGCACCGTTGATAATAAAAGTTCCCCGATCGGTCATGAGGGGCAGGTCGCCAATGAAGACTTCCATTTCCTTAATTTCGCCGGTTTCTTTATTAATTAACCGAGTCGGCACATACATTTGCACAGAGTAGGTACTATCCCGACGCTTGGCCTCGTCTACGTCGTACTTGGGGCGCTTCAGTTTGTAGTCTTTACCTAAGAAATGCAGTTCCATTTTGCCCGTGTAGTCGGTGATGGGGGAAAAGCTATTGAGTTCTTCAATTAGCCCTTCTTCTAAGAACCAACGGAAACTAGCCCGCTGAATCTCGATCAGGTCAGGCAAGATGTAGTTGGGAGTGCTGTAGGTGGTATTCATGGGGCTTGACTTTGCTGGTAGGGATTACAAATAAATTTAGAAAAAACCAAGAGACAGAAATCAGTGGAATACAGCCTCTTAACTAGGGTTAAGGGCTGAAAAAGGCATTAATTGGGGTTGGTATAAGCAAGTTCAGAGGAAATGAGATAGAAAACAGGGTATTCAAGAGATTATTCAAGGCAATGCGATCGCTGAATTTTTTCATTAGGCAGGGTACAAACATAACATCTTTTGCCTTACTTTATCTATACTACATCATAATACAAAAAAATGTGTCCCAGAACCAACAACAACTGCTAATATGTAGCTGATTCTCCCTCATCTAGATATAGCCATGTCTCAGGAAATTAGTACCAGTTCCAGAACCAGAGTTAGTACGACCTCCCTTGCTCATCCCCAGACCCAGCCTCAAGCTCAACCTTGGTCTGCCAGCAACGATGCCGAACAACTAATGGATGAAGTATTTTCAGACCTCGATCGCCTTTTAGTGGGTGGTGCTAATTTGCCGGAGGTGACGACCGCACCAGAGGCAGTAGTTGCCCTCCAACCTCTGGTGGTTCCCCCCATTAGTCTGCCACCGGGATTTTTACTCAGTCCAGAGCCGTCCCCGACAGTAGTAACTTCAGAAGTTTCTAGAATAGCGGAAGGCGGCTATTTTGATCGCCTCTTGTGGGGAGCAGCCTTGGCGGCGGTAGGCGCTAGTGGAGTTTTATGGTTGGTGAGTAAAGATATTTTGAAATTGCCTTTCTTGCCCCCCGCACCTACCCCAGTGGCGAGTCAGCCTAGCTCAAGGAATCCAGCCGAGGCCAAGTTTGTAGACTACATGCAGCGATCGCTCACGGCCATTGATAAACGTCCTGCCGGTAGCCCTACTGCCCTGCAATCGGGGAATAGACTACCCGCCCCCGGTGGAGTTGCCCTTGCGCCGACCCAAGCCCCGCCAACGGTTTTAGAGCGAGTTTATATCCCAGTCTTTCCCCCTCAAAACTCTGTAGTTCAAATTTCCCCCGGCTTACTTGCCCCCCGTCCTCCTGTTTCTCCAGTGCCTAGACCTTCTGTTAGTGCTAGTGCCAAAGCTAGTTCCAGCAATCCTACTAGTTCAGCCCGGTCAGAAGCTACAGCCCCAGAACCAGCTAGGGCAGAGCGATCGGCTCCTGCTGAAGAAAGAAGTACTCCTGCTGAGGCTCCCTCGGTGGCTAGTAGCGGGAATAGTGCTGCTAGTGGAAGAACTTTAGTGGGGATTTTGGAATTGGGTGAAAACTCAGCGGCTTTGTTTGAGATCAATGGGGATACGCAACGGGTATCTGTCGGCGAAACCATTGGGGGTAGTGGCTGGACTCTGGTAAAAGTGGAAAATCAGCAGGCGATCGTCCGCCGAAATGGAGTAGTACAATCCTTATACGTAGGTGGCAGGTTCTAGGATGGGATTACTAGATGACTTAAACCAATTTCTAGAAGACCGTTTAGAGGAGTTCCTCCGCAATAATCCCCATTTGGAATTGCAGGCACTCCTAGAACAGTTGCGGGAACAGGAAAAAGATACTATCCGCCTAATCCTAGACCTGCAAAACCAAGAGCAACAATTGCAGGAAGATATTCTCCGGGTAGCAAAGGAAATTCAAATCTGGCACGATCGAGCAAGTAAAGCTAAATCTGTAGGTCGGCTAGACCTAGCTCAGTCGGCAGATACTAGGGAGGCAGAACTACTCCGGGAGGGAAATCAACGGTGGGGACAAATGCAGGGTTGTCGCGATCGCATCCAGCAAACCCGAGAATTACAAAAACAAATTCAACAACGTAGTGCTGAGGTGCAAGTTAAAGTAAAAGCTGCCCAAGCCCAAAGAGAAGCAACTAGGGAAGTTGACAGGGAAGTAAATCAAACTGCCAAACCAAATTGGAGCGACACTTCTAGCAATAATTCTTCCAGTAGTCCCAATGCCGCCCAGCTAGATGCTAAGTTTGAAAAATGGGAAATGGAAATGGAGCTAGAGGAAATGAAGCGTAATTTAGGACGCTAATTACTAACAAAAAATATATAAACTATGGCAGAAGATATTTTTAGTAAGGAACAAAAATTCCATGATCAATGGGCAGCTACCATTGATGTGGAAGGCATTAAGGTTAAGGATTATTTTGAAGCTTGTACTGCTCCAGAAAACCGATTTATTCTTGCCAAGTTGGGAGATGTCACCGGGAAAAAGTTACTAGATCTGGGTTGTGGGGCGGGGGAGAATAGTGTTTATTTTGCTAAGAAAGGGGCTGATTGTCTAGCGGCAGATTATTCCCCCGGCATGGTGAAAGTAGCCCTAGATTTAGCAGCAGCTAATGGAGTAGAAATCACGGGGAAAACTGTGAATGCGATGGCTTTAGATTTGCCAGATAATAGTTTTGATATTGTCTATGCTTCTAATCTATTACACCATTTGCCAGAACCTAAATTGGCAATTCAAGAGATGTATCGAGTCCTAAAACCCGGTGGTCAGGCTTGTTTCTGGGATCCTCTTAAACATAACCCAGTAATTAATGTGTACCGGCGGATGGCAACTAAGGTACGAACTGAGGATGAAACTCCCTTAGATATTAATATTGTTAAATTTGTGCGATCGCAATTCTCCCAAGTTGATTATGATACTTTTTGGATTTCTAGCCTCTGGATTTTTCTGCAATTTTATCTAGTGGAAAAAGTTAATCCTAATGATGAAAGATACTGGAAAAAAATTATTATAGAGCAAGATAGATTGGCTCCTACTTATAAAACTTTAGAGAAAGTAGATAGTTTCCTCAAACATTTACCCTTAATGAAACGCATGGCGTGGAATCTAGCAGTGGTAGCAACTAAGTAATTAGAGAAAAGGGCTGCATTTACCAACCAAATAATCAAGAACTAGTAAATTATTATGGAAAGAGGTTTGCTGTGGCTGCCTTTATTGGGAGCATTTATTTGGTTAGCTTGGTCTGGCAAAAATGAGTATGACAAGCTAGAAATCTATCGGCGCTGGGCTGAAGAGTTCGATCGAGCTAAGTATGATATCTATGCTGTCTTGGGGCAAAAAGATAAATTGCTAACTTGGGGAAAGCCAACTAAAAAGGGCATAGTTAATCTCCAAAGTTTTTCCCTAGAGCAGGTACAAGAGATTAATTTGTTGGTAGATAATCAAGCGATCGATCTGGCTATAGACCCAGAAAAGTTGCCAAATAAGGGGAAGCATATTTATCTAGAGTTTGCCTTAGGAGATGCTACTACTATCAATATCCCTTTTACAGAGATTCCCATGGCAAGCCAATGGGGAGCTTTTTTGCGATCGCAATTAAGCTAAAATCACTCACAAAAATTAACCAGAATCATCTAAAATAAACTTACAATACATTTCTAGATTTAATATACAAGAGGCAGTAATGAAAAAAGGGGCTTTTGTTCGGGCAATCAAAGAAAAACTAGTAAATAGCTTAGAAGCACTAGCTAGTGATGCAAGATTTCCATCTTATTTATTTGAAACTAAGGGTGAAGTATTAGATATTAAGGGAGATTATGCCTTAATTAAATTTGGACAAGTGCCAACTCCTAATATTTGGCTTCGAGTTGATCAACTAGAGCTAGTAAGCTAACAAACCTTTTAATTTTAGAGCTATGGGGGAGATCCTAATCATTTGCTAGATTAAATTGCTTCTAGGAAGTAGAACAAGGGGCTTAAGCCCCTTGCCTGTCCTCCACGAATTAGAAAAGTGAAAAGTACGATATAAACAGAACTTACTCCTCAGGAGATGTTTAAAGTTTAGCTATTCCATCTTGTCTAGCGGCTCTCTGGACGGCAGCAGCTACTACGGTGGCGACCCGCTGATCAAATACTGAGGGAATGATGTGTTCCTTAGTCAGTTCCGAGGCATTGATCAAAGAAGCGATCGCATAGGCAGCTTCTAGACACATATTCGGGGTAATTTCTGAGGCACGGCAATCGATCGCCCCCCGAAATATGCCGGGAAATGCCAAGACATTATTAATCTGGTTGGCATAATCACTCCTGCCCGTCGCCATTACTGCCACATCATCTTTGACTAGCTCTGGTTGAATTTCAGGAATTGGGTTAGCCATCGCAAAAACGATCGGTTCCGGTGCCATCGATCGCACCATTTCTGGGGTCAAAACTCCCGGTGCGCTCACCCCAATAAATACATCAGTTCCTCGTACTGCATCTCCTAGAGTTCCCTCTAATTCCACTGCTAATTCTAACTTTTCAGAAGTGAGATCAGTCCGACTCTTGGAAACAATTCCCTTAGAATCACAAAGGACAATATGGTTAGCTCCAGCTTTGGTGAGGAGTTTAGCGATCGCAATTCCAGCGGCTCCGGCGCCATTAATCACAATTTTTACTGCACCCATATCTCTTTTCAGGAGTTTTAGGGCATTGATTAAAGCAGCAAGGGTAACGATCGCTGTCCCATTTTGATCATCATGGAACACGGGGATATCTAGCTCTTGCCGCAATCTTGCTTCAATTTCAAAACATCGGGGCGCACTGATATCTTCCAGATTTACTCCCCCAAATACGGGCGCAATCCGCTTGACTGTTTCAATAATTTCCTCGGTATCCTGAGTTGCTAAACAAATAGGAAAGGCATCTAGCCCCGCAAATTCCTTAAATAGCATGGCTTTCCCTTCCATGACTGGCATGGCGGCTTCGGGACCCAAATTTCCTAATCCTAGTACCGCGCTACCATCGGTGACGATCGCCACTGTATTTCCCTTGATAGTCAGAGCATAGACTTTTTCTGGATCTTCAGCGATCGCTTTGCAGACCCTGCCTACGCCGGGAGTATAAGCCATGGCCAAATCTCCCTGAGTTCCCAAGGTAATCTTGCTATGAACACTTATTTTGCCGCCCCGATGCAAGTCGAAGGTGCGATCGGAAACTTCTATCAATTTGATTTCTGGTAATGCCTTCACTGCTTGGACTATCTGCTCGGCGTGTTCGGTGCTAGCAGCATCCACAGTAACTTCTCGGAGAGAAATTTTCAGAGTTTGTTCGATCAGTTGAATCTGCCCCAGATTGCCACCAGCATCGGCGATCGCCTGTACCACGCTAGCCAACATCCCCGATTGGTTAGGAAGTTGCAACCGCATAGTGACACTAAAACTAGAGCTAGGAGTAATATTGACCATAGGAATTGGGAAAGATTTTAGAAGATGTATAGGTATTAACCACTCTAGATTATGCCACGCTAGTCCTAGCTCTTGGTGTTGAGTGGTACAAAATCATAATTTTTCTGGAAGCTGGGTAATTTGTTGAGCAAACCAAGCGGCCACGGTAATGTTTGTCTCCTGTTGGAGTTTTACTAAGGCTTGCTGGAGTAGGCTGGTGGGTAAGCCCTGAAGCACGATAGATTCCCTTACTTCTTGGTAATGTTGATCTTCCTGCAACCTAAACATAAAAATACGATCGCCCCGCACATCAATCACCCAATATTCTGGAACTCCCATCTCAGCATAGAGCCGCTTCTTCTCATCCAAATCCGTCGCCAAAGTAGTATCTCCCACTTCCCCCACTAAGTCGGGAACCCGCCACTGCTCCACATCAATCTGCCGGGGTTCTCCCTCCTGCCACTGGGGTATACTTTCTCCTAGATACAAAACCTTATCTGGTGAGGCTCCTTGCTGCCCCGTCCGGCAGAGAGTGCAATTACTCATGGACTGGGCTTTTTGCTCTGGATACTTCATAAACCATACCAGAAAGATCATAGTCAGCAGATCACAATATTTAGAATGATTAATCCCTTCAGCACCCATATCAGTAAAAATATATCCTTGATTAAAGAAAAATTTCCAATCCTCTGCTACTGGACTTTCTAGCAAGTTTAGATAATCTTCCCAAGTCCCCATTTGCCATTGGGGAAGGTCTGTAGAGATTGGTTTAAGGAGAGTAGAAATAACCATGAGCTTAGTGGTGAAATCCTTTAGGATGGCTATAGTATACAGTCTAAATATATAATAGCCTACCCTTTTATGGAGGTGCTTTGTTGAAATATTTCCTTAGGAGGGGAGATACTTTGCTGGGATGTTTTGGTAGGAATTTCGATTGTAATTTCGGTTCCTTTCCCCAATAGAGAATTGCAGCTTAGGCGGCCTTGGTGTTTGTTGACAATAATTTGATAACTAGTTGCCAATCCTAAACCAGTACCTTTACCTATGGGCTTAGTGGTAAAAAAAGGATTAAATATATCTTTCCTAACATCTTCAGTCATCCCACAACCATTATCTCGAATCCTAATACTCAGCAGTTCTGGGCTAATTAGCTCTGTCGTAATAATAATCTGAAGTTTCTTTTCTTGATTAGGTCTTCCGAGACTAGAGGGATTTTCAGCCTCTAGGACAGCATTACTAGTAAATAAATAAGTTTCTTCCAAGGCATCGATCGCATTATTAATTACATTCAAAAATACTTGATTAAGTTGACCGGGATAGCACTCCAATAGAGGCAAGTCTGTATAATTTTTGATGATGTTAATTTCTGGACGTTGGGGCTGACTTTGAAAACGATGCTGAACTAACAATAACGTATTATCAATACCTTGATGAACATCCACTGGTTTCATTGCCGCCTCATCAAGTCGAGAGAAGTTCCGTAGAGATAAAACTATTTTACGAATGCGATCGGTCCCTACTCGCATGGATTGGAAAACTCGGGGCAAGTCTTCTTTAATAAAATCTAGCTCTACCTCAGCAATTTTTACTTCTAGTTCAGGGGTCTTATTTTGGAGTAATTGGTCTTGGAGTTCGACTAACTTTAATAATTCCTGAATATATTGATGGGCAAAATCTAAATTGCCATGAATAAAACCCACTGGATTATTAATTTCGTGGGCAATTCCGGCCACCATCTGTCCCAAACTAGACATTTTTTCAGTTTGGATCATTTGACTTTGGGTTTGAGTCAATTCTTCTAGGGTTTTTCCTAGTTGTTCATTGAGCTTTCGATAGCTATCTTCAGACTCTTTTAGAGCTTTTATTACTTCAATTTTCTCAGTAATATCGGACTGTACACCAATAAAATGAGTTAGCTGGTTTTGATCATCAAATACTGGGGAAATAGTTAGTTCATTCCAAAAAGAAGTCCCATCTTTGCGATAGTTTTTTAGGACTACGCAACAACCAGTTTGAGACTTGACAGCTCGGCGAATAATTTCTACTGCTTGGGGGTCAGTATCTGCCCCTTGAAGAAACTTACAGTTATAACCTAGCACTTCCTCTGAACTATAACCAGTGATTTGTTCAAAAGCAGGATTACAGTAAATTAGGGGTTGATTCGGCTGATTGATATCGGCAATTACTATCCCAACACTACTGGAGGCGATCGCCTGATCTAATAAATCTAGAGAAATGTTTGCAGGGTTCAATATGGAGATAAATTTTTTCATCTTAACAAGGTGGCTAACTATAGCCAAAAAAATTGGTGGAGGATCAAACAAACTATAGATATATATATTAATACATTTTCTAGACTTGACTTAAGTATTTTCAATATTAGTATTAAGCTTAGCTTATCTCTATCATAACTATTTTGCCTAGACTTGTTAAATCAAGCGATCGCTACTCCAGTTACAGCAGATTGCAATCTAGTAAGCTACAACTCTGATACTTCAAGTCCCCCTTTGCTCTAGCGTAGCAGCATGTTAGTGCGGAGATTCAGGGGGTTTTGCTGATTCTAATGGAATTAACTCTGCTGTAAATTTTCCTGATTTTTTAAAAGTAAATCTTGGTAGCTTGGCAGAAAGCTATCTAAACCAGCAGTACGCAATTGTTTATAGCCCAAAAAGATTCCCTCTAAAGTTATGCTTTCCAACATTGCTAGGGAAGAAATCTGGGGCTTAATTTGTTGAGATTGCCAGTAGGATTGAAGATTAATTCCTACTTCTGGGACTAGGTTCGCCCAGTTAATGCCGACTCCGATTACCGCAGCAGTGATTATACCTTTCTGGATCCGGGTTTCTGTGAGAATGCCGCCTAGTTTGCGCCCTTGCAAAAAGAGATCATTGGGGGGTTTTAATTGGAGGGGAATTTGGTGATGGCGTAAGGTGGTAGCAACACCCCAAGCTGTAGCGATCGTCAAATCTCCACTGTTAGTTGCAGGCCAGTTGGGCTTGAGGGCCAGAGAGAGGTATAAACCGCCTAAGCTAGATTCCCATTGTCTTCCCCACTGCCCTCTACCCGCAGTTTGTTCCCCGCTAATTACCACAGTTCCTTCAGGAGAGCCTTGGTCTAGAAGTTCCCACAGGGTCTGATTAGTAGACGCAAGGCTAGAAAATCTATGGATAGTAGTAGACATAGCTGCTAGAAGTTAAATCCTCTAAATAGAGAAGCGATCGCCCAGATCAAGAGAGAAGAGACAGTGAAAATAATTAGCAACAATCCCCCCAAGATCAGGAATACAAATAGGCGATCGGCCTTCTTGATAGTTCTAGGCACAGAAAAATGTTGTTCTAGTAAATCCATATTCTTACTATTTGCTTTCCATGCCACATCAAATAGATCTCCAAATATGGGGAAAGAACCCACAAAAACATCAATTAAAATATTACTAACTAGGCGAACCAAAGTTTCCCGTGGCAGTCCTAACCGAGCAGCAGTAAATACAATATAAAAAGATAATAATCCTGTCACCAAATCTCCGCCACCGGGAACTAGCCCAATGATGGGGTCAAGACCAATACTGTAGGGAGTACCGGGTATCCCTAGGGACTTATCAAGAAGATTGCTCAACTTTCTGAGATTGCGGAGAGTTTCAGCCGGAGATGCAGCAGAAGATTCAGGGGCAGACATGATTGATCCTCTAGAGGAGCGACGGGTAGAATATTGCGGCAAAGATCACTTCAGGTTATTTAACTAATTGGCTAGAAGCATTAGCTATAGGAACCAACTGAACTGAGAGACCTTCCCGTGCCATGATAGTTTCTGGAAATTCCCGGGCGGCTTCTTCCCCTATTTGATCAAGAAAATCATCATTATGGAGAGGGTCGTGGTGGAAAATAACTAGTTTCTTTACTTTAGCTGCGATCGCAATCTTCACCGCTTCTTGCCAAGTAGAGTGACCCCAGCCGACCTTCGGGTTATTGGGGGAATTATATTCAACATCAGTATAGGTGGCATCATAAATCATTACGTCGGCATTCTCAGCCAAGTACAAGACATTTTGATCTAAATGGTCAGCAAAATGTTCTGTATCAGTAATATAGGCAGCAGTACAACCCTGCCAGCTAACTCGATACCCCACGGCCTCCCCCGGATGGTTTAAGCGAGCATTTTCCACCACTACTTCCCCAATCTCCAACTTTTCTCCCACCTCTATGTCATAAAATTTTAGGTCTGCACCCATAATTTGCAAAGGCACAGGAAAATTGGGGTGTAACATCTGATCATTCAGACGTTGTTTGATGGTTGCCTTATTCGGGGCAACTATGCCGTGAATATGAAAACAGTTTCCCTTAATAAAAGCTGGTGTAAAAAAAGGAAAACCTTGGATATGATCCCAGTGGGAATGGGTAAAGAATAAATAAGCCTCCACAGGCATCTGGCCTAGGAGAGACTGCCCTAGAACTCTCAGTCCAGTACCGCCATCAAAAATCAGTCGTTTGCCCCCCACCCGCATTTCTATACAAGGGGTATTGCCACCGTACCTTACGGTTTCTGGACCGGGACAGGCAATACTCCCTCTTACGCCCCAGAAGTGAATTGTAAATGAATTTTGACTATTTGACATGGGTTTGCGTTGGGTTAGGATTTTAGGACAATCAGGCTAAAATATTCTCGGCCGGGACAAGTATTCAAATTATTTCAGTAAACCACAGAAATAATCAGCAAATTTTTATTCTTGGGTTTGCCAACCCTAGCTTCTAATTTTATCTACAATTTTTAGTAACGAACCGGATAGTTAAATATTACCTAACATTAGGATTGTTTAGTCACCACTTTGCTTAATATTTTGATTAATATTAAAATAAATAGAAACTATTGATAATTTATGGTAGCTAACATAGAAATCTATACTTGGAGCAGTTGTCCCTTTTGCCTTCGCGCTAAGGGGCTGCTCAACAAAAAAGGTGTCTCTTACCAAGAATACTGTATTGACGGTGACAACGCAGCACGGGAAGCAATGACAGTGAGGGCTAGAGGTGGCAGAAGCCTGCCCCAAATTTTTATTAATAATCAGCACATTGGTGGCTGTGATGATATCTATGCCCTAGATGCTCAAGGAAAGCTAGATTCTCTCTTAACCTAGATAGTGCCACCGAAAATTTAGCTTAGAAGAGTTCAGTCGAAGGGCTTAACCTGAGAATTTATCCTAAGAGTTCAGTAATCGCCAAGTATTTGCTCCTGCTACGCCATCTTGCTGTAAGCCTTGACTGCGTTGAAAAGCAATCACTGCATTACGGGTTGCCGTATCAAAACTGCCATTGATGGCTCCCGGATAAAAACCCCGACTCTGGAGTCGTTGTTGCAGTTGGCGGACAGCGTCTCCACTGTCTCCTTGCTTGAGGGTGGGTAGATCTGGGGTGGGTTGCGATCGCCAACGCTGGGTAAATTGTCCCAAAATTTGGGGCGATAACTGACTCTCTAGCCACTGAATTGCCTGCTGTTGGTGGGGTAAATCTCGGAAAAATCGATAGGTATCTAAGATTTTTACCGTAGTAGCAATTGGGGGCGGAGTAGGCTGGAGGGGCGGCGGGACAACTCGCAGAGCTTGGATTGTTACATCATCAGCAACGCCATTGGGGTCTAATCCTTGGTATTTTTGGAAATTTTTGGTTGCTTGCTGGGTTCCGGTGCCAAAAACTCCATCGATCGGTCCCGGATTAAATCCTCTGGTTAATAGTAATTGCTGTAATTCCGTCACCCTAGAACCAGTAGAACCGACCCGGAGGAAATTATCTACCGGGCTTCCGGCTAATTGAGTCCGCACATCTTGGCGGAGGCGGGGCAACTGGCCATAGAGCCAATCTCCCGGACATTGGGTTGCCACAAAATCCCGATGCCCTCTAATATTA
>ENA-OBLH01000142-OBLH01000142.1-metagenomes-genome-assembly--contig:-NODE-142-length-25100-cov-4.44871_pt1 | contig 25100 bp, 16 predicted proteins | sample MGYA00153382_OBLH01 | MGnify analysis MGYA00153382
AATCACTATCGATAAACCGGTTATTACGGGCATGGCCTCGTCAACCTCAGGCAACACAGCGGCGCTTACTGTTACGACCACTAACCCGTCGTCCAGCATTAGCGGGGCCACGCTTAAGATTTTTTACGCGTCTAGTCCAAACACTGCCAACAATCTTGCTTCGCAAGCCGATTTCGCCCCGACTGACGCGCTGTCCATTGCGTCGGGCAGCGCGTCAAAAACTTTCACTATCAGCGTGCCGTCAGCCGTGACATCAACTTACTTTAAGGTGTGTTTGCTGAATCAGGGGACGTCCAGCTGGCAAGCTTGCGGTAGCGCTACCCTTTCTAAAGAGAGCGCTTGGTCAGACCAGGTGAGTTTTGGTCCGCCACCACCGCCGCCCGCTGCCGCCACGGTGACCTTTCCGACCACGCCGACCAGCTTGACGGTGGGTACGACAGCTACTTACGACATCAATGCCGTATCTACAACAGCCACAGCGCTTTTGGCAGGACCCTTGACACTATCCATAGGTCTGCCAGCCAATATGCAGTTCGTGACAACGGGCTCATCCAGCGGATGTACGCTAGCGCAGACAAACAGCAGAACGATTCAATGTTCCCTATTAACCACGGGTTCGCTGCCACCCTCTAACGGCGAAACACGCACGATAGTCGTTCGTCCCCTTGCAGGCGCGGGTGGCACAGCGCAAACTATTGTTGCGCTTGTGGCCAGTGCCGGAACAACAACTGTCACCTGCGCTACAGGCGCGATAGGCTGCAAAACGTCGTCGCCACTGACGCCCGCCTTTTATGATTTGACTGCGCCTACGTCGACGATACAGTTACCGACCAGTACCGCTCCTGTGGCAGTTACCTGTGCAAAGGCAGGAACAGTAACCGAGCCTGCTACGTCGTCATGCTCGATGCTGGTTACATACAGCGACCTGTCTACGTTGACTACAGCGGCAGCACCCAAGCTGTACACATCGGGTACGGCCACGATCACACTTTGCGCCGCGGGGACATCGACGAACACTACGTGTAATGCGACGCTTGATGGCGCAAAAACAGTCAAAACCATCGCGGTCACAGCCGCATCAAATGAAGCGCCCGTTAATTACGAGAATAGTCTCGCCAATAACTCGTTCACTGTGTACACCAGCGCGCCGCCTCCGCCCGCCTGCTCTCATCAGACGGGCGGCGCAGATTTCGCGCTGAACGGCAATGTTGATTTCGGGACGCCTTCTGTGGATGCGTTTATGAATGGCAGAGCGGTCTATGTAGTTGAGTTAGTCCCAGGACCATTTATGGCGACCCTTGGACGGACGCAGTTAAATCTGATGTCTTGGAATGTTCGCTCCGGCAGCGCGACACGTGAAGTCAGCGTCTCTCCTTGTCGCGGAGATTTCACTTCAAGTGCGGCGCAACGGTTGTATTTTGGTGGTCCCAACGATGCGCCCGGCGATGGCGGTGGATTTACATGGGTGCAGGATGAGCCGAACCGTACTGCTGGCGTGTCATTGCGCACTGCGAAAATTACGTCCGACAAGAGTTACTACGTAAATTTCAGAAACACATCATGCTTAGGTAGCGGCTACGGCCCGGACACCTGCGTTATGTATTGGTTTGCCGTTCCTTCTGGGAACTAGTGTCCAAACAAAGGGTGGTGATCGTGTCGAGTTGGAGATTTATCAGCGTGATGTTGCTGCTGTGCGCTGGTGCCGTTTGGGCTCAGGACAGCAGCATAATCGCCCGGCGCGGGGATCTCGCGCCGGTGCTCGAGCGCGACGTCGAAGCGGCCCTGTTTGCACGTAGTCCGGCTATACAAAAGCAGTTGCTGGGTGAATCTGGCGCGTCGCGGCAAATTGCCGAAGAGATTTTGGTGATCCGCGAGTGGGAAAAGCAAGTCGTCAAGTATGGTGCTGTTTCTCCAGAAGGGCTTTACGTTCGTTATCAGACCGGCGTCGCAGCTGTGAAGGCAGGTGCAGACATTGCTGAACGTGAGGCACGACTGTCACTGTCCGCCACCACGGCAGAGGCTAGAGCAAGGGAGCTTTGGCTTCGTGATCAGAAAAACTACCAGCGAAGCGCCGCCGCAACGGTGACGGCGCTCCAGATTGACGTTGGCGCGCGAGGATACGCCAACAGCGTAAAAAGATGGGGTGAAATCAGTCGCGAGATCAAACGCAAAATTCCTTTTGCAACTATCGCCCAAACTTGGACCGACGACCGGAAGGCTCAACGCAAGGAGCGCTCTGTCACATTCAGAGTTGAAGCTGGCCAGGCAGATGGTGATCTGTACAAGGCGGTCTTTGAGACGCTGGCAGTTGGCGTTGTATCTGAGCCAATCGCGACGCGATTCGGCTGGTTGGTGCTGCAGGTTAACGAGCGCGAAGCACCTACCGTTACGCCATTTGAAGACGCTAAACTCGGGATTATTGAGCAGATTTTGACGGGTGTCGCTACCGAAGCACGCAGCAAATTTATCGCGTCTCTAAAAAGCGAGTCCCCCACGTTTTACGGTCGACTTGCAACCGAGGGTAATGAACGTATTCCGTCCACCGAGGCGGCAGACGTGCTTCGCAAAATGCAGGAAGCGGCACCCAATGGCGTAATTGACCCGGTCAAACTTCAAAGCGCGATCCGTCGAGCGCAGGAGAATATCAAGGGAACGTCACCTAGCACGGACGGTTCAGTAACACCGCCTTTCCTGCCAAAGTAAGCTTCACGGACTCGAGGATCGGTGGCGGTTCGTGATGCAATCGCTCAGCGACATGTGCCTCGCACCAGCTTTGTGATGTGCTCCAAGACCGCCCTTTCCACGTAAATCGTCATCAGTCCAAGGGCGAGACATGTGTCCGAACAACACCAATGCTCTTTCGCCTTAGCTGCGGCTAGTTGCAGTTCAGCGAGGTTGGTTGCTCTAGTAAAGTGCCGTTAATGCAGACTATTCGCAAACTTTGGATTAGTCGCGTGCATACGGAGATTACTTTTAGATCATGAAAGATAACCTCAATCCTGTGGCGAGACTCATATGACAGAGATGGAATGCCTTCGATTGATTGAGCATGTGCCAGATCATCCGCAAGCAAGGCTGTGGCTTGCGCAGTTTACTTTTAGCCGTCGCAATATGGTGCATGCGCGAGAGCACTTGGTGATGGCGGTTAACGGGGCCCGACGCTTGGGGTTGCGCGAGGATGGCGCAGAAATTTACGTATTTTTTTCACTGCTTGAACGTACCGCAGGAGACTTCAAAACGGCATTGGCAGCAGCTCGGGAAGGGCTGTCGCAGTGTGGTGAAAACGTTAGGCTAATTTGGCAGGAATGTGAAGCGCTACGTTCGCTCGGACACACTTTGCAGCGCGTGCATCGATTGAACCGCCTGGCCGCTTTGAGCCCAACCGATAGAGATGTACTCGTGGAGTTGGGCCTTGCGCTTTTATCCACATCTAGCGCGCCTCAAGCGCTACGCCCGCTGCGCAAAGCGATCGAACTGGGTGTCGACGACCCAGAGGTCGTGCTCGCGCTGGCGAGACTTGAGATGCGCGCCAATAATTTTGATGCTGCCAGCACGCTATTGCATGCGCTCGATATCAAGCAGCCAAAGAATCTTGGGGTCATTGCGGCACTGTGGGAAACGTACAAATTGCAATGCCGTTGGCAAGAGGCGCAGCATTTTGAGCGAAAGATGCTGGAGCTCATTGAGGCGGGTGACGTGCATCCGTGGCTTGCCCCCTTTGTGCTTTTGTGCGCCGACATTTCTCCGCAGACTTTACGCGCCTACACCGAGCGGCTGGCAAAAGCTCAAGCAAGCCGGCTACCAAGATTGACGCCGTCAGCGCGTTCACCGGTAGAAACAGAGAAGCTGCGAATTGGTTACCTATCGGCAGACTTTCACCACCACGCGACTGCCATGCTGGTAGCGGGCTTGTTCGAGCATCACGACAACGGAAAATTTGACGTTTTTGCATATAGCTATGGACCCCGTGTGGATGACGAGTACAGACAGCGGCTCAAAAAGGCCATTCCGCAATGGCGAGATTTAAACGAGCTTTCGGATCGGGATGCTGCGCAACAAATCGCTGACGATCATATCGATGTCCTGATTGAAATGAAAGGCCACACGCTTGGGGCTCGCCCCGATATTGCTGCCCACCGCCCAGCCCCGCTCATCGTTCACTACTTAGGGTACCCCGGCACGATTTGCGCTGAAGGGGTTCAGTATCAAGTCGCCGATTCGTTGATTGTTCCAGTAGGGGATGAGCACCTCTACGTCGAGAAAATTTTGCGAATGCCGAATTGCTATCAAGTGAATGACTCCAATCGCGCGCGGCCGATTGAAACGTCGCGTGAAGCGCTCGGGTTGCCAGAAGATGCCACGGTGCTCTGCAATTTCAACCATGCGCTGAAGTGGAACGCATTGTATTTTGACCTCTGGCTGCGTGCTATCGCTCGGGTGCCTAATGCATGCCTGTGGCTGCTGGATCCGGGTGCGGCCGCACGACAAGCATTGTCGGCGCGCGCGGAAGCTACAGGCGTCGCAACCCGTCTTTACTGGGCACCGGTATTACCTCTCTCCGAGCACCTTACGAGGCTGGCTTCGGCTGATTTGGCGTTAGACCAGTTGCCTTGCGCCTCACACACGACTGGTAGTGATGCATTGTGGATGGGAGTGCCGGTATTGACCTGCTTGGGCGACGCGTTTCACGGTCGCGTTGCGGCGAGCTTACTGCACGCGGTTAGGTTGCCCGAATTCATTACAAATGACATCGTTGACTACGGTCGCCGTTTGGACGAATTGCTGCACGATCCAAGTCTGTTGCGAGCGGCAAAACGACACTTGCGCAGTCCCGATGCGAACTTTGATCTGTTTAATACCGTTGAGTTTACGCGTGACTGGGAGTGCCTGTTGGAAACTGAGTATCGTAGGCTTACCATGTAACGCTGGTTGTCAATTGACAGCGCACGACGGAGCCGCAATGAATCAGGCAAGATAATGCCACTGCAGAATTTGTCCACGCCGAGGAGTCAGGTAGTTTGGATATGCATCGCGATCTGCGCGTTGGCTGTCGCCCAGATCGCGTCGTTCTATCCGGGGTATTTGAGCCACGATTCGGCCTATCAGTGGTGGCAGGCACGAAGTGGCGAGATCACTACGCTTTGGCCGCCCGGAATCGTTTTTATGTTGCAGGCCATTGCCCGGTTTCACGACACAGCACCTACTGTGTTGTATGTGCTGCACAGCGTGCTGTACTGGATTTGCACAACATACATCGTAGCTCAGCAGCGTGGATTTTCAGCTCGGGCGACGGCTCTTGCCGCGCTATGCGTTTTACCGGTTGTTGCCGTCTGCCTTCCGCATGTATGGACAGATGTTGCCCTGACGGTTTGGTTGCTTACGGCATGCGTGCTGTTGGATGCATCTACCAGTTTGCGTTTGTCTGCCAGTTGTTCGAGATGGATCGTCGGCGCTGCAGCATTCATCCTAATCGGCTGCACGCTGCTTCGACATAACGCATGGTTCGCCTTGCCGCCGCTGTGCTGGTGGGCTGCTTCGCGCTGGCAACTCTCCACTGACTTCGCACGACACCAGATTTACGTAAGCGCTGCGAGTAAAAGACTGATCCACAGCACCGCGTTGACAGCGGGGTTGCTGTTTGCTGTCGCTCTCGCTATATATGCCACGGTGCCGCGTTCGGTATCGAAGGTGCACGCCAGTACGTGGGCGATTACCCTGATTTGGGATCTGCAGGCACTCTCCGTGACGTCAAGGCAGGTACTAGTGCCAAAGTCAATCAGTAGCGACGCGACGATCGATGATCTCGAACAGAGTTTTGATCGGGTCAACGCGGTGACCCTATACGTGAAGAGTCGCGCGCAATGGGCTAATGCGACGATAGGGTTGAGCTCGGAACAAAAAAGCGATTTGCTTGCAGCGTGGACGCAAGCAGTCGCACAGAATCCGTTGGCTTATTTGCAACATCGTAGCCACGTGTTCCTCAAGATGCTCGGCCCCAAGCGAGGGGTCGAGCGAGACGGTAGTGCAGATGACCCGGGGCACGTGCAGTTCAGGGACAATCCGCGCCTTGAATTTGCCAATCCAAGCGCCTTACGCGTGGCTCGCCTCTGGGTAGATTGGCTGAAGCCTCAGTGGTGGGCGTCTCCTTTCGTCTGGATAAGCTGCTCAACCATATTTTTGGTATGGCGTATTGCGCGAAGACGATCTCAGCGGGAGCAGAAATCTTTGCTTTACGCTGGAATGGCTCCATCGGCGTGCCTATGGCTGAGTGGCATGATGTATCTACTCCCGCTTTATATGCTGACACCCACTTCGGATCTGCGTTACGCGCTGTGGCCAACCGTTGCCTGTGTGTGTGCCGCGCTGCTCGCGCTGCGGGATCGACATACGGCCACATCGTGACAAGCACTCACATCGACTGCGATGTTGTCCCGCGCGGCGCTTCACATTGTGTGATCGGGATTTCGTACACAAGCGACGAAAGTGGCGATCGCGACCCACTCGTCCCCGGACAATTAATGCAGGAATTAATTTCAACCCCGTGCTTCGTCCTGACCAGCTGAGCTGTCAAATTTTGTGCGGACGTTACACACACGGATGCGATGGCCGAATTCGCCAAGCACGGAAAGTGCTATTTACAATCAGCGGAACTCGCTGCGGCACCTCTTGCCCTTGAACTGAAGCAGACGCAGGTAGAACGTAGAGCGTGATACCTCGTGAACGGAGCCAATCTTCGATATCGCCGCCCCGGTGTTGCCATTCGACGAGCCTAGTTGCAACCTCAGGGCGGTGCTTGGGGTTCAACGCGTAGTCCGACACCCAGATCGGAAGCTCAAGTGCTGCCTGCCAGATCATGTAGCGATCACCATCGGCCACGAACAGCGTGTCGCAGCTAGACAACATGCTTTCTCGCAAGGTCGCAATGTCATTGGCGTTTGGCGCAGAATTAAATGACGCAATAGGAATCGGTGCCACTCGCTGCAACGCACGGTTCAGCGGTAGCACCCAAACGAAGGCAACGAGTGTTAAGGCGACGGCAGCGGCAATCGCCCAGCCTCGCCAGTACGCGTAAAACCGCTCCAACGTCAACAGCGCTGCAGCGAGCGCAAAGCATGCGTAGCCCCATACCTGCCCCTGCAACTGTATCTCCAAGGGCCCGCCTGTCGCGTTGCGGTTATCCGCAGCGAGGCCAATCATCATCAACAAATGGGCACAGACAAGTAATAACAGCGGCGCGCTAAATTTGGGTGTTCGTTGCGTAGGAAACAGCACATACGCTGCCAACGCTATGGCCGCCCATAACGCGTACGAAAAGTAGAAGTTTGCGACGAGCGCTACAAACGTTGCCAGCACCGGTGACATATTCGAAGTTGCTAGCAAAACCTCGCGTTGCCACGGAAGTGCCATCGGAGCGACAGCCCGAAGCCAGTCAACGCTCGATGAAAAATCTAGCCGTATCAGCGGCAATGCTGCACTCTCGCTGGCAAGTCGGGTGACTATCGCGACCAGAAGCAATGCTGCTGCCACTAGCAGTCCCCGCACTACCCGGCGTAACCCCGCAACCGCAAATGCCGGATATACAAATAACGGTATCGCGATGATCACAAACAACTGCGCCTTGAACGCGACTACAGCAAGTGCGACTAGCCAGGCGAGGATGATTAGCAACGCGCTCCGTTGTCTGCACGCGTGAATCATCAGCGCACACGACACAAGTGCGCAAGACAATCCCGCCGATGAAGCGCTTGCGACCTGCAACAGCCAGTGGAACCCAAACGCCGGATGTCCGACTGAAGTCAAGCCAAGGTCTGGAAATGCAAGCACCAGAGCGGCTGATCCTGCGGCCACCGATGGTCTCGCTGTGAAACAAGCTGCTAACGCATAAAGCGCTATCGATAGCCATATCCCACTCCACGCGGTGAATATCTGCGTAAGCGGCAGCGCATCAACCGCGCCTAGCGACTTTACTAGAGCCGCTATTGCGTAGCCTGCAAAATGGTATGGCTGCGAAGGCAGTCCGCGGCCATGAATGTCCACATATTCATGACCTAACAATGCATGCGACAGGGCTGAAACATAGCTTGCGTGAAACGGAGCGTCAATCCAAACAGCTTGGTCATACGCGGAGTAGCCAATGCCAGCAGCGGTGAGCGCTGGATACGCGCAGTACAGGGCAATTAAAGCGCCAAACGCAGCCGCTAGTGCCGCGCCAATAGCCCATTTCCCAGATTCAACGTGGGCAGCAGAGCGATTACCTGACATCTTCATGAACCATAGGCTCAGTGACAAGGTAGCGCCAATACTGATCGCGATGGAAAGAAAGGCGGCCAGGAGAATCAGAAGTGAGAGTAGCACCCACGACAGGACGCTAGCGACGGCGTGGACGCCTGGCCACTCGGAAACGGAGTGCGACAGTAGTTTTCTGCTGATACCAATAGCTAAAAGCGTTTGCGTCGATGCGACCACGCATACCGCCAGCACCAGGCGTGGAGTAAGTTGTCCAGCGAACGCGGTGTAAAACACAACGGCTATCGTCCAGATGACCGCAAGCGTGATATGTGTCCTGACTAAGCCCACTCAGTGGCCACGAGTAACAGCGGAAAAGTATGGGGCCTCAAACATCCGATACGATGCTGCCGATGCCGCAACCGTTGCGAGTAAGCTGACACCGATAAGGACGAGCCACCGAAGCGCCCAATTCACTTGCTGCAGTGAAGCATGGATTTCGGAATTGTTTGCCCCATGAAAGACAAGAATGAGCACTGAGAGGTGCCAGAGATAAAACGAATAAGAGTGCTTGCCGAGCCATTGCAACCAGTCACTTAATAGCCAAGTTGGCGGCTCCAACGCGCATTTGATAAATGCCAAGCCGCCGCACATTGCAAAAGCACCCGCAAACGCGTCAAACCATGTGATCTGCCATGCGGCCTTGGGCGTGCCGATGGGCTCCAGAAAAGCATAAGCAACCTGAATAAAAAGGATCAACGCGATCAAAAGCGCAAGCGGCGTGCGCCTAACGACGGACTTGGCTTGCTCCACCCGCGTCAACGAAAGTGTGATGCCAATCGCAAAATAGAGAGGGTAGGCGAAATGGCGTTCACCGATACCCTTGAGAGCGATCACCAACAGCAGTGTGACAATCCACAGCATCACGCACCGGTATTTCTCGGGAACACCCTTCAGAAGAAGGGCACCTAGAGGCATGATCAGGTAGAAGATCCACTCCACCTGCAGAGACCAACTAACGATGAGCCATGGCGGAGAGATTGCTGGCGCAAACCAGTTGATCAGAAACGCATTTGCGAACCAATCAAACGCAGATGTTGAGATCGGTACGCTGCGGTAAACAGCCAACAGAAATGCACCCATGAGGGCCACCCAAAAGGCGGGGAAAATGCGATAGGCCCGTGCCCTCAGAAATCTGAAAAGCGAAAGGTCATTACGATTCAACCACTGGCGCCCGATCAAAAATCCGCTGATCATGAAGAAAATGTAAACGCCATAAAGACTAGCGTAACTGATACAAACGATTGTCTTTTCTAGCGATCCGTCGCGGCAAATGTTGACGCGTTCGACGTCTACAGTAAGAAAAGTGGCGGCTTCAAACCACACAAAATGCATGAGAAAAGTCAGCGCGACCGCAATTCCGCGCAAAGACTCAACGCCAGCCAATCGCGTTCTATCGTTGGTTATCTCGTACACGTACTTTTTGCTCACAGGTTGATGTCCAAAATTAACCGGGCCGGTGCAGCGGAAACGGCGCTTTTTGAAGCGCACTGTTAGCCTCACCCAACATACGAAAGATTACGTTTTGGCCAGGGTAGTCCAACTTAAAGCGAATGTACGCCCAAGATATCACCGCCCCTATTTCGTCACATTACTTTAACTTTCACCCCTTCGACGCCAAAGCGGATATGCAGTCGACTTAAGGGTTTACTCCACTTGATGGGTAAAGTCTTGCGATGTGAGACTATCGCGCAGCGGTGGCCGAAGCGCCGTTCAACAAGGACGATAGTGCTGTGACTCGGCCTCGCAACGCCTCATCTGGCCAAGAGATATCTCGAATTTTGCCTAGAAGTTTTGCGCTTACATCTAGGCGTCCGAACGCCGCTGCACTCTCAGCAACCGCAAGTATCCCCTCTGGATCTTTGCCCCATTTCTCGAACTGCTTGCGCCACTTTTCACGAATCATCTGTGTGAAACGCTGTTGTTTCGAGGAGTCGAAGTTACTGTCGAAGCCCATCCCTGACTGACCATCAAAGGCGTTCCATACACAGGTTTCTTCGGGTACAAACTCAAAGCTCGTCCGCGCGCCGCAGGCGACAAAAAAATCCAGATCTTCGAGGCGGTCGAATTTGGTGTCGAACCGCACGCCCTGATCAATGAGGGATCGGTCAAAAAGCGCAGCGTGAATGGCGAAACGATTTTGATGAAACATAAGCAGGTGATGACCCGCCTTTCCGAGGCGACCGCGATCCACGCCCTCGGAATCGTAGACGCGACAGATTGAGTAAGCCAAACGTTTGTGCTCGGTACGCATTAACGCGTCAACTAGAGTCTGAACGTGGTTCGGCAAGAACTCATCGTCATCATCGAGAAAATTAAGATAACGGCCATTCGCGGACGCGACCAGCACATTGGCAGCAACCGGACGCGTTAGTTTTGCATTCGAAGACAAAAATCGCAGCGGCCTGTTGTGCCACTTGTCCGGAAGCGATGAATGAGCTGGCCCGGACGCGGATACGACGAGGATTTCAATTGCTGGATACGTCTGACTACCGATGGAATTTAGTGCGCGCGCCAGCGTCGGTCGATCTGTACTCCGAACCAACACGGAAACCAGAGGCTTAGTCGCGCCATCCGATTCAGGAGCGGCAGTTTGACGAGGCAACGCTGCCATCAAATATGCAGCAACGCTAAAACACCCACCACAGCTCCCAGCGCCGCCACACCGTACATCCCGTATTCCACCCAGCGCTTCTTGGTGAGCAGCGCAATCGCAGCCAGTGCAATAGCGATTTGCAATGCGGTCGTTGCCTGCGCCCAGCGGTGATGTTGATGCATTTGTTCGCCGCTTTTCTTGTCCCAGGCGGTTGCCTCAGCCTCTAGCTTTTCGGCATCTTTTTTGATGTCGGCTTTTTCTTTTTTGTAGCGTGCAACTTCTGCAGTGTAGAAGGCTTTCTTTGTCTCTGGTGAAAGCTCTAAAGCCAGTTCAGACAGGTTCTGCTTGCTGCTCTTTGCCTGATAGTAATTCCACTGATTTGACGCCTCGGTCTTCTTGATCGCTGCATCGTTTTTGTACAGGCCCGCGTTAGCTTGTGTTGCGCCGCCTTGATAGGCAAAGATCGCGCCGACGGTGGCGATGATCGCCGTGATGACGGCGATGCCGCCCGCGTGCGTGTCGCCATGCGCACCGGCGTGTTCCAGCTCGTGATCGTGGGGGCCGTGTACGTGAAATCCGCCTGCTGACATGGTGTCTCGCTCTCTAGTTCAAAGTGATTTGGTGGGCAACGCTACCCGCGCGATCATGCCTGGCAGTGAGCGCAATGCTAGCGCCTGCCTTCGCGCGCACGATCCACGTAAAACGCTGCCGATCCTGTGTGGCGTTCGCGCCGGGGAAAAAACTCACCAGCGTGTGATTATTGTTGCGACCTTCGAGCTGCGTGCCCTCGATACGTTGTTTGCCTTCAACCAGCGCCGCGCCTTCCGGCAACATGATCTCCGCCACCACGCCGCGCACGTGCTTCTTGTTACGCGTCAGTTTGCTCACGTCAGACGGCAGATGTCCGGTGTTGTGTACGCCAAAATCAATGCGCCATAAATCATTGCCGAGCCCCGTGACTTTGGTTGAATGCAGCTCCAGTTTCGGTGACATCAACGCTTGAAAAATGATCCAATCTGGAAATTTTTCAACTTCCTTCTCCATCAGGTGGGGCGGCGGATTGCTGAAGGTGTAAATGCGGTTCCAGCCACCCAGCTCGACCTTGCCCAGCTCGGGATGGTCGTACGAATACCAGTCGACGTAGCCTTTGCCTTGGTGCGTCTCATCGGTCCACTTGAGCAGCTTCAGATCGTCCTCTACCGGATGATCGCGGAACCAGTCGATGTACTTGTAGCCCGTGATCCCGGCTTCGCGCATCGGGCACCAGATCTCCACCACCCAGCAATACGAACCCAACTCGGTGTACAGCCAGTCCTGCGTCCCGGTGATGACTTCTTTCGGGTGATATTTGAATTCGTGAAAGACGCTGATCGCCGGATAGCCGGTGAGTTCTTCGCCCTTCTGGCCTTGCGTCTTGAACACCCATAAATCTTCGGGCGGCATCTCGTCATCGGCCTTGGTGCCGAAAGGTCGCAGCAGCACCCCGCTCCAGGTGTGGAAGAACAGGCCACCACAAATGTTGCGGTGTTTGTTGATGAATTCCACACAGGCGCGCACTTCCGGCTCGCTGGTGGGGAAGTCGCCCGCACCCAGTTGCTGGCCTTCAGGCCGCCATTCCTCGGGAAAATTGCGATTGAGATCGAGGCCCGTTTTCGGTCGCGCGACCGGCAGATTGAAGCCGTCGTAGCCTTTCACGCGGCCCTCCGACACGATACGGAAATATTCGCCGCCTACCTCAACTGGATCGCGACGCACCATCAGCCGCGTTTCGGTTGCGTGCTTCTTCCACGGCCCATTCACGTCCGGGATGCGCATCATCAAAATGCGACCATCGCCGTCAATGTCTTCGGCTTCCAGGCCCTCGATGGCATCCTCGTTGTAGGGGTACGGGCGTGTGGACGACCGGATGTACTTCGGCTTGTCCGCCATCGCCCACTCCGCGCCGTCCGGGTTCACGCGCGGGATCACGTACAGCGTGCGGGTGTCGAGCAGGCGCGTGATGTCGTCGCGTTTGCCGTAATTCGAGAGCACGGTGTCGATCAGTTTCAGCGCGGCAACCGAACCGGAAAGTTCGGTGGCGTGGATGTTGGCGTCAACGTAATACGCTGGCTTGGTCAGCGGCTCGCCGGTGGCGTAATTGGTGAGCGTAATGCCCCAAATCGAGCGACCCTCAAAGCTTTGACCAATCGAGGCCATGCGCGCAAAGTTCGGGTGCGCATCCACGGCTTTGCGCAGCAGCGCGGTCAGTTCTTCAAACTTGACGAATCGGTCGTAGGGAAACATCGTAGGCAGCGCCAGAAAACTTAATCCGCGATTGTGCCAAACCTTGAGGGTTCGGCGAGCGCATTGGGTCGGCAACTGATTGAAGCATGCGGAGGCGACTTCAACAATTCAGCTTTTATCTGAAACGCCTATTTAGTGGGGGCTTGCGTCGATTTTTGCCTATAGTCGATTATACGAGAAAAATGCCGTTAGCCTTCGTTAAATAAGGCTTTCAGTCAAAAGCTGTGTGTGGGGCTACGAGTTGCCGACCCTACGCCCGCGCCTCGAGCGCCGCAACCGCTGGCAAGGTTTTGCCCTCAAGAAATTCGAGGAACGCGCCGCCTGCGGTGGAGATGTAGCTCACCTTGTCAGCAATGCCGAATTTGTTGATTGCCGCGATGGTGTCGCCGCCGCCTGCGATGGAGAACGCGGGCGAGGCTGCGATGGCTGCCGCGATGGCTTTAGTGCCGCCCGCGAATTGGTCGAATTCGAACACGCCGACTGGGCCGTTCCAGACAATCGTTCCGGCGTTTGCGATGATGGCAGCAAGCGCCGCGCCGCTATCCGGGCCGATGTCGAGGATCAAGTCGTCTGCGGCAACGTCCTTGATCGATTTTGTCGTCGCTGCGGCCGTCGCTGCGAATTCCTTCGCGCACACCACATCGGTTGGCAGCGGCACGCTCGCCCCCCGCGCGGCCATCTTGTCCATGATGCTTTTCGCCTCGGCGACGAGGTCGGCCTCGGCGAGTGATTTGCCGATGGCGTGACCTTGCGCGAGCAAGAACGTATTGGCGATTCCGCCGCCCACGATCAGCTGATCCACCTTGTCGGCGAGTGACGCGAGGATGGTGAGCTTGGTCGACACCTTGGAGCCCGCCACAATCGCCACCAATGGCCGCTTGGGCGCGTTCAACGCGGCAGCGAGGGCAAGTAGCTCACCCGCCATCAACGGCCCCGCACAGGCCGTTTTGGCGAAGCGGGCGATGCCTTCGGTCGTGGCCTCCGCGCGATGCGCAGTGCCGAACGCGTCGTTGGCGTACACGTCACAGAGTGCTGCCATCTGGCGGGCGAGCGCTTCGTCGTTTTTCTTCTCGCCCTTGTTGCAACGGCAGTTTTCCAGCATCACGACTTCGCCCGGCGCGACAGTGAATCCGCCGTCAACCCAATTGGCGATGAGTCGCACGGGTTGACCGAGCAATTCCGACAAGCGCTTGGCAATCGGTGCCAGCGAATCTTCCGGTTTCAACTGCCCTTCGGTCGGACGGCCCAGATGCGATGTGACCATCACCGCTGCGCCTGCCTTCACGGCAAACGTGATGCCCGGCACCGAGGCACGGATACGTGTGTCGTCAGTAATGTTGCCCGCATCGTCTTGCGGCACATTGAGATCGGCGCGAATGAAAACGCGTTGGTTTTTGAGATCGAGGTCGGTGAGTTTTTTGAAGTTCATAACGTGATTTTTATAAGGTGTGCTCTGCCCACCGTCGTAGCAATTGGTGCGCGCAGCGCACCCTATAACCAGAGGGCCATATCAATAATGTCTGAGGTCACGCCATCGAGCTTCCACGCGCCGCGTTGCCGACCTTCTTCAACAAATCCACAACGCAGATAAAGCCGATATGCCCGCTCGTTGTGACCGTAAACATTGAGTGCGACGCGTTCAAATTTGCCGCGACAGGCATCAAGCGTCGCTCGCAATAAAGGCTCACCGAGCCCGCGTCCCCGATAGTCCGGCGCGAGCAGCATGCCGAGCGTACAGGTGTGCGCCTGCGCTGCTATGCGCGAGGGTGCAGCAGGCCAAGCATCACACAGCCCGACCACGCGATCACCGTCCACTGCCACGAAATGGGGATGCCCGGCCGTGATCCGGGTGGCGTGAAAGCCGATGGCCTCGCCGACGGGAATTGCTTCAACAATTGCGAGGTATTTGCGTTCAAGAAATACCCCGTTCAGGCATACCACCAGCGACGGCAGATCAACAAGCGTCGTCGGCCGAATCACCACGTTGTGCATCGAACGCCTCGTCTGCGTCGGCAGCTTGCGCTACTTCGCCGCCATCAACGCAACGGTGGTGTCCAGCATGCGATTGCTGAAACCCCATTCGTTGTCGTACCACGAGCACACTTTCACCAGACGGCCCGATACCTTGGTACAGGTCGCGTCGAAGATGGACGAGTGCGGGTCGTGATTGAAGTCGCTGGAAACGAGCGGGCCGTCGCTGTACGACAGCACGCCGGTCATCGCGCCCTCAGACGCGGCCTTCATGATGGCGTTGATCTCATCGACGGTCGTGTCGCGCGCGGCGACGAACGAGAGGTCGACGAAGGACACGTTGATGGTGGGCACGCGAATAGAGAAGCCATCGAGCTTGCCGTTCAATTCTGGCAACACGAGGCCGACCGCGGCGGCAGCGCCGGTTTTGGTCGGAATCATGTTGTGTGCGGCAGCTCGGGCGCGACGCAGGTCTTTATGGAACACGTCGGTCAACACCTGATCGTTGGTGTAGCTGTGAATGGTATTCATCAAACCAGTCACGATGCCCACTTTTTCGTGCAGCACTTTGGCCAGCGGCGCGAGGCAATTGGTCGTGCAACTTGCGTTGCTGATGACCGTGTCGCTGGCTTTTAGTACGCCGTGGTTTACGCCGTAAACGACGGTCGCATCCACGTCTTTTTCGCCCGGCGCCGAAATGATGACCTTCTTGGCGCCGCCGGTGATGTGGCCACTGGCTTTTGCCTTGCTGGTGAACAGGCCGGTGCATTCGAGAACGACGTCAACGCCAAGCGCGCCCCACGCGATCTCGGCAGGATTACGCACCGCGAACACCTTGATGCGATCACCCTCAATCACGAGGTTGTCGCCTTCGACCGCAACGGTTTTGTCGAACTTGCCGTGCGTAGTGTCGTAGCGCGTCAGGTGCGCGTTGGTCTCGCTGTCGCCCAGATCATTGATCGCCACGATCTCGATGTCCGTGCGGCCGGATTCGTACAACGCACGAAGAATGTTGCGACCGATGCGACCGTAACCGTTGATGCCTACTTTGATTGCCATGTTGTTTCCCTTTTTTTGTCCCCCTCTCCCCCGGCGGGAGAGGGTTGGGGTGAGGGGGCTCGTTGCATACAAATGTGGATTAGCGTGCAACCAACCCCCTCATCCTAGCCTTCTCCCGCGATGGGAGAAGGGACCCGACACTCGATCAGCGCTAAACGAGCGCCTTCGCCTTCGCCACCACGTTCTCCACCGTCAATCCGAAATGTTTCAAGAGTACCGGCGCGGGTGCCGATTCGCCGAAGGTGTCGATGCCGATGACCGCACCCGGCGTTTGTCCGCCGTGCACATATTTCCACCAGCCATCGGTCACGCCCGCTTCAATCGCGATCTTTGGCAGTTCGGGTGGCAGTACAGCGAGCTTGTAATCAATTGTTTGTTGATCGAACAATTGTGTGCAGGGCATCGAGACGACGCGCGCTTCGACGCCGTCCGCAACCAATGCTTTTTGTGCGGCAAGCGCCAAGCCCACTTCGGAGCCGGTCGCCATCAATACCAACACCGGCTTGAGCGTTTCTGCCACGATGTATCCACCGCGACGAATCAGCGCTTCATGCGACGCATCACGCGCGATGACGGCCGTGTTTTGTCGTGATAGGCAGAGCATGGTCGGGCCGTCCTTGCGTTCGATGCCGCTGGCGTACGCGACCGCAGATTCCATCGAATCGGCAGGACGCCACACATGCAACCCCGGGATCAAGCGGAGTGAGGCGACATGCTCCACTGGCTGATGCGTTGGGCCGTCTTCGCCGACACCAATCGAGTCATGGGTGAAGATATAGATCACCCGTTGTTTCATGAGCGCGGCCATACGAATGGCGTTCCTCGCGTAATCGCTGAACACCAGGAAGGTGCCAACGTACGGAATCACGCCGCCGTGCAGCGCCATGCCGTTGGCAATCGCGCACATGCCGAATTCGCGCACGCCATAGCCGATGTGGTTGCCGACGCCCTCGGACGTGATTGTGACGGATTGCTTGTGATTGGTCAGATTGGAGCCGGTCAGATCCGCCGAACCACCAATCATTTCTGGCAGCGCGGGGCCGAAAAATTCGAGCGCGTTTTGTGCGGCTTTACGCGTGGCGACTTCCTTGTCGACGGCAATCGCAGCATCAATAGCAGACTTCAGAATGTCAGCGTAATTCGTCGGCAGCTCATTGGCCAGACGACGTTTCAGTTCTGGTTCAGCAATCGCGTACGCCTTGTTCCATTCGGCTTCCTGCGCTGCACCGTTCGCCTTTGCATCAAGAGCGGCATACGCCTCGGCGGGCACTTCAAACGGCGGCAACGTCCAGCCCAGATTGGCGCGGGTCGCGGCGATTTCGTCGCCCATGATGGCGGTGCCGTGTGCTTCGCCGGTGCCGTGTTTGTTCGGCGAGCCGTGACCGATGTCGGTCTTGCAGATGATGAGCGTCGGGCGCGACGCTTCCGTCTTTGCCGCCACGATGGCTGCGTCCACCGCATCAATGCTTTGCCCATCAATTGGGCCGATGACATTCCAGCCGTAAGCGCGGAAACGCATCGCCGTGTCATCGCGAAACCAGCCCTTGACTTCGCCGTCAATCGAGATGCCGTTGTCGTCGTAAAACGCGATGAGTTTGTTTAGGCCAAGCACTCCGGCGAGCGAGCTTACCTCGTGCGACACGCCTTCCATCATGCACCCGTCGCCCATGAACACATACGTGTAATGATCGATCACGCTGCCGTACTTTTTCGCCAGTAGTTTCTCGGCGAGCGCCATGCCGACGGCGTTGCCGAGGCCCTGTCCGAGCGGGCCCGTTGTTGTCTCGATTCCCGGTGTCACGCCGATTTCTGGATGGCCCGGCGTCTTGCTGTGCAATTGGCGGAATTTTTCGATCTCCGCCATCGGCAGGTCGTAGCCGGACAAGTGCACCAGCGCGTACGGCAACATCGACCCATGGCCGTTTGACACGACGAAACGGTCACGATTGGGCCAGTGCGGGTTCGCCGGGTTGTGGCGCAGGCGCTTTGACCACAATGCCACCGCGATTTCTGCCATGCCCATCGGCATGCCCTGATGACCGGATTTGGCTTTCGCCACGGCGTCGACCGCGAGCATGCGGATGGCGTTGGCGGCGGTGTGCAGTTCAGTTGCGGGAGAGGTAGCCATGCAGAAATCTTAAAGGAAGGTGCGCACTGTCGGCGCGGGCAAGCCTTTAATTATCGCTGACTGGCGGGAGCGATTCAGCGCAAAAAATTGTGGTTACGGGAGAGGCAGCTTTTGTCTGAAAGCCTTATTTTACTTGGGCTTAGACACTTAATTCACTGATAGTCGATAAATGACGATTTATGGTGCTAAGCCCATATTAAATGGGGTTTTCAGCAAAAAGCTATTCGAACAACAAGCGTCGCTCTTTGCTCGCAAGCCGGATTTCACGCTTCATTTCGCGGACGCGCGCCTCGACGTAGCTGGCCTCAAAGTAGTCGCCGTCGCCTGCTTTTGAGGCCAGCTCGAACTGATCAAGCGCGCCGCGCAGATTGGCTTGCCGCGCGTAAAGCTCGCCCAGGAAGCGATGCTGTTTCATCTTCATCCCGGCGTCGGCGCTGGCTCGCGCGGCCAGGTCGAGCAGTTGCACGTCGTCCGGTTGCCGCGCCAAACTTCTTTCCAGCGAAGCAAGCGCGCGCTTGGGAAGCTTGGCGCGCAGTAATACGTCCGGCAGGTCGTAATGCAGCTGCCAGTGGTTGGGATATTCAACAATCGCCCGCTCGAAGAAGGTCACAGCGGACTGAATTTCTTCGGCCTGAATCAGGATCTGCCCCATCATCGCCGTGATCATAGGATGCTTGACGCCTGCCGCTTCAAGCGTCGCCAATTCTCGTTTGGCCCGCGCAAAATCGCGCTCGCGCAACACGGCTGCTGCGAGGCCGTAACGGGTCGCCGCCTCGGACGAGTATTTGCGATCCGCCAGCGCCGATTCAAAATGTTTAACCGCTGTGGGCGCGTCCCCAATGTAGCTGCGGATCAGCGCGCGAACGTAGTGAAAATCGACACTCTCTTTGGCCAGTTTGAACTCGCCCTTGCCGACGCGATCCTGCGCGTCCGCAATGCGCTCGCCAGTGACCGGATGAGTGCGCAAATAGCCCGGCACGACGCCCGTATCGTTGAGCGAGGACGAGCGTTGCAGCCGCTCCATAAATGTGCCCATCGCAGCGGGATCGAACTGCGCGCGCGACAAATATTGAAAGCCGATGCGGTCGGCCTCGCGCTCGTTATCACGCGAAAAATTCAGGTAGTTTTGCGCCAGCGCCGCTTGCGATCCCATGATCGCGCCCTGTGCCACGTCGCCCTTGCCGGACTTCGCTGCAAGCACCGCCGCCGCCAGGCCGGCAATGCCCATCCAGGCGTTTTTGCGCTGGTCATCGACCATGCGCGCGTAGTGCTTTTGCGTGACGTGTGAGATCTCGTGCGCCAACACGCCTGCAAGCTCGCTCTCCGACTGACACAACAACACCAGGCCCATGTTTATGCCGATGTAGCCACCAGGCATCGCAAAAGCATTGATCGCTGGATCACCCACGGCAAAAAATTCAAAACGCTCACGAATACCGGGGTTCGCGGTCAAGATGCGCTGCCCCAATTCGTTCAAGTACGCGTTGACCTCGGGGTCGTTCAAATACATGCCGCTGGCGCGGATCTCGCGCATCGCGTCCTGCCCGAGTTTTTTCTCTTGCTGACTGCTCACTAGCGCGCCGGAGCTATCGCCCAATTCGGGAAGCGAGGACTGCGCAGTAGCGGGTGCAGCCAGCATCGCCACGGACAGCAGCACCGATATCGCCCGCACCGATTTCCTAGTGGTACCGATGCGGTGAGCGCGAGTTTGAGCGTTTTGCATCTTGCTAAGATAGCCCAAATCCGCTTCCAGTTCCTTCATAAGGTTTATTTCGTCATGCCTGAGCCGCAACAGCCAGATGCGCAATCGCTCACTCACTTCGACGCAGCAGGGCAGGCGCACATGGTGGACGTCGGTGCAAAAGCCGAGACGCACCGCATCGCCCGCGCTGAAGGAACGATCTCCATGTTGCCCGCAACGTTCGCGCTAATCGCGTCAGGGTCGCACAAAAAGGGCGATGTGTTGGGTGTGGCACGATTGGCGGCAATTGGCGGAGCGAAGCGTTGTGCAGATTTGATTCCGCTGGCGCACCCGATTCCGCTGACCAAGGTCGCGGTTACCTTTACGAACGACCAGGCAAGTTCGACGGTGCGCATTGAAGTGACGGCTGAAACGGTGGGTCGTACGGGCGTAGAAATGGAAGCGCTCACTGCGGCCAGCGTTGGCCTGCTCACGATTTACGACATGTGCAAAGCTGTTGATCGCGGCATGGTGATCTCGGCAATTCGGTTGCTGGAAAAACAGGGCGGGAAGTCGGGGCATTGGACGCTGTAATCGTGGTGCTGAGTGGTTGCGATGGTCTTGCCCCATCCACTACTGGGAGAAGCAGATTTCAGGCTCCCTCCCCCAGCGCGTGCGCCTGTTGGCGCAAGTGTGCGCCAGGGTTGCGGTGGGGGAAGGTTGCAAATTCATCCGTGATTCGGCGCGCGCACCGCCCCCTCCCTGGCCCTCCCCCGCTGGGGGCGGGGACTCAAACCTAGTCGCTCGTGCGAATTGTCGTCGCCCTCTGCGCATTCGCATTTGCTGTAGGCGCAGCGCAACTCATCCCGCAATTACCCACGCGCGCGCTGTCTTCCGGCGTGTTCGTTCTCGCGCTGTCCATCGGGTTTTGGCAACTCGTTCGTCCATGGCGAACTGGCATCGTTCCGTTGCTTTGCGTCGTGCTCGCGCTGGGCGGCAGCTACGCGTGGCTTCGCGCCGACATGCGCATGTCGCAGGCGCTACCCACCGAATGGGAAGGCCGCGACATTGAACTGGTTGGCATCATCGACGAGCTGCCGCAGGCCGACGCACAAGGCGTGCGCTTTGCATTCGCGGTAGAAAAAGTGTTCACGCCACTGGCCACTGTGCCGCCCAGAATCGCGCTCGGTTGGTACAAAGCCACTATCAAGGAGCTGCAAGGCGAACCGCTGCCGACGTTGCGCGCGGGCGAGCGCTGGCAACTCACGGTGCGCCTCAAGCGACCGCATGGTTATGCCAACCCAAACGGCTTCGATGTCGAAGCATGGATGCTGGAGAACCAGTTGCGCGCCACCGGCGGCGTGCGCGGAGACGAGCCTAACCGTCGCTTAAGCGCCAACGCCGGACGCCCAATTGACTACGTAAATCAACTGCGCGACCGCATTCGCGAACGCATGCGGCAAGCGCTCGTCGACAAGCCGTATGCAGGCGTGCTAATCGCGCTCGCCTTGGGTGACCAGCGCGCGATTCCTGAGGCCGATTGGGCGCTGTTCAACGCCACCGCCGTGTCGCATTTGCTCTCCATCAGCGGGGCGCACGTCACGCTGTTTGCCACTTGGGTGGCGTGGATCGTGTTCGCGGTATGGCGACGCTCGCCGCGCGTCATGTCGTACATGCCTGCGCAACAGGCAGCAGCGATCACTGCTGCCGTGATCGCCGTGGCGTACGCGGTGCTGTCGGGCTTCGCCGTGCCCGCGCAGCGCACCTGCTACATGTTGCTCACTGGCGCGCTCGCGTTGACGTTGCGCCGCTCGTTGTCACCGTGGCTGATCCTCGCGTGGGCTCTGGTTGTGGTGTTGGTGATTGATCCGTGGGCGGTGCTCGCCGTGGGCTTCTGGTTCTCGTTTTCTGCGGTCGCGATGTTGATGTACGTCACTGTCGGCCGCGTCGGCGAGCGACCGTGGTGGCACGCGTTATTGGTCACGCAAGCGGCGGTCACGGTCGGTTTAGTGCCGCTGTCCGTCGCGCTGTTTCAACAGGTGTCACTGGTCGGCCCCATTGCCAATGCCGTGGCGATTCCGTTGGTCACATTGGCGGTGGTGCCGCTAGTTTTGCTTTGGATGCTAATTCCGATGGACGCGCTGCTCGCCGTCGCGCATCAACTCATCGCGTGGCTTACGCTGGGGTTGCAATGGTTGATGACGTGGCCGTCGCCTTTGTGGACACAACACGCGCCGCCGTGGTGGACGGTCGCGCTGGCGCTCCTCGGCAGCCTAGTGCTACTCGTGCCGCGTGGCTGGCCGCATCGCTGGCTGGGTGTTTTGTGGTGCGTGCCGCTGTTCGTGATTACACCGGAGCGGCCCGCCATCGGTGAATTCAAATTGACGATGCTCGACATCGGACAAGGCACGGGAGCCGTGGTGCAAACCGCGAAGCACACGCTGGTTTACGACACTGGCCCGAAGTGGACCGACAACACCGACGCCGGATCGCGTCTCATCGCGCCGTACCTGCGCGCGGCAGGCTCGTCACACATTCACGGACTGGTCGTCAGCCATCTCGATATCGATCACAGCGGTGGCGCGAAGTCGTTGCTGAACAGTGTGCCTGTTGACTGGATGTTGACCTCCGTCTTCGCCGATGCGGGCATCGTAAAAACCGCGAAGGAGCGCGGCGTCAAAGCGCTGGGCTGCGCTGCGGGTCAAACGTGGACTTGGGACGACGTTCGCTTCGACGTGTTGCATCCGGACGCAACCAATTATTCGGAGGCGAAACTCAAAACTAACGACCGTTCCTGCGTGGTTAAAGTAAGCGCTAAATCGTTCAGCGTTTTGTTGACTGCCGATGTTGAGGCGATGAGCGAAGCGAGCATCGTCGAGCGTTACGCGGCGCAACCGCAAGCGCTCAAAAGCGATGTGCTCATGATGCCGCATCACGGCAGTTTGACCTCGTCGACGCCAGCGTTTATTGATGCTGTCGCGCCGAAGTTAGCCGTCATCAACGCAGGTTATCGCAACCGCTTCAACCATCCGCGCGAGGCTGTTTTATCTCGCTATGCTGATCGCAACATTTCAGTGTTGCGCACTGATTGGCATGGCGCCGTCACGATTAGCTCGGCGCAAGGTTTGACGAGCATCGCGAAAGAACGCGATACGCGGCAGCGCTATTGGGTAGATCGGCCCGATCCCAAGGATCGTCGGCCGATTGAGTAAACATTCCGGGGAAATCGGCTCATCCAACTGGTCGCCCCCGCGCAGGCAGGGGCCCAGTGTCTTCCACCAACGTCGGAGTTTCTGTATCGCGAGCGAAGTCTCTGGGTTCCTGACTTCGCAGGAACGACGAAATAAGTATCAAATCGAACGTACGTCGCGCGGCAACAGGTGCGGTCGCGTCACTCCACGCGAAACCGCCCAATCCGCACAGCCGTCTGCCTAACTTTCGGATGCGGCACCGGCATCACCATGACCGAATCCGCATGCGGCGTGCGCACTTCGCTTTCGCCATCCATCGCGATCAGCGTTCCCGCTTCCGCAATCACTTCCAGCCCACGCACCGGTCGAATCCAGCGGAAGGTCGCGCTAATGTGCGTCACCACCGTGCTGATATCCACTACGCGTTGTGAAGCGGCCCTGGCCGCCGCGTCCAGATGCCGATCAATCCAACCCGAATCCAGAACACAAAAGTGCTGCAAAAAACGTAGCGTCACCTGTTTCGCCACGTTACCCACAGCGGCCTCCCAATGCTGTCCGCATTCAATCAGCACCGCGCTCTTCGGGCTCGTCGCATCGCCAAACCCTGCGTAGTCGCGCAAGCGCTTGCCCGCCGCGTGACCGGAGTCAACCAGAATGTGTTCGGGCGCGCCGATAGCCCGCGCCAGCGCTAAACCCTTAGCGGTATCGCCAGCGAGCGAGATCGGCGGCGCGGGCTCCAGCATCGAATGTAAATCAAGCAAATGATCCACAGTGTCGTAGAACGGGCGTAATTCACGCGCGCGTCGCAGCTCGCGCGAATCGCGATTGCCGTCGAGCGTTGCCTCGTCCCACAGCCGGTTGAAATCCTCTTCAACGCAGCGCGAATCGAACGGCTTGTCGGCATCAAACGATTGATACGCATCGACGTTCGCGAACGCCACCGACAGCGTACCGCGCACAGGTTGCAAACCCCCTGCAAGCTCCCGCAACAGCCAGTCCGCAGCGATGGCGCCGCACACCTCGTTGCCATGCACCAGCGCGTTCACGCACACATGCGGACCGGGCGCGTCGGCAACATACGTCCACACATGGGCGAAGCGGGTGTTGCCGATGGCCCATTTGGAAATGTCAGGAAAAATCGTTTCGATGCGTGCGCTCATGGGTACTACTCGTTCATGCAGTCGGTTATCCTGTGAGCTTGAAATTCAGCCGGGAAAAACCATGGGTTCAACAAAAAAGTTTCTGCGACCGATTATGGCCTTATGTGCAGCCACCGCGCTCAGCGCATCTCTGTTTGCACAATCGATCACTATCGGTCTCGCGGGTGACATTACCGCGTTTGATCCGCACTACCACAATGTCGGGCCGAACAACGCGTCGGCCGGACATGTGTTCGAAAAACTGGTGGGCATGGATGAACGGCAAAAACTGGTGCCCAGCCTCGCGCTGTCGTGGAAGGCCGTTGACGATTTGAACTGGGAGTTCAAGCTGCGCAAGGGCGTCCAGTGGCACGACGGCAGCGACTTCACGGCCGATGACGTGATTTTCACGGTGGATCGGGTGCCGAAAGTGCCCAATTCACCCTCATCGTATTCGACTTACGTGCGTCCCATCAAGTCGATCAAGGCGACCGATTCGCACACGCTGATCATCACCACCGAAAAGCCGCATCCCCTGCTGCCGAACGATCTTTCAACCGTGTACATCATCTCAAAAAAGGCGGCGACTGGCGCGACCACCGAGGACTTCAATAGCGGTAAGGCAGCTATCGGCACCGGTCCGTACAAATTCGTGCGTTTCGCCAAAGGAGACCGCCTTGAACTGGCCAGAAACGACGCCTGGTGGGGTGGCAAAACGCCGTGGGACAAAGCCACGTTGCGTCTGCTGACCAACGATCCGGCGCGC
>ENA-OBLH01000143-OBLH01000143.1-metagenomes-genome-assembly--contig:-NODE-143-length-25053-cov-5.07317_pt1 | contig 25053 bp, 20 predicted proteins | sample MGYA00153382_OBLH01 | MGnify analysis MGYA00153382
AGCGCGCGGCCTTTACGGCCAGATCAACGTCAGCGGCTGAGCCCATCGAAATGTGTCCAGCGACCGCTTCGGTTGCCGGGTTGATGACGGCGGTCGTCTTCGGCGTAACGGGATCAACCCATGCTCCGTTAATGTAGAACTTCAGGTATTCGCGCATGATGGGGTGCTCCAGAAAATTACGGTAGCCTATGGCCAGTGACCATCGATTCTAGGCGGCGCCTGCGTGGTGAGCCGCAAGCCTCGCCGACCTGACAACGTACAACCAGCTTTATGCGTTAAAGCCCGTCCAACGTGGGCTTAGTTCACGAAACAGCGAAACTCGACTTTGTCTATTTACGCCCTCTATCCCCGCGTTAATAAAGTGTTTCAGCATAAAGTTGACTACGTTTTACTCCGCTCTGGCGACCCGGAGAAATGATGCACATGCCCCGTGTGGTTCGCAACCTTTTGCGGGATCAGTGACCCCACGAGCATCCCGGTAAACGCGGCGAGAATGCCAGCCAGTTGCTGCGGAAACACTTCCCCCCAACCCGGGGCGGCCATGACCAGTAACCAGGTGCCAATGCCGAGCACGATGGACGCAATCGCGCCCTGCGTCGTCGCGCGCTTCCAGTACAGACCGAACACCAGCGGAATGAACGCGCCCACCAGCGTGACTTGATACGCGCCGGACACCATGTCGTAAATTGGTTTGCCGCGCGCGAGCATCGCGTAACCGAGCACGAAAATCGAGAACAGCAGCACGGTAACGCGCATCGCCTTCAATGTTTGCTGGTCGTTCATGTGCGGTTTGAAGTGCTTGTAAATATTCTCGACGAAGGTCACGCTCGGTGCGAGAAGCGTCGCAGATGCTGTGGATTTGATCGCAGAAAGAAGCGCGCCAAAGAAGATGATTTGCGCGATCAGTGGCATTTTTTCCAGCACTAACGTGGGCAAAATTTTCTGTGGGTCGCCCTTGAGGAGCACCGTAGTTGCCTCCGGCAAAATCATCAACGCGGCGACCACCAGAAACATCGGCACGAACGCGAATAGCAGATAGCAAACGCCACCGATCACGGGGCCGCGCGTAGCGGCCTTCAAATCCTTTGCCGACATCACGCGCTGAAACACATCCTGCTGCGGGATGGAGCCGAGCATGATGGTGATTGCGGCGGCGATAAAGAACAGTATGTCTTTCATCTCAGCGGGTGGAAAGAACCGAAGCATGTCTTTGCTCTGTGCATAGGCAATCACTTTGTCAGCGCCGCCTGCCATGTCGGCCGCCATCACCGCGATGATCGACAGGCCAACCACCAGCACAATCATCTGCACGAAGTCCGTAATCGCAACGCTCCACATGCCGCCAAACAGCGTGTAAATCAGGATCGACGCGACGCCAATCAGCATGCCCCATTCAAAGGTGATCGAGCCTGCGGACAGGATGTTGAACACGAGCCCGAGTGCGGTCACCTGCGCCGCAACCCACCCCAAATAGCTCAACATGATGATGATTGAGCAAAGAATTTCGACAGTCTTGCCGAAGCGTTGACGGTAATAATCGCTGATGGTAAGCAGCGTTTGTTTGTAAAGTTTTCCGGCGAAAAATAGGCCCACGAAGATCAGGCAGAACGCGGCACCGAACGGATCTTCGACCACCGAACCGAGATTGCCCTGCACAAATTTGGCACCGATGCCGAGCACGGTTTCGCTGCCGAACCACGTCGCGAACGTTGTGGTGACAATCATGATCAACGGCAAATGACGACCAGCGATGGCGTAATCCGCAGTGTTTTTCACACGACGCGCAGCCCACAAGCCGATAGCAATCGTGACCAACAAATACAAGAAAACAAAGCCCAGCAGCATGTGTAAATCCTCGTTGGGAAGCGTACAAAATTGAAGACGGAAGTTTAGCGGGCACGCACTGATTTCGTGGGAGCGGTTCCACCGCGATTGTTCGCCTTGTCCGGTCAGCCAATCGCGGGAGCACCGATCCCACCGCCCGCCGCTTATACTTCGTCCCGTGGCATGCATGACGCATGCCCGTAAACGCTAGGGGTGCTGACTTTCACACGAGGGTCGGCTGAGATAACACCCTGGAACTTGATCAAGGTAATACTTGCGCAGGGAAGCGTCGCTGAATACACACCGGCCTGTACACAGGGTTGGACTAGTTCTGCTTTGCCCCTGCCGTCGAAAAAAGGAACATCGATGGCATTCCAATTGAAACTTACGCCGGTTGCTGCAGCGCTTGCTGCATTCGCAACGATCTCGACATTTGCACAAACCACGCCTCAGAGCGTCGAGGCAATCACCGTCACAGGCAAATCATCGCCCGTGCTCGACGTTGAAAACGCCGACGTCGGTGGCTTCGGTCCCACGCTCGCAAAAACGCCGCAAAGCATCACCGTATTCGGAGCCGATTTGCTCTCGGCAACGGCGACGCACTCGTTGTCGCAACTGCTTAAGCTCGACGCCTCGCTCGCCGACAGCTACAACACGACCGGCTACATCGAAAGTCTGTCCATTCGCGGATTTTTGCTTACACAAACCGCAAACTTTCGTCGCAACGGGTTAGCGATTTCAAACTTCGCGCCGTTGGCCTTGGAGAACAAAGAACGCATCGAAATTTTGAAGGGCGTGGCAGGTTTGCAATCTGGTGTTTCGGCACCCGGTGGGCTGGTCAATTACGTCACCAAAGTGCCGCAAAAAGAATGGTTCACCACCGCCACGCTCGGTGTGGATGAACATGGCGGAACCAAGGCGCATGTGGATGCCAACGCGATGCTTGGTAACGTGGGCGTGCGCCTGAACGTTGCCGCAGAAAAGCTACGCACGCCGTTTGACCGTGCCGACGGTTCGCGCCAGTTTGCCAGCCTCGCGCTCGCCACCGTGCTGACCCCCGCTACATCGGTTTCCGCCGACTTTGAATATCACCGCAAGAGCCAGCCGTCGGTGCCCGGCGTTGGCTTGTTGGCCAGCAATAACGATGGCGCTGGCGACATCCTGCCGACGCGTATCAACCCACGCCTGAACCTCAACAATCAATCGTGGTCGTTGCCTTATCAGGCCACCAGTACGACGGCGCAAGTCGCGTTGAATCATCGCTTCAGCGCTGGCTGGACAGCACGCGTTTCAGCCAGCACTCAGAACACCAAAATCAACGACCGCCTCGCCTTCCCGGATGGTTGTAGCAATGCCGCAAATTACGTGTATCCGGGCCTGTGCGCCAATGGCGATGTAGACGTTTACGACTTCCGCAGCGATGGCGAAAAACGCACCGTATCGAGCTGGGACGCGCATCTGGACGGCAAGGTCAACGCGATGGGCGTCAAGCACGCGCTGCGCGTTGGCGCGAGCGGTCGCAGCGTGCGCGACGCGCTGCCACCGTTGCAGGCCTATAACTACGTCGGCACGACCAACATCTACACACCAATTGCGCTGCCCGCCGACCCGACACCGCTTGATCTGAACACCAACAGCCGCGAGCGAGCGGTTGACGGGTATGCCTCGGTCACCTCCGATCTGACCACGACGCTGCAATCCTTTGCGGGCTTGCGCGTGTCGCGCCTGAACAGCAGCAGCGAGCGCAGCGATGGCTCGCGCGCTGTTGCTTATGGCCAGACAATCACCACGCCGTGGGCGGGCCTTGCCTGGTCGCCATTGTCGAGCACGATGGTTTATGCATCGTGGGGTCAGGGCGCAGAAACGGAAGTGGTGCCGAACCGTTCGTCGCGCTTTGTGAACTACGGGCAATCGCTGCCTGCGCTCAAAAGCAAACAAACCGAAATCGGCGTGAAATGGCAAGCCAATTCGCGCCTGCTGATGACTGGTGCGCTGTTCAGTATCGACAAACCGTATGCCGACGACCTCAATACGGCGAGCGGCATTCCGCTGCGCGTGGCAGGAGCCAAAGAAGCGCGTCATCGTGGTCTTGAACTAGCGGCAACCGGTCGCGTGAGCGATGCACTGTCGTTGCAGGCGAGCATGACGGCGCTTGATGCAAAGTTCACCAAGGCAGTTGATCCGACGCTGATCGGGCAACGCGTCACCAACGTACCGCGCGCTAAAGCATCACTGTTTGCGGATTACAAAATTGCGGCCATTCAGGGCTTGGCGTTGAATGCACTGGCGACCTACGAACGCGGAAAAACGGTCACTGCGGACGGCGGCGTCAGGTTGCCCAACGCGTGGCAGCTCGACGTTGGCGCTCGGTATGACCAAGTTATCGCTGGCAAGGCAACGACGTGGCGTTTGAATGTCGAAAACGTCAGCAACCGCATCTACTGGCGCGAAGCTCCGACGCAATATTGGGGCGGCATTTACTTGTTCCCATCAACGCCACGCACGGTGCGGGCCAGTGTTACGGTGGCGTTTTAGTTTGACGCCTTGTCCTTGTACGAGCGGCTTGCCGCGACCCGACGTGGTCGCGGCAAGCCGCTCGTACAGCGCCGAATCATCGCGAGACAACCATGCTTGAAACCGCCTTCACCCTCCTCGGCTCAGCAGTCACCTGGCTTGAGGTGATTGCTTTTGTGCTCGCGCTAGCAAACATCGCTTGCAATGTGTTCGAAATTCATTGGGGCTGGCCGTTGACCATTGTGGCGAGCGCGCTTTACGCGTGGCTTTTTTACGCAAGCAAGCTCTACGGCGAGGCGGGCGTAAACGTGTTTTTCGTCGTCGCAGCGCTGTGGGGTTGGTGGCAATGGCTACACGGTCATCGCGCAGACGCCAATGCCCCCCTCACCATCGCCACGCTGGATCAGCGCGGTTTGATGATCACCGCTGGCGCATGGGCGGTGCTTTGGCTCGCCTGCGCGCTGCTGCTGCGCGCTGTCACGGACTCCGACGTGCCGTGGGCCGATGGGTTTGTGACCGCAGGCAGCATCGTCGGCACCGTACTCCTCGGGCGTAAGTTCATCGAAAACTGGCCGCTCTGGCTCATCGTGAATGCAGCGAGTGTTACGCTGTTTGCATACAAAGGACTGCACCTCACCGTGGTGCTCTACGTCATCTTTTTTCTGCTTGCAATTTGGGGCTGGATCGGTTGGCGAAAACGCATGACCAGCCCATGATCGCGAAGTGAACACCGCAAAACTGATCTGCATTATCGGAGCCGAAAGCACAGGCAAAACGACGCTAGCGCAAGCGCTGGCCGCGCAATTTGACTGCCCGTGGGTGCCAGAATATTTGCGCGATTTTTGCGAATCGCGGAGACGAACGCCCACGCAATACGAGCAGCCGATGATTCTGAAAACGCAGGTCATCGACGAAATGTCGGCGAAGATTAGCGCGCGCGCACGCAATCGCCCCTACGTTTTTTGTGACACAGCGCCGATGCTGACTGCGATTTACAGCGACGTCGTGTTTGGTGATAAGTCGCTTTACGCGCGGGCTCGCGAGTTGCATTCGCGCTATGCGCTAACGCTGCTGCTCGAGCCCGACATCGCGTGGGTGGCCGACGGTATACAACGCGACGGCGCACATGTTCGCGGGCCAATCACAGCGCTCTTAGAACGCGAACTCACTGCAATCAACGCGCCGGTCGTTCGAATCAGAGGCCAAAATGAGGCTCGCATTCAAGCTGCGACTCAGGCAATACACGCCATCAAATAGCCAAAACTTGACGCGATGGCGCACGCCGACTTGATCTTTCGCCGCATGCTGCAAAATGCCCTGCATGGAAGCATGGCTCGCACAGGTATTGGAATGGTTCGCGTTGCCGCAGTTTGGCCTGACCACCGTATTCGTGGTCAGTCTGGTGTCCGCGACCCTGCTGCCAATGGGCTCCGAGCCAGCCGTGTTCGGATTGGTCAAGCTCAACCCCGAATTATTCTGGCCTGCCATCTTGGTGGCAACCACCGGCAATGCGTTGGGCGGAGCAATCAACTGGTGGATGGGTTTCGGGGCGAAGCGGGCGTTTGAGAACTACAAACACTCCTCCGTTCGAGCAAAGGCGCTGGCATGGCTTGAACGGTTGGGCCCGAAAGCCTGCTTTTTCGCATTTCTACCCATCATTGGCGATCCGTTAGCCACCGTCGCTGGCTGGCTCAAACTGCCGTTCTGGCAATGCTTTTTCTGGGGCGCGCTCGGCAAGTTTTTGCGTTATGTCGTGATGACTGCTGGCGCGTTGTGGATTTGGCCGGGGCAGTTTCAGTTGTAACTTAGTGTGCTCCCGCCTGAACTGCCGCAGCAGTAATCGCGTCCAGCGTGGCATTCGGTGTCAAATCTTGAGGATCGACTTTGAGTTCGATCACCGCAGGTTTTTTCGCGGTTCGCGTGTGGGCGAGAGCGGCGGCAAACGCGATATCAAACTCCGCGTTGGTCGTGACCGTGAAGCCTTTGCCGCCGAAGCTCTCGGCGTATTTCGCGAAGTCGGGGTTCACCAACTGCGTGCCATAGACGCGTGATGGATGATTCTTTTCTTGATGCATGCGGATGGTGCCGTACATGCCGTTGTTGAACACGATGCAGATCGGCGCGCCGCCGTATTGCACGGCGGTCGCCAGCTCTTGCGAGGTCATCAAAAAGTCGCCGTCGCCCGCGAAGTTAATCACCGTACGCTCAGGCGCGACGATGGACGCCATGACGGCTGCCGGGACGCCGTAGCCCATTGCGCCGCTGGTCGGGGCGAGCTGCGATTTGTCCGCCGTTTCGATACCCGCGTATGGCCAGAAACGATGCGCCCATGTCGCGAAGTTGCCCGCGCCGTTGGTGATGATGGAGTCAGCTGAGGCGAGCCGTTTGAGTGTTTGCACGACCTGCCAGAGGTTAAGTTTGGCGGGTTCGGGGCGCTTGGCGTATAGCGGCGGTTCGCTTTGCCAGGTTGTAAGTTCGCTTTGTATGGACGCCAACGTCTCCGAGCGAGCGCCCTCACCCCTACCCTCTCCCGTGCTACGGTAGGGGGGGTTAGAACCAACGCCGCCAGAGAGAGTCGGCAGCATTTCACAGAACTCCGCCACACCCGAAGCAATCATCACTTCCGCCTGATAGACGCGGCCCAACTCCGTCGGATCGCCATGCACATGAATCAGTTTTTGCTTCGGCACGGGCACGTCAAACAACGTGTAACCCGACGTCGTCATTTCGCCGAGCCGCGCGCCGATGCAGAGCACCACATCAGCGTCTTTGATACGCGCGGCGAGCTTCGGATTAATGCCGATGCCCACGTCGCCCGCATAGTTTGGATGGCTGTTGTCGATGCAATCCTGAAAGCGAAACGCGCAGCCCACTGGCAGATGGTTCGCTTCGGCAAATTCACGCAGTTGCCGCGCTGCATCGCGTGTCCAGCCGAAGCCGCCAGCGATGACGAACGGCTGTTCAGCGCCTGCCAACAATTCGGCCACACGAGCCATGTCGGCTGCGCCCGGATGCGCTTGCACGGGGCGGTAAGGCTTGGCGTCGGAAACACTGGCCATCGCCGACAGCATGTCCTCTGGCAGAGCCAAAACTACCGGCCCCGGACGTCCGCTGGTGGCGATCTGAAACGCGTGCGCCATGTATTCCGGTACGCGCGCCGCGTCGTCAATTTGCGCGACCCATTTCGCCATCGGGCCGAACATGCGGCGATAGTCGAGCTCCTGAAACGCCTCGCGTTCTACGAAGTCGTTACCGACCTGTCCGACCAGCAAAATCATGGGGGATGAGTCCTGATGCGCCGTGTGTACGCCGATCGCAGCGTTAGTCGCGCCGGGGCCGCGCGTCACGAGGCACACGCCCGGCTTCCCGGTGAGTTTGGCGTACGACTCGGCCATGAACGCCGCGCCGCCTTCCTGTCGACAAATCACAAATCGAAAATCATTCCGATGGCTGTACAGGCCGTCGAGCACGCCGAGATAACTCTCACCGGGCACGCCAAAAGCCGTGTCCACGCCGTGGGTAATCAATGCATCCGCGACCAAGTGGCCACCGGAACGGGAGGGGGGGGTTAACGTCGTCATACGTGTAAGCTTATCCAATGGGCGCTCCTACAAATTCGTTGTTCGGGCGAATTGCTTCGTTGTGGGGTGCTCGCAATCCTCATGTATCAGAGCGTACATTGCGGTTGCTGCGCGCCCCACGCCTTGCACTTCATCCCGAAAAACGAATTTTTAGCAGCGCCCTAAATGAGCAGCACCATCACCGCGCCCAATTCATCTTTCAGGGCGGATGCCACGACCATCAGCGTTGTCGGCCTCGCCCACGCCACCTCGCACTTCTTCCAACTTCTGCTGCCGCCGCTGTTTCCGTGGCTGGCGACCGAGTTTTCGTTGTCGTTTGCTGAGCTTGGCGCATTGGCCAGCCTCTTCTATCTGGTGTCGGCTTTCGGGCAGGCGGCGGCCGGATTTTTGGTGGATCGTCTGGGTGCGCGCGTGGTGATGTTTGGCGGGTTGCTGCTGTTTGCCGTGGCGGCGTTCATCGGCTCGCAAGCCACGGGTTACGGCATGTTGGTGGCGACGGCGGTGATTTCTGGCATTGCCAATTCGCCGTTTCATCCGGTGGATTACAGCATCATCAATCAGAGGATTTCCCCGGCGCGAATTGGTCATGCGTACAGCGCGCACGGCCTGAGTGGCACGCTGGGCTACGCGTCGGCGACGCTGGTCATGGTGGTGCTGGCGCAGCAGTTTGGCTGGCGCAATGCGCTGGCGAGTGCGGCTGTATTTGCGCTGTGCGTGCTGGCTGTTGCAGTGATTTTCCGGGATGCGATTGACACGCGATCATTGAGCGGCAGCGCGCCAAAACCTTCGGCAGACGCGGCGCCCGAATCGAGCCTCGCGTTCATGCGGCAACCCGTGGTGTGGATGTGTTTTGCGTTCTTCTTCGTGATCACATTCAGCAACTCAGCGATCCAGAATTTCGCGACGCCTGCGCTTCAAGCCATAGCCGGATTGAAGTTGACGGTGGCGGCAACGGCGTTGACCGGTTACCTCGTGTTCAGCGCCATCGGTCAAATTGCGGGTGGCTTCGCGATAAGTCGCCAGTGGGCCGACCCGGAGCGCGTCATCGCCGGCGCACTCTCCGGATCAGCCGCGCTGTTGATCCTCGCCGCGACGGGCTGGGCGGGCGGCTTCGGCACGTTGCTGCTGGTCATGCTGGCAGGTTTGGGCACCGGTGTGGCGGGGCCATCGCGTGATTTGTTGATCAAGCGCGCCACGCCTGTGGGTGCGACCGGTCGCGTCTACGGCATGGTGTACTCGGGGCTCGACGCAGGGCTCGCGGTGTCAGCACCGATTTTTGGCTGGTTCATGGATCACAATTTGCCGAGCGCCATTTTCATCGGTGCTGCGGTGTCGATGCTGGTGGCGATGCTGATCGGATTGCTGGTCGGTCGCGCAGTCAATCGCGGTCAGGCCACCTGACGTTTTGAGGCATCCTCCCGGCGTTCTGCAAAAAGAACGCACCCTGATTCTCGCCGTTCTCTTCGGCAATTTTGTCATTGGCACAGGTGTGATGCTGGTGCCAGGATTGCTGGTCGTTTTGTCAAACGACCTCGGCGCGACGGTGCCGCAGACTGCCCTGCTGATTACCATTGCCGCCATCGGCATGTGCATCGGCTCGCCGGTGTTGGCCACGCTCACCTCGCGCATTGATCGGCGCACGTTACTTACCGGTTCGCTCGCGCTGTACGCGGTAGGACACGCGCTGTGCGCGTTCGCGCCGAACCTGACGATGCTGATCATTGTGCGCAGCGTCACCATGATGGGCGCGGCGGTATTCACGCCGCAAGCCGCCGCTACGCTGGGTTTGGTGATTGCGCCGGAGCGACGTGCAGCGGCTATTACCGGCGTGTTTCTGGGTTGGTCAGTGGCCTCCGTGTTTGGCAGTCCGGCGGCGGCCTGGCTCGGTGCGCACATCGGTTGGCGTTGGACGTTTGGCGTGTTTTCGCTGGTCTGCGTGATTGGCGTGGTTTGGGTTCATCGAGTGGTTCCGCGCGGGCTTCACGGCGTGTCGTTGTCACGTGATGCATGGACGCGTGTGCTCAAACATCCGGCGTTAATCGCGATACTCCTGGTGACCATGGCGTCTGCCTCCGGGCAGTTCACGACCTTTGCGTATATCGCGCCGTTCATCGGTTTTCTGCTCGGCCCATCGCCGAACACGTTGTCGCTGGCGTTGGTACTTTTCGGTGCGGCAGGCGTTGCGGGCAACATCTGGGCCACGCGTCGAATTGGCAAGGCCGGCGCGTCGTCGAACGTGATGATTTCGATGCTGTCGATGTGCGTCGGCATGTTGGTGCTGGCTGCAGCAGGTTCGTGGTTGATGGCATTTGTCGCCGGTACGCTGGCATGGGGCGCCGGCATTTTCGCCAACAATTCGTCGCAACAAGCGCGGCTGGTGATGGCCTCACCCGAGTTATCCGGTGCCAGCATTGCGCTCAACACCAGCATGATCTATCTCGGGCAGGCCATCGGCACTACGTTCGGCGGCGCGGTCATTGCCAGCGTTGGGTATCGCTGGTTGCCGCTCGTTGGCGCGGTAGTGCTGGTCGGTGCACTGGCCCTCTCGTGGCGGGCGGAGCGGCGAATCATCTGAACACAGGCGTGCGAATGGTCGCGAAAACCCCGTCGCCTGCCGTCTTGGCCCTGTACACCAAGGGCTGCGCCCACAAAAAGAGCCCTGAGCGCGCGATTTGGTAAATCCCGAACAGTTTATAGCTTTTTTGCTGAAGCGCTTTGCTTGTTTGGGCTACCACAGCTTTTAGCAGTAAGTCGATATTCGCTATATTTTCTGTTAAGCCCAAGCTAAATATGGCTTTCAGCTAAAAGTTGCTAGCGACTATCACCAAAAACCAGATGCCCCGCAAACGCGATCAGCCAGACCGCAAAAACACTCACGGCGATAGCGACAGGCACCGGTGAGGACATGCCGAACGCTGGCGCAAACAACGCGAGTTGCAGCATGGCCGCGATGAGCCCGAATCCCGCGAGCCAGACGGGCAAGCGCCGAAATTTAAGCGCAGCGATCATCGCCACCAGCAACCAGAGCCCACCGAACAGCGCAACGCCGAACAATTCGCCAATGCCGCCGCCGTAGCTATTGAGCGCAGTGAAAACGGTTTCAATGTTCGCGCGTCCGGCCACGTCAGCCGCCGCGTAGCTCGTCGCCAGCACCGGCATGACGGTCAGCCAGCGCAGAATCCCCAGTCCGCGCGTCAGCGCGGACAACGTGCCGAACGCGACAATCATGGCCACCATCGGCCCCTTGAAACTTGCGACCCGCCACGCGACAAAAATTGCCACCGGCGCAATGGCCAGTGAGTACAGCAGATATAGGCCGTAGCCCAGTGCAAGCGCATCAGGTGCCGCGGCAATCGCGGTCAGTTGTTGGGCAGCAGAGTTGCGCAACGACGCAGGCCAGCCAATCGCGGGACCTAGAACAGCGACGGGCGCGAAGGCGAGCAAAGCTTCGAGCACCAAAAATAGCGCGATCGCGATTTTCATGGTTCGAGAGATCGGCGGGTTTCCCGACGCAAGCTCATGGGGGGATGAGGTATCGAGTTTCAGAGCAGCGGACATGACATTTCTCCAGAGTGGATGGGGTGAACGAAGGGGGGACAGCGGAACACGCTAATGGGGTCACCGCGCCTGCAAATCGCGAAGACTTGCGGCAATGGCTAAGTCAAACGGGGTGGCGGGCGCAATGAGCCGGGCATGCGCTGCGTCGGTGACGAGCCGATGCGGGCGCTGCCAGAGGTAGCTCATTTCAGCAAGCTCTCGCCATAACGGCTTGACCAGACCCACCGTGCGAATCAACCGCCACGGCATGCTGGATACCTTTAAGGTGCGCTGCGCCACGGCCTGCACCGTCTGGACAAATTCGTAGCCCGTGACGGCGTATCCCGCGAAGTGAATGTTCTCGAATCGGGCCAGGGTTTGTCGCGCTTCGGCAACGCGCACGAACGTGGCGGCGAGGTCGGGCGCATAGGCCCACGCATGTACGAGAGGGAGCGGACCGGGGTAGGTAAGCTTGCCTTTTTGCACGTCCTTGGCGATGGCCTGATCGAACCAGCTACCGACGCCGCTGCCGAAAAAGTCTCCGGCGCGAATCACCAGCGCCTGCGTGCCCTGCTCAGCAGCTGCGGCCAGCGCATGCTCCATCGCAATGCGGATTTTTCCCTTGCTGGTATCCGCATGCTGCGGCGTGTTCGAGCGCAGATGTTCAGGCAGATTCGTGCCAAAGTTGTAAGTGTTTCCGGGCAGCATGAGTGTTGCGCCGAGCGCTTTGGCAATCGCAATGGCCGCGTCGTTCATGGGCAGAGCCTCCGCCGCCCAGCGCGTGTAAATTACGTTCGCCGCGTGGATCACCACGTCGACGTGGCCCGTGGCTTTTGCCGATTTCACGATGAAATCAACGTCCCTCATGTCGGCGATCAATTGACTCGATCCCTGTGCCGCGCCGGGCTTGCGCGACTGTGCGATGACATGCCAACCGTGGCGGGCAAACGCGTCAACCAGCGCGCTGCCGAGGCGTCCATTTGCGCCGAGAATGAGTACGGTGGTTGGGGTCATGGTGGCGTGCTCCGTGCAAGTTATTTGTGCGACACAATCGTCGGCGATGACGCGATTTTTTTCGCTTGCCAGCTATAAAGCAATTCCATAGCATTGCCTATCTGCTATGCATTTATGAATATCTATGGGCGCCGCAAAGACCAACCTGGACTTCGACTGGACGCTGATGCGGTCCTTCCTCGCCGCGCTGGACGCGGGCAGCTTGCTCGGCGCGGCGCGCAGCCTGAAACAGTCACAACCAACGCTCGGGCGACACATTTCAGTGTTGGAGGCGCAGCTTGGCGTAGCGCTGTTCGAGCGCACCGGTCGCGGCCTGCTGCCGACTGCAGCGGCGCTTGGTATTGCCTCGCATGCACGACAGATGCAGGCGAACGCGGACGCGCTACAACGCGCGCTGTCGTTGCGCAGCGTGGATCTTGCGGGCACGGTGCGCGTCACCGCCAGCCAGACCGTTGCCACGTACGTGCTGCCGCGATTGCTGGCGCAGCTGCGTGCTGAGGTGCCGGAAATTCAGATCGAAGTGGTCGCCAGCAACGAGGTTAAAAACCTGTTGCGTCGCGAGGCGGACATCGCGCTGCGCATGGTGCGTCCCGATCAGGAAAGTTTAATCACGCGAAAGATCGGCACCGTGACCGTCGGTGCGTTCGCACACAAACGCTACCTGAAAGCGCGCGGCACGCCGCAGACGGCGAGGGACATGCTGCGCCACGATCTGATCGGGTTTGATCAGGATCGCACCATCATTGACGGCTTTCGCGCCTTTGGCGAAGCCATCACTCGCGAGCACTTTGCCCTGCGTAGCGACGATCATCTGGTGCTGTGGCAGGCAGTGCGCGCGGGCCTCGGTATAGGCTTTGTCGCCGAGTACATGGCGCAGACCGACACCGCGGTGGTGCGCGTGGTGCACGACCTGAAAATTCCGTCGCTGCCGGTATGGCTCACAACCCATCGCGAAATTCATGGCAATCCGAGTATTCGACGGGTGTTCGATTTCCTGGCTTTGCACTGGCCGACCGAGTAACTGCCAGCGACCATGCCTTTGATACAGGGCTTACGTGGCAGAAATGAGACAAGTCGACTTTTTGCCAAATTCGCCTCTAGGCCTTGTGAAATGGGCGTTAACTAAACAAAGCTGTGCTACTCATATTTGCCGCTAGACAGACGAAGTTGTCGCGTAGCGAAAATTTACGCACAACATCTGATAGAAATCGTGCTGTTCAGAAGGAGCCAAGCCACAAGCCCACGTGCCACTGAACCGACTCGTTGCTCACCGCGCAACATTTGGGGCATTACGTATGTCGTGCGGGTAGTTGATGAAGTCGATTCGAACAACAAAACTTCACCACTTGCATGTCTACACTCGATACCGCCGCTCTGTGGAGCGCCACCACACTCGCGTTCGACGAAAAAAAATTGGGGGCCGCTGGGCTCTCGGTTCGACAGCGCAAACTTCTCGCTCTGCTCAATCAGCCCGCGTCGGTCTCGCAGCTCGCGCAGAGCATTGCGCTGCCGGACGATGAGGTGCAAACGGCCCTGGAGCGATTTGCCAAGCTGGGGCTGGCGCAATCGGACGCACCGAAGCCATTCAATCCGATGCAGGTCAGAGCCACGCCGGCAGCGGCAGTCGTCGAAAAGCCATCGCGAATGCCCTTGATGATCGGCGTGGCCGTCGCCGCCCTCGCGCTGGTGGCCGCTTCTGCATGGTTGTTACGTGGCGGCAGCGGAAAAACATCAATCGAGCCTGCCGTTGCCAAAACCGCGCCTGCCTCGCCGTCCACGCCAACAGGGCCGACCGATAGCGCAGACAGCAAACTGCCGCGCTCCGCCGCTGGGCCTGCGGCGATTACACCATCTGTCTCGCCAACAGCGACATCGCCGACACCTGCCGCTCCGCCAGCAACCGCTGCCACCAAAGCGGCCCCTACACCCACACCAGCCGCAGCCGCTGCAGCAACGCCGGGGAAAAGCGCCGTTACGCCAATAACCGCAGCGCCCGCCGCCGCACCAGCAGTCGCGACGGTAGCGCCGACACCCGCAACAACGACGGCAACCGCACCCGTCGTAGTTGCTGCGCCAACGGTTGCAGCGACCGCGCCACCCAGCGTGCAGCCTGCCGCCGCAGCGGTAGCGCCGCCGGCAGTGACACCGTCGACAACAGTCGCCGCTGCGCCAACAGCAGCCGCGAGACCGGCGCCTGCTGCAGCGCGCGAAATCAAATTAATCAATCGCGTCGAACCGGGCTTCCCGCGCGGCGTTGACGCGGAGCGCGGCACCGTGCGCGCGCGCTTGCAAGTAGACGCGCGAGGCGCCGTGACGTCTGTCGACATTGTCGAATCGAATCCACCGCGCGTGTTTGATCGCACGGTGCGTTCAGCGTTGCAGCAGTGGCGCTACGAGCCGACGGGTGAAGCGTTTACCACTGCTGCCGAGATTAGCTTCAGCCGATAAGCGTCGCTTCGCGGCGCTAAATCAGGCGCGGATATCCTTGACCAGACACGCCAGCGTTTCTGGCGTGATCTCGCAATGCTGCGGATAGTTGCGATGATCGCAGCCGAGCTTTACCGCTGCGCCACCGAGCAAGGCGGCACGCATTTCAGCCGTAAACTCAAAACGCAAGAAATGCACGGCTGAGGTCTTCTCGGCGGTCTCGCGCTCCAAGTCTTCATCAGCAATCGCGTAGACGCGCGGCTTGCCTTCGACCTCAACAAACATACGATCTTCAACGTCGATCAGACGCGCCAATTCACGCTTGCGCTCGTTGACGTCGGGGAATTCGATCAGTAATGTGGCCTTCCAGTTGGTGCCATCAGGCAGCAGCGGGTTGTAGGCATCAAGCTCCTGCTGGATGCCTTCCTGCTCAAACACGCGTTCGACGCGAAGCATCTCTTGAATTTGATAACGAATGGTCTGCTCGTCTTCGAATTGCACCGAGAAATGCTCGCCCAATTGCACACGTAACAAACGACGGTGAGCAATAAGTTGCGGCTTGTTGGCTTTAAGGAAAACGCTGTACGCCTCAAGCGTCATCAGGTCGGAAGTTTTAAGGTGTGCCATGTCGTGAAATCCATCATTTATTTATAGGCTGCGCTCCGCGCGCCATCGCCGATTACTGCCCGACGCCGTAAGCCTTTGCAATCAAACTCATCGGATGCGCCAACACCGGAGCTTTATCGACAACGAGTTTCAACTCGTCAATCCCCTGCTCAATGTGATGCCCCGAAAGCTGGCAGTCTGACGAAATGTAGTCAGGTGTGTTTTGCATCATTGCCTTGAACACGGGTTTGCCAATTTTCATCGCAGTTTTGTGGTGCAGTTTTTTGACGCCGTACGTGCCCGCGTGCCCCGAGCAGCGCTCGACCGTATTGACCGTCGTACCTGGCACCAGCTTCAACATTTCTTCCGTTTTCTTGCCCACATTTTGCACTCGACTGTGACACGGAATGTGGTAGCTCACGTGACCCAGTTCAGTTTTGAAGTCCGTCTTCAGCAGACCGTCCTTCTTGCGTGCAATGAGATATTCAAACGGATCCCACATCGCCTCTTTCACAGCCTGCGCGTCGGCGTTGTCCGGCATCAACAGCGGAATTTCCTGCTTGAACATCAACGTGCAGGACGGGATCGCGGTGAGGATGGCGTAGCCTTCCCGCGCATACCTTGCCAATACGGGCAAATTGAACGAAGCCAGCTCTGCCACGCCATCAAGATCACCCAATTCGAGCTTGGGCATACCGCAACATTTTTCCTTATTAACGATCTCGAAGGCAATGTCGTTGTGCGTAAGCACCGCCAGCAAATCCATGCCGATACCAGGCTCGTTGTAGTTGATATAGCAGGTTGAAAAAATTACCACCTTACCCGGCGTGCGTTCACCGTTTTTTATCGGCGCGCTGCTGTGTGCCGCGCCCTTCGCGAGTGAGCGGAACTTCTTCGTGGCTAGCGACGGAATCCATGCGCTTTTATCGACACCGAGTTGGCTTTCCATCACGCCGCGCGCGAACTGCGTTTTGTTGATCGCGTTGGCCGTTTGCACGATGATGGGAATACCAGCAAACTTGCCTTGCACATCCGTCGAAGCGAGGAAGCGCTCGCCCGCGCCAATTTCACCTTTTTTGAACTTCACCGCCTTCGCCCGCAACATCAAATGCGGGAAATCCACGTTCCACGCATGCGGCGGCGTGTACGGGCATTTGGTCATATAGCAGACGTCGCACAGGTAGCACTGATCGACCACTTTTATGAAGTCGGTCTTGGCCACGCCGTCGACCTCCAGCGTGCTCGATTCATCGATCAGGTCAAACAGCGTCGGGAAGCTGTTGCACAAGCTAACGCAGCGACGACAACCGTGGCAAATGTCAAAGACGCGTTCCAGCTCTTCGTTTAAGGCGTGCTCATTCCAGAACTCAGGGTTCTTCCAGTCGATGGCGTGACGCGTGGGTGCCTCAAGATTGCCTTCTCGGAACATGGTTTGCACTCCAAATTTTTGTTGCTAGGGTGAGCTGACCGCTATCTTCACACAACCCCCTCACCCTAGCCCTCTCCCGCGAAGGGAGAGGGGACAGATCTACGACTAGTCGACCAGCGCCTCAAGCGCTTTGGCGTAACGGTTAGCGTGTGAACGCTCGGCCTTGGCCAGTGTTTCGAACCAGTCGGCGATCTCATCGAAGCCTTCTTCGCGCGCTGATTTCGCCATGCCTGGGTACATATCCGTGTACTCATGCGTTTCGCCAGCAACGGCAGACTTCAAATTGTCGCGGCTGGAGCCAATCGGCAAATCGGTAGCTGGATCGCCCACCAACGCGAGATAGTCGAGGTGACCGTGCGCGTGGCCGGTTTCGCCTTCTGCGGTCGAGCGGAACAGCGCCGCAACGTCGTTCTGGCCTTCGATATCAGCCTTGTTTGCGAAATATAAATAACGACGATTGGCCTGACTTTCGCCTGCAAAAGCAGCTTTCAGATTGTCGTGAGTTTTCGTACCTTTAAGGTTCATGGGAGCACTCCTGTTTGTGGTTTGGCCAGACAGCGAGCGGACGCTGAAAAATCGTTCGCTGCACATTTGGCAACCGAAGTATCTGCCCATCGCGCCTTGCGTGCACTGAGGGAAACCGATGAAGTTGAGCGTTTTTTCCACTCAGCACACGCCAACGCCCTGCAGCAGCGGCTTTGCCGCGACCCACATTCGGGCAAGGCGCCACGATATCCCGGCACAGCTGCTCCGACAAAACCTGCACCGTTGATCAAGCAATCACTCGAAAAGCCGCATCCCAGCGTCATTCCGCTGCATATTCGCGTAAAATTTAGGCAATATGAATGAAATTAGTAACGCCATCGGCACCGCTTCCGCTCCCGCGGCTTCGAACATCGAATCCGATGTGAGTCACATCAACGCAGCGCCCGCAACCCAAGCTGCCCCTGCGCCTCGCGGTGAAGCGGCACCCATCACCTTCGCCACGCTGAATCTCGCCGAGCCGATCCTGCGCGCGGTAATCGACTCCGGCTACACCACACCGACCCCGATTCAGGCTCAGGCAATTCCTGTTGTGCTCGCCGGTCTCGACGTGATGGGCGGCGCGCAAACCGGCACCGGTAAGACGGCGGCGTTTACGCTGCCGATCCTGAACCGCATGTTGAAACATGCCAACAGCTCACCTTCGCCCGCGCGCCACCCCATTCGCGCACTGATGCTCGCGCCAACGCGTGAACTAGCGATCCAGATTGAAGAAGCGGTCGAGACATACGCCAAGCACACCGGCCTGCGCTCAACGGTGGTGTTCGGCGGTGTCGACATCAAGGAGCAAAAAGCCGCAGTGCGCGCCGGTGTCGAAATTCTGGTGGCCACGCCGGGCCGCTTGCTCGACCACATTGAGCAAAAAAACTTGAGCCTGGGCAAGGTCGAAGTGCTGGTGCTGGACGAGGCAGACCGCATGCTTGACATGGGTTTCATCCCGGACATTGTGCGCATCATCGGCATGCTGCCAAAGGAGCGGCAAAGCTTGCTGTTCTCCGCCACGTTTTCGAACGAGATCAAGGCGCTCGCGGACCGCATGCTCAAGGCGCCGGTGCTGATCGAAGTGGCGCGCCGCAACGAGTCCGCTGCCAACGTCGTGCAGCAGATGTATCGGGTGTCTGGCGACGACAAACGGCGCTTGCTCGGGCAGTTAGTAACGGCTAACAACCTGACTCAAGTGCTGGTGTTCTCACGGTCAAAATTACAGACTGCACGGCTGGCACGCGAACTGGCGCGTGACGGCTTCACCACCGACGCCATCCACGGCGACAAGACGCAAGACGAGCGCATGAAGGCGCTAGAAGCCTTCAAAAACGGCGCGGTGCGTATTTTGGTGGCCACCGATGTAGCCGCGCGCGGCATTGATATTGATCAGCTACCGACGGTCGTCAACTACGAGTTGCCATTTGTCGCCGAAGACTATATTCATCGTATCGGTCGCACCGGTCGCGCGGGTGCAAGTGGCACAGCCATCTCGTTTGTATCGCCAGACGACGGCAAACTGCTCGCCGAAATTGAAAAACTCATCAAGCGCAAACTCGATGAGCAACCGATGCCTGATCTGTCAGGCCATGGGGATCGCTACGCGCCGCGCAATGCGTCAGATTCGTCGGACAGATCACGCGGTTCATCCTCGCACGATCGCCCACGCGGTCGCGGTGCGCGCGACACACACGCGGGCGAAGGCTATGGCAGCGTTCGTCCGCCAATGACAGAGCCGCGGACAACTAACTATCAGGGCGGCCGCGATAAATCGCATTTCGATTTGAACCCCGATCAGCCCATGGCGCCGAATGCGCGTGGTGCCAGAGGCGGTCGAAATTCGGCCGTCGGTCGTCGTGCGACGCGTGAAATTTGCGTGCTGCTCAAATCACCTTCGCACGCTGCCCCAGTCGCAAAGGCCGATCAGGAAGAAACCGCTGGATTGTTAGCGTAGTGTCCGCGCTGTCACCGTCTGCACAGAAGGTGCGGCAGTGGCTGCGAACCAATGGCAGCCGAGGTCGCCATTCTGGATTCCCGGCCACGCCGAGAGTGACGGCATAAAACGCCGCGCCCATAAAAAAGGACGGCTGGGAGGAACAGCCGTCTAGGGGGAGAGACTTGAAAATGACAAACACTTCGCATTAATTTGCCATCACAGGCTATACGTGTAGTTGGCGTGATTGGTTTCAGCATTTGTCAATTCAACGGCGATAATCAAGTTTATGACTACGCCAAATACCTTCATCATTCGCCCCGCAAACTTAGCGGACGTCGTCGCCATTCACGCGCTCGTTCGCAATCTCGCGGTCTACGAAAAACTTGAACATCTGATGGTGAGCACGCCGGAAGATTTCAATCGCGAACTGTTCGGCCCGCATGCGCACATCGAATGCATCATGGCGATTGAGAACGAAACTGCTGTGGGCTTCGCGCTCTTCTTCCACAATTTTTCAACCTTCCTCGGACGAAAAGGGTTGTATCTCGAAGACCTGTTCGTGAATCCCGAATGCCGTGGCAAAGGCTATGGCAAAGCGCTGCTCATTCGACTCGCGCAGATAGCGGTGGAACGCAATTGCGGCCGCTTTGAATGGACTGTGCTCGACTGGAATACGCCGTCAATCGATTTCTATAAAGCGATGGGGGCGATGGTGATGCCCGAGTGGAATATTGTGCGTGCAGCAGGAGATGCGCTGACGGCGATGGCGAAGATGAAGCCCTGATTTCGAGCGAAAACAACAACGCCCGCCAAGAACAAAATCCTCGGCGGGCGTTTTACTTTCGAGCCGTTAAAGCCAGCTCATCAAACTCAGATTACTTTGGTAACAATACTTTGTCGACAACGTGAATCACGCCGTTTGACTGGTACACGTCAGCGATTGTTACTTTTGCCGAACCGCCTTTTTCGTCGGCAATCATTACGCCGCCGCTTGATGCAGTTGCGGTCAAAGTGCCGCCAGCAACGGTCTTCAACATGGCCTTGCCTTTGCCATCGGTGATCGCCTTAGTCAAAGCCGCAGCATCCACTCTTCCGGCCACGACGTGATAGGTCAGGATGCCGGTGAGCGTCGCCTTGTTCTCCGGTTTGAGCAACGTGTCAACGGTGCCGGCTGGCAGCGCTGCGAACGCTGCGTTGGTCGGCGCAAATACGGTGAACGGGCCGGGGCCTTTGAGCGTTGCGACCAGATCAGCGGCTTTCACAGCAGCGACCAATGTCGTGTGATCTTTTGAGTTCACCGCGTTGTCGATGATGTCCTTGGTGGCATACATCGGCGCGCCGCCAACGGTTACTTGAGCGAAGGTTGGAGCGGCAATTGCCGAGATGACAAACGCCATCGCCAGCGAGGCTAGTTTGCGTTTCGTTTGCATGAGAAATCCTAAATAGTTGGGTACACGTAAAGCCGGATACTGAAAATGTTCCAGAGACGTCATGCCATACGCATGCAGATGCAAAATTGGTTTTTTGAATGGAAATAGGGTGCGCTCTGCGCACCAATGCGTCAAACGACGCACCCGTTTCGACATCGCGGCTCGGTGCGCGGAGCGCACCCTATGTCGCTTCGATTACTTGACTGAACTATCGAAAAAATCTTGAACTGACAGCGTGTAGCGCGGGCCCTCAAGGTTGATCGTTGCCAACGCGCCCATCGGCAATGTCACCTTCGCAGGGATGTGACCAAACGGAAATCCTGTAAACACCGGGCACGGTGCGATATCGCGCAACGTCTCGATCACTTCGGTCATGTTGTACGGATAGCGCAGATTTGCGCCGGGTTTGCAGTCGGTGAATGCGCCGAGAATAATCGCTCGCTGCTTATCCAAAATACCTGCGTGCTTGAGTTGCCAGAACATACGTTCGACCGCGTACGGCTCTTCGCCGATATCTTCGAGCACGAGGATGCCATCGTCAAGGTTTGGCATGTACGGTGTGCCGATCAGATGCGCGACCATTGCGAGGTTGGTGCCCCACAACGTGCCGGTGATGGTGCGCGCATCATGCTCTGCGTCGCTCACGTATTCGGGATATTGGTAGCCACTTTGGGGTGCGGACAACAAACCTGTAAATTGCGCTTCGGTGAAATCGCGTGCTGGAAGATCATCAGTCTGCGCGAACTCTGACGCCGCCAATGGACCAGCGAACGTGACGTAATTTGATTGCGCCAATGCTGCTAATGAGAACGCCGTGATGTCGCTGAATCCACAGAACACTTTGCCGCTTGCAGCTACCTTCGACCAGTCGATACGATGCAGCAAACGCGATGCGCCATAACCACCCCGTGAGAAGAAAACGATGTCGGCATCGCCAACAAGCACCTCATGAAACGCAGCTAAACGCTCGTCATCGGTGCCAGCAAAATACCGCCATTGCCGCGTGACATGATCGCCAGTATCGACCGTGCAGCCGAGCACCTGCAAACGCGTTAAGCCCGCCTGCAAGCGCTCCGGTTGCACCGCGCCGGACAATGACACGACTGCGACTTTGCCCGGCCACGCGGGCGATTTTGGCAAGACAAATTTCACGATTAAATCTAGCCGAGGCTCTTGCGTTGTGTCGTGACCTTCTCAAGCGTCGCAGCAAAACCAGCGAGCCGCGCGCGCTCTTGGGCGACCACCGCCGGAGGCGCCTTGTCCGCGAATGCGGGGTTGTTGAGTTTGGCTTCAGCCTTCACCACTTCGCCACTGAGCCGCGCAATTTCTTTGTCGAGTCGGGCACGTTCCTGCACCGGATCAACCTTGACTTCGAGCATCAGCTTGAACTCGCCCACCATCTGAACGGGCGCGTCGTTCGCGGGCAGCACCTCGACGATGCGCACTTCGGAGAGCTTGCCAAGCGCTGCGATGTACGGAGTGAAGTCTTCCAGCGTCTGCTGGTCGCCGGTCATGAAGAGCGGCACGCGGTCCGCAGGCGATAGCTTCATCTCTGAACGCAGGATGCGGCAAGACGTAACGATCTGTTTGAGCAGCGCCATCTTGTCGTTGGCGTCAGCATGCACGCGATCTGCGCCGTATTTCGGGAACGGTTGCGTGCTGATCGAGGCTCCCGATTTCCTTGCGATCGGCGCTACCTTTTGCCACAGCTCTTCGCTGATGAACGGCATGATCGGATGCGCCAGACGCAGCGTTGCTTCGAGCTCGCGCACGAGCACGCTGCGAGTGCCGCGCGCGGACGCAGCGTCGCCCGATTTCTCCGCTTCTGCGAGTTGCACTTTCGCGCATTCGAGATACCAGTCGCAGTATTCATCCCACACAAATTCGTACAGCGCTTTGGCTGCGAAATCGAAGCGATAAGTGTCGAAGCCTTCGGCAATGTCGCGCTTAGCGATTTGCAGACGACCGAGCAGCCACGTGTCGACAAAAGACAAACTGTTGCCAGCATCATTGCCAATACCGCAATCTTTGCCTTCCACATTCATCAAAACAAACCGTGTGGCATTCCACAGCTTGTTGCAGAAATTGCGGTAGCCCTCACAGCGACTCAGATCGAAATTAAGTGTCATCGACATCGTACACAGCGATGCATACGTAAAGCGCACCGCATCTGCGCCGTATGCGGGAATGCCGGTCGCGAAGTTTTTGCGAATGTATTTTTCTGCCTTCTCTTTGTGCGACGTGAGCATCAAACCCTTCAACGATTTTTCAACCAATGGTTCGAGTTCGATGCCATCGAGCAAATCAATTGGGTCAAGCACATTGCCCTTCGATTTGCTCATCTTGGTGCCTTCGGCGTCGCGCACCATCGCGTTGATGTACACGTCTTTGAACGGTACCTTGTCGGTGAACTGCAGCGTCATCATCACCATGCGCGCGACCCAGAAAAAGATGATGTCGTTGCCCGTGACGAGCACGTTGCTCGGCAGATAAACACTGTCTTTTTCGAAGCGCGCCTGATCGGGCCAGCCGAGCGTGGTGTGGCACACGAGCGCGGACGAGAACCAGGTGTCGAGCACGTCGGGGTCGCGCGTGAGCGGTTTGCCACCGCTCTGTTTCAGCGCCTCTTCTTCGCTGCGCGCGACGTAGATTTTTCCGTCTTCGTCGTACCACGCCGGAATCTGATGGCCCCACCACAACTGTCGCGAAATGCACCAGTCGCGGATGTTGCCGAGCCAGTGGTTGTAGGTACTCGTCCAGTGCTCGGGATGGAACTTCACGTCACCGTTTTTCACGGCATCCAGCGCGCGTCCTGCAAGGCCGCCCACATGCTTGTCGGTCGGCTTGCTCATGGCGACAAACCACTGATCGGTAAGCATCGGTTCGACGATCTGGCCGGTGCGTTCGCACATCGGCACCATGCTCTTGTGCGGCACAGCTTTTTGCAAGAACTTTTGTTCTTCGAGATCGCGCAGCACGGCTTTGCGAGCATCAAAACGATCAAGGCCCTGATACTGCTTCGGGCCGTTTTCGTTGATCTTTGCGTCGAGCGTGAAGATCGTGATCAGCGGAAGGTTGTGACGCAGCGCGCAGGCGTAGTCGTTGAAGTCATGGGCGCCAGTGATTTTCACGCAGCCGGAGCCGAACGCACGATCCACAAAATCGTCCGCGATGATCGGAATTTTGCGATCACACAAGGGCAAATCAACAAGCTTGCCAACGAGATGTTTGTAGCGCTCATCTTCAGGATGCACGGCCAGCGCGCCGTCGGCGAGCATCGTCTCGGGACGCGTCGTTGCGATGTGCATGCCCGCGATCAAATTACCTTCATGATCTGGCTGCGGCCCATCAGAAAACGGATACATGATGTGCCACATGAAACCGTCGCGCTCGACCGATTCCACCTCAAGTTCCGACACTGCCGATTGCAGCACCGGATCCCAGTTCACGAGTCGCTTACCGCGATAAATCAGGCCCTGTTCGAACAACGTCACAAATGTTTCCACCACGCCCTTCGACATGTGATCGTCCATCGTGAAGTAACCCTGATTCGCCCCACTCGCGTCTGCAAAATTCCAGTTGGCCGACGCGCCGAGACGACGCATCTGCTCCGTGATGGTGGAGCCGGATTGCTCCTTCCATTTCCACACACGTTTGGTGAATTCTTCGCGACCCAAATCGTGGCGCGACTTGCCCTCCGCCTGCAGCTGCCGCTCGACCACGATTTGCGTGGCGATACCGGCGTGATCGGTGCCGACCACCCAATTAGTGTTGTCGCCCTTCATGCGGTGATAACGAATCAGCGAGTCCATGAGCGTCTGCTGAAACGCATGGCCCATGTGCAGTGTGCCGGTCACGTTCGGCGGCGGCAACTGGATCGTGTATGCGGGCTTCGACGTGTCGCCATTTGGCACGAAATTTCCGGCCTGCTCCCAGACTGGATACCACTTCGCTTCAATGGCTTTCGGCTCGAAAGATTTGGACAGCGAGTCGAGGGCGGACAGGGTCGGGGCAGTGGGGTCAAGGGACATGAGGGAGCAGCCGTGTGAACGGTGTTTGATTCAAAAAATTAGGTACTTAATTGTACCGAGTGACTTAATGGCTTTTAGCCGAAACGCCCATTTAACTTGGGCTTAATAGGCAAATACGTATTAAGTCGATATTAGGCAAAATACCCACTAGTGTCCGGTTAAAACTCGAACAAATTCAATTGCTTAGCGGAGGGTCGGT
>ENA-OBLH01000144-OBLH01000144.1-metagenomes-genome-assembly--contig:-NODE-144-length-25015-cov-5.34311_pt1 | contig 25015 bp, 24 predicted proteins | sample MGYA00153382_OBLH01 | MGnify analysis MGYA00153382
CGGATCGACGGGCTTGGGCGTGCCGAGATGGAAGATACCGGCGATGCCGCACATGATCGTTAGCGCCCCTTGGCCTGCGCCAGCATCGCAGCGACGCGCGGCTGCGGATTGCCGATATCCTTCATGAAGGCAATGATCGCGTCATGCGCGCCTTTCCCTTCCGCCGACACAATCAGCGTTGCCGCTGACTGGTCGCGGCCGGTCAGGCGCGCTTTCAAGGTCGCCAGTTTGACGCCGGTCGCGCCTCGAGCTGTTGCGCCGCCGACGAACCAGTAGGTTGCGGCTTCACGCTCGGCCTTGTCCGGCCCCATCAGGCGTTCGACTTTGCCATAGTCCTGCGACGGCAAAGCGGCGGCCCAAGCCCATTGGCTCGACGGATCGACTGCACCTTGGCCAAACGCAACGATTTCGCGCCCATTGCCCTGCCAACCGTAGAGCGCGACGCCTATATCGACCCGTTGCCCTGCCGCGTTGCCATAGCGCCCAAATAACCGGTGATCGGCCCCGTCGAAGCGGGGGGTCCATAGCGTCACGGGCAGGTCGGCGACGCGGGTCCAGCCTTCGACACGGGGCAAATCGACCGAGGCGGGCAAGGCTACCCGCCCTGCCCGTGCCGCCCAGCCGTCCCAAGCGACGGGCAACGCCGCAACCACCACTGCCAGCGGGGCGACGAGCAGCATCGGAGCAACGGGCTTCCAGACTGGAAACACCTTGCCGCCCAGCCAGTTCTCGCCAATTCTGCGGTCGAAGAACGGCCATGCGCCCGCCATGATCGCGAGCATCACGACCGCAAAAAATACCCAGCCATAGACGATGTGGTCGAAGCCGGTCGCCGCCTCGACCCCGATGCTTTCGGCGGCAAAGATCGTCGCCCATGCGCGCACGCCATTGGCAAGAATCGGCACGACGATGGCGGCGAGCATGAACAGGATGCGGCGCTTCAGCGAGCGGAAGCAGATATTGGCCGCCAGCGCGCCATAGGCGACCATCGCGACAAGGAACTTTACGCCCGCACACGCCTCCGCGACCTCGAACCAACCGGCGCGCGTCGTGATAAACACCCCGTCGATTGTGGCGGGAACGCCGGTCAGGTCGAGCAGACCCATCGTCATTTTCGCGGTCAGCGTCTGCATCGGACCAGTGAACTCGTCGCCAAAGGGCACGAGGAACACGAGGTAGAAGAGCGGAAACAGCACGGCGCGGGTGACGGCAGGGCCGAGGATCGCGATCACGCTCGCCTGAATCAAAGCGATCAGCGCGATATGACGAATGATGGCAACACCGCCGGCCTCGCCGATGAGCCAGATGAGCGCCGCACCGAACACCAGCGCGAGACCGGGAAGCCATGCGGCGGGTAAAGTCTGCGCCACTTCGCTCCGCCGTAGCCAAATCAGCCACGCGATAATTGGGAGCACGTAGAGGCAGTGCTGGTAGGTCGAAATATTCCACCACAGCGACGCCATGTCGCTGGCGTCGCGGGCGAAGAGCAGGAGCAGCGCAACGATGGCGAGGGCCGAGGCAGCAAGCGGTCTGTGCCACACATGATCGATGCTCACGCCACCAACTCCGCCAACGGCGCAAGACACGCCGCCCAGCTATAGCGCGCCCGCACCCGGTCGCGCGAGGCTGTGCCGATGGCGCGGGCATGGGGCGGGTCGGCAAGCAGTGCACCAATGGCCGCTGCCTGTGCTGCGGGTGTCTCGGCAACCAAAAGCTCGGCCCCCGCCTCTGCATCGACCCCCTCGGCGGCGGCGGGCGACGCGACGACTGCCTTCCCCATCGCCATCGCCTCGAGCACTTTGTTCTGGATACCGCGTGCGAGAGCCAGTGGCGCGACCACGACGTCGGCAGCGGCGAGCCAAGGCCGGGTATCGGGAACTTCACCGCTGACAATGACGTTTGGAGCCGCCAGCGCCTTCACCCCCGCCGTCGGCGCACGCCCGATGATGGCGAAAGTGGCAGTCGGCAATGACGGCAAGACCTTGCGGACAAAGGCCGTTACGGCCTCCACGTTGGGCGCGTAATCCATCTGGCCGGTGAACACGATCAACGGGTGCGGCGCGTCGGCTGGTTCGACCACGCCGGGTGCGAAATGTGCGGCATCGACGCCGTTCTCAATGACTTGCGCGGGCAGTCCGGTTGTGTCGCGGAATAGGCTAGCCTCTGCCTCGCTAACGAACAGCGATGCGTCGGCGCGCTTGGCGGTCGCGACCTCGAACGCGAGCAGGCGTTTCGCTTCCTGACGGAGCGCAAGGCCCGACAGGCCGTGTGCGCCCGCGCCTTGCTGGGCGAATTTTGCCGAATCCATGTCGACAAAATCCATGATGAAGCGAGCTTCCGTCCCTACCGGAACATAATGCGCCATCTGTCCGGAAAAGGCGAAGATCGTGCCGATTTTACCCGTCGCCAGCCGCTGGCGGACCGCCTGATGCAGCACCGGCACCGAAAACAGCGCTACCGAGGCCGGAAGTCCGGATAGCAGTGAGCGGGCGACGGCGACGCCCTTCGATGCGGGCCGAACTGCGGTTGTGACGCTGGCCACGATGCTTTCGACCTTGGCGATATGCTGGCGGTCTTCGGCGCTATCGAGCGGGGTGATGACGTGGACGGGGCGTAGCTTCGCCAGCGCCTCCAGCATATGCCATGACCGTATCCGGTCGCCGCGATCCGGTGGCCATGGCAAGCGATGGGCGAGGAAGAGAATCTCGTTCGCGTCGCTCACCCCAGCCCCCGCGCGATCATCGGGCCGAGGCGGTTGGCGATTGGCAACGGCAATTTCGACCAGAGTTTGACCTGAAGACTATACTTCGGGTCGAGCGGGTTCACACTACGCTTGGCTGCACCGCCGATTGTTTTGGATGCATAAACAAGCGGTTGCTCCTCGAACCCCCAATTATGCTTGAACGCGGCGGCACCGGTTCCCGCCTTCGACCGACCGAAATCGAAGGCGGTGCAGCCCCGCTCGCGCGCGTGCCGCATCAGGGCGAAATACATCATGTCATTGGCGCGCCATGTGCGCGCATCGGCCGTGCCACCGCCCCAATAGGGCATGACGACGCCCCGGTGGTAGAGCGACAGGACGCTCGCCAGCGGCACCCCGTCCTTGCGTACGGTGAGGATATCGGCGTCGTTCCCAAAGGCATCGAGCACTTCGCTGAACAAGCCTCGCGGAAACACCGGCGTGCCGAGGTTGCGGACGCTGGTCGCATAGACATGATAATGCGCGTCACGGTCCCCAACGTCGGTCGTGAGCTCGAACCCGAGCGCCTTGCGGACTTCGGCGCGCTGTTTGCGCGGGATGGCGAGCAGTTCGGCCTCGTCGTCCGCAGCGAGGTCGCGTACAAAGCCGAGATAGGTCGTTTCGTCGCGGGCCCATCCGGCGGGGAGGTAGCCACCGCGCAGCTCGACCCCGGGGCATGACAGGCGCGCGGCCATCGCAAACGCTTCGGCGGCGAGCGCCTCGCCGGTCGCAGCGTCATCGGCAAGGATACCACCGCCGACGGCGAACCCGCTGGACGCGAGCGCGCGACCGAAGAGCGGGGAGTGGAGTTCGGTGAGGGGAAGGACGCCGGAAATGTTGCCAGCAACCAACACATGCGCCTTCTGCCCGCATCCCTTGGCAACCGCCTGCCCCCATTCGAGCCGGTGGAACGCCGTCGTGTCGGCGTGCGCCGCGACATAGGCGGCGATGGCGGCATCGTCGTTGGGTGTGGCGAGGCGGACGTGCATTAAGCCGAACGCCCGCGTTCGCGCTCCACGACGGCGTCATAGCGGCCCCAGTCGAAGTCCTTGGCCAGTCGCTTCAGCTTGCCCGCCATCGCCGAGAGGTTTGTGTAATGGCGCAGTTTCGAACGTAGTGGCGCGTCGGCGACAAAGGGCTGGCCGGGGTCCATGTCCCAGGGATGGAAGTAGAATGTCGCCGGATGCCCGCCTGCGTTCACCTTGCCGACGGCATGGCGCGAAAGTGCATAAGGAAACAGGCGAAAGAACCCGCCACCTGCGCCGAATGTCTTGCCTGCCAGATCGACAACGCTGACCGGGATTTCGACCAGATCGCTACCCGCCACGGGCGTGAATCCGAAGCGCGGCGCTTCGGGCCAGCCATAATGATCGTGCTTCAAAGGCGCGACGCTCGACGAATAGGCATAGCCAGTTTCGGCGAGAATTTCGTGCGCCCAAGGCGTCCGCGCATCGATGGAAAAGCTGGGCGCACGATAACCAGTCACGCGGACCCCGCCGGCATCTTCGAGCACTTTGCGCGCGCGCTCGGTATCGGCACGAAATTGGTCGGGCGTCATCGTGAAAACGCGGATATGATTCCAGCCGTGACTGGCGATTTCATGTCCGGCATCGACGATTCGGCGGATGAGGGCAGGATGCGCTTCGGCGACACAACCGAGCGTGAAGAACGTGGATTTGACCCCGGCATCGTCGAACAGCGCCAGCACCGCATCGGTATTGCGTTCGACGCGAACCTCTTTCGAGGGCCAGTCGGCGCGGCAAATGGTGCGCTCGAACGCGCCGACCATGTACCAGTCCTCGACATCGACCGAGAGTGCGTTGAGCATGACGACCCCCTTAGCGTGGCTAAGCGGGACGTGCGCGCGGCAAATTATGGATTTGTGCGTCGTCGCGCTCGACCCAGTCGATCATCAGGGTCAGGACGCGGCGCAATGCGGCTTCCTGCGCCTCGACCTGCTGTTCGAGCATGGCGATGCGTGCGGCGTGTTCGCCGGTGCGCGGATCGTCGAGCGCGGTAGGGAGCACAACCGCCGACATGACCGGTGCGACAGTTGCGGCAGGTGAGATCTCTTGCGGCTGCGCCAGTTCGACGGGTGCCGGGACGATCACCTTCTGGTCCTCGCCCATGTCGCCGACGACTTCGGCAACCAGTCCGGCATCGATCAATTCGGAACCTTCGACTGCCGCCATCAGCAGTGCGCGCGTGGCGAGCTGATTGACCCGGCGCGGAATGCCGTCTGAAGCCGAGTGCAGCGCCAAAGCCGCGCCCTCGCCGATCTCGGGACGCCCGCTCCAGCCTACGACACCAAGCCGGTGGCGGAGGTAGGGCAGCACTTCATCGGCGGTCATGCCATCGAGGTGGTGCGTGGCGATAACGCGCTGGCGCAGCTGTTCGAGCGCGGGCGATGCGAGCCGCTCGCGGAACTCGGGCTGGCCGAGCAACAGGATCTGGAGCAGCGCACGTCCGCCCGACTGGAAGTTCGACAGCATCCGCAATTCTTCGAGCGCCGACACTGGCAGATTCTGGGCCTCGTCGACGATCAGCAACGTCTTGCGTCCCTCGCGGGCACGATCGACTAGATAGCTTTCGATGCGCGCGAGCAATTGCGCCTTGGCAACGCCCTCGGTCGGGACGTCGAAACCCTGTGCGGCGAGGCGCAGAACGTCGTCGCCCTCGACCTGCGTCGAAACGAGCTTGACCACTGCGACGCGCGCGGGGTCGAGCCGTTCCATCAACAGGCCGACCAGCGTGGTTTTGCCCGCGCCAACTTCGCCAGTGACAACGACAAACCCTTCGGCCTGCTGAAGTCCGTAGCCGAGATACGCCATCGCCTTTTTATGCGTGGCGCTCTCGAACCAGAAACGCGGGTCCGGCGTCAGCGCGAAGGGCGCTGCGGTCAGGCCGTAATGTTCGATATAACTCATCGTATCTGCCTGCCCTTTAGAAGGTGTACCGCGCGCCGAGCTGTGCCGCACCGACAAGGCTCGATTCGAACCCGTCGATACTCGACGAATAGAGCCCGACCGCTGCCGTGCCCGACAAGCGCGGACCGAAGTTGCGGAAATAGCTTGCCGTGCCGCCGACGCCAAGGACGCGCGGTGCCCCGGCGACGCCCGAATCGAACCAGTTGACATAGGCCGACGTATCGAGCCCCGAGCGTTCGTCGATCCGGTAGCTTACGCTGCCCTGGACATAGACGCTGGAATCGGTCGCGCCGTTGATCGCAAAGCCCCCCGCAGGCGGCGCATAGAAGCGGCGCTGCGAATAGCCGGCGGCAAGGCCGTAGCTGAGGCGACCCGCCGACTTGCGGTACATCGCGCCAATGCCACGGCTGCGGTAAACGCCCTGCGACACCGATTGCAGTGCGGGCGACAGGCACGAACCGGCCCCCTGCCCTTCGCCGCCGAAGACACAGCCGCCGAACTGGTTATTGAACGGATCGCGCGCAACGACAAAGCGTGTCGGCACCCGCGACAGCGCGTTGCCGAGCTGCTGGCCGAAGGTCGTGATGCCGTCATAGACGCCGACCTGCACCGACTCATTCTCGTTCATTTGCCAGGCGAAATCGCCCATATAGGTCATGCTGCCGTAGCGGCGGCCGACCTTGGCCTCCAGCGACGTGCGGCGGCTGGGCCGCCACATGACGCCGGTATCCCAGATAAAGCCCGATGTGTCGTACGACAAGCGACGCGGCGAGCTCTGGTCGGTGACATAGCCACCGCCGGGTGACAGCACCGGATTACCGGTCGCATCGAGCAGCGGATCGCGCTGGCTCGCCGTGATTTTCTCGTAACCGACCCCGCCCGTGACGGCGAATGTCGGCGTAACCGGATAGACCACATCGGCGCGCGCGAACTTGCCCTCATAGCGCTGGCTGAGCTGGCTGGCGTCTTCACGCGAATAGCCGCCCGAGACTGTCCAGCCGAAGGGGAGGACACCGCTCTTCATGCCGACGCTGAGGCCAGCCGAATGGCCGACCGCGCTGTCGAATGCACCGATCACCGGGCTGCCGCCGGGCAGGAACGTGCGCGTCTCGCTTTCGACTTTGGTATAGCCCAGGCGATAGAACCCGTTGACGTTGAGCGCGCCGACATTGGTCGACAGCGACGGGCCGACATAGGCCGAATAGACATTGCTGACGTTCGACGGATTGCCGAGGCCGGTCAGTGGTGCGCTCCCACGAATATCGGTGCGGACGCGTGTGCCGATTGCCCCGCCTTCGAAGCTGAGCAGGTTCGGCACGACTTCGTACCGCCCGCGCGCCAGACCCGAAATGACGTGCGAATCCTGCGCGTTGCGGCCCCAGCCCTTGCGGTATTCATAGCGCGCGCTGATTTGCGCGTCGGCGCGCGGCGTGCTGGTCGAGGCGTCGACGCCCGCTGCCAGCGTCGTGTAGGTCGACACCGGCCCGCGGTTCTTCAGATCGACAAGCGCGGTCTGGTTGACCTCGAGATAAGGGCGGATTTCGGTCCGCTTCTTGGCTTCGGCGGCGGCGGGCGCGAAGATGACAACTGCCGACAGCGCCGCGATGGGGAGGCTCCGCATCATGACTGTTCCGATCCGTAATACGACCCGTAGGTCCGGTTGGTCCCGAAAAAGCTGGCTCCGTTGAGCAGCAATGAAATGTCGTCGCAGCCGTCGAGCAGCGCGATGGCTTCTTGAAGGTCCGATTCCTTGGTGCGGTCGGCACGCACGACCATCAGGATGCGTCCGACGCGGTGTGCGAGCACCGAAGCGGGTGAAGCAGCAAGTGCCGGTGCCGAATCGAGGATGACGATACGGCGCGGGTTGGCTTCCGAAAGTCCCGCGATAATTGCGGCAGCGCGGGCCGACGACAGCAATTCGGTGTCGTTGTGCGTGGCCTTGCCCGCAGGCAGGATCGAAAGTTTGGGAATGTCGGTGGCGATAATCAGCCGCTCGACGTCGAGCGCCGGGTCGGCAATCGCGTCGATCAGGCCGGGCGCGGTATCGAGACCGAGCGTCGCAAGCACGCCGGGCTTTGCCACATCGGCATCGACGATCAACACTTCGCTGTCGCGCTCGCTGGCAAGGCTGAGCGCGAGGTTGACCGCGCAAAAGGTCTTGCCCTCATTGGGTTGCGCCGAGCAGACGAGGATCATGCGGTCTTTCGACGTCCGCTCGCCCGGCTGGGCACCGGCGCGGAGCAGCAGCTGGCGCTTCACGAGGCGGAATTCTTCGGCAAGCGTCGAGACGGGCGCTTCGGGAACGATGAAGCCGGTATCGCGGAGGAGCGTGCGGTCGATGGATGCAATTGGGCCTGCCCGTTCTCCTGCAAAAGCAGGAGCCGTGGCGACAGGTGCCGCAGCGCCGATAGCTTCGTGCTGGACCGGTAAGGCTCCTGCTTTCGCAGGAGCACGGGGTTCTTCCACGACTGGCGCGAATCCGCCCCGTCCGCGCAGTGCTGCACCGAAATCATAGACTTCGGCGGCGCGTTCGATCAGCGATCCGGAACCCGCGCGGCGGCTATCGTTGGTCATTGCTGCCTCGCTCACGCCACCATGCTCCGCTGAATAAATTCGACGACCATCAGCAGAACCCAGACGCCGACGAGTGCGGCCGCCCCCCCTGCAAACTGGACGCGCCGTTTGCGCCGTTCGGCCCGTTCGGGCGCACGGACGACTTCGGTAATCGTGCCGATGACCGGCAGGCCGCTCGCTCGCTCAAGGCGGGTCGCGGTTGGGTAGGTTGTCTGCAACTGGCCATAGCCGAACGCTGCGCCGATCCCGCCGCCCAGCGCCGCCAGCAGCACCAGAGTCAGCAGCAGCGGCCGGTTCGGCGACGCTGGCACCGACGGGGCCGAGGGCGGGTCGATGACGTTGAATTTCACCGGCGAGGTCTGTGCCTGCACCTGTCCGCGCAGACGCAGGTCTTCGCGGTCGGCGAGCAGCTTGTCATATTGCGTCTTCAGCACCTGATAATCGCGGTCGATACCGTTTTGTGCGGCACTGAATTCGGGGTCGGAGGCCTGTAACGACAGGATGCGGTTGATCTCGCCCTCAAGCTGGGCCTTGCGCGCACCGAGTGAGCCCGCCGTTGCCTGTTTTTCGGCCTGCATCGACCGCAGCGAGACATACATCGGGTTCTGGGTCGATGTGCCCGCAACCGTGCGCGATCCTCCGCCGCCGAGCGCCTTGGCGCGCCCAAGCTGGTTCTTCAGGCCGATCATGTCGGGATGGTTGTCGGTCCAGCCACGCGCCTGTCCGTCGGCAATCTGCCCCTGGATCTGGGCGACGCGCCCATCGACGCTGTTGACCACCGATCCGGGCGTGGAATTAGTCGCCGGCGTGCTTGCGAGCTGGCCGTTGACGGCGGCAAGGCCGCTGGCAGCAGCGGCATAGTCCGACGACACCCGCGACAATTCGCTACGCGCGAGTGCGACACGTTCGGCAATGGTGCCGCCACCCGGAAGGGCACTCAGATACTTCGATTCGAATGCCGCGCGCTTCGCTTCGACCTGGGCGAGGGCAAGGCCGCGCTGTTCGATCTGCGCGTCGAGAAACTGCAGGCTGGTTCCCGTTTCGGTGCGTCCGTCGCGCAAATTGCCGTCGACGAACAGGTCGATCAGCTTTTGCACGACCTGTTTCGCCAGCTTGGCATTCTGCGCGTCGGACATCGATCCTTCGGCAACCGTGGCGCTGATCTTGAACAAATTGTCCTGTTCGGCGACGATCGTGATCGCCTTTTGCAGCCCACCCGCCTTGCCCATGATTTCGGCGTCGGTTTTGACATGATTGGCAAGGTCGGTGCCGCGCACGACCTTTTGCAGGTTATCGACCGACGTCAGCGTCTGGCGGACGGTTTCGATGTTGGCTTTCTGCTCGCCCGCTGACATGCCGACCTTGTCAGGCAGCAGCGATGCCGCCTGCACATAGATGCGCGCTTCGGATTTATAGGTGTTCGGGATCATGCTGACGACCAGCCACCCGAGTAAACCGATGCCCCACGCAACTCCAAGCGCCAGCCAGCGACGGCGCCAGATGCCATGGAGCGCGACCAGCGCCTCGTCGTAGATGTTCCCCACTGCCGGTAATCCTCAGAACGCGCTGGTGGGGATGATGATGACGTCGCCGGGTTGCAGCCGGACGTTCGCTTTCGAATCGCCCTGCTTCAGCAGCTTGCCGATGCGGAGCGCATATTCGGTCTGCTTGCCCGTGCCGCGGTCGAACCGGACGAGGCGCGCCTTGTCGCCCGCTGCGTATTCGCTGAGGCCGCCGACGGCGATCATCGCGTCGAGCAGGGTCATATTGGCGCGAAACGGGATCGATGCGGGCTTTTCGGTCGCGCCGACGACGCGGACCTGCTGCGAATAGGTGCCCGAGAAGTTATTGACGATGACCGATACGATCGGATCCTTGACGTAACGGGTCAGCTGGACCTTCAAATCGTCCTGCAACTGGGCGGCGGTCTTGCCGACGGCGGGCATATCCGAAATCAGCGGCGTGGTGATGCGCCCGTCGGGTCGCACCTGCACTTTTGCGCCGAGTTCTGGATTGCGCCACACGAAAATCTCGAGCTGGTCGAGCGGGCCGATGACATATTCCTCGCCTGGCCCTTCGGTCGCCTGCACAAAGCTGGCAGGCGGCAATTGCGGTCCGCTGCTGCTGCCACCCGCACATCCCGTCAGCGCGACGGCGGTTAGCCCGGCTCCCAGCACCAATGACGAACGATAGTGAGGCATGACACGGTAATCCTTTGCATTTCAGCCAGATAGCGACTCCGCGTGCCAGTCACGCGCGCCGACACCTGTCGAAGCGTCCCCATTTAGGAATAGAGAGGTGAATATTGCGTTAGTGGTGACGTCAGTTGACGCCGGTTTCAGGCGTTTAGCACCCGTTCGTGCGCCGGACCGTGTCCCAGAAACGCCGTCGGGCTGGCACTCGCCCCATAGGCACCCGCCATGAACACCGCGATGACGTCACCTACGTCGGCGCGGGGCATCGAAACGCCGTCGCCGAGCTTGTCGAGCGGTGTGCACAGGCAGCCAACAATGTTGACAATTTCTGCCGCCGGTTCGGCGAACCGTGTGGCAACGGCGACTGGGTAGTTGCGGCGGACGACGGTGCCGAAATTGCCACTGGCGGCGAGCTGGTGATGGAGACCGCCGTCGGTGACGAGGAAGGTCTCGCCGCGGCTTTCCTTGCGGTCGATAACACGGGTCAGATAGATACCGCATTCGCCTGCGAGCCAGCGCCCGAGTTCGATGACGAAGCGGGTATTCTTAAGGCTGTCATGCCGTGCGGCGAGAACATCGCTGAGGCGTTCACCGACGAAACTGACGTCAACCGTCGCATCATTGGCGAAATAGGGGATGCCGAAGCCGCCACCGAGGTTGACCAAAGGCGGCGATGCGCCCGCTTCGTCCGCCAGCCGTCCGGCGAGCTCGACGGTAGCGGCTTGCGTGGCGGCAATGGCTTCGCTGTCGAGCGCCTGGCTGCCCGCAAAGATATGAAATCCGCGCCAGTCGGCTTCGGCATCGATCAGGCGGCGGACGAGCGGTGTGGCGCGTTCGGCATCGATGCCGAACGCCGCTGCGCCCCCGCCCATTTTCATGCCGCTGCCCTTGAGCGAGAAATCGGGGTTCACGCGGACAGCGAGTTTGGGGGTGATGCCGAGGCGGCTGGCAATGGTGAGCGCGCGGTCGGCCTCGCCTTCGGACTCGAGGTTGAGCGTTACGCCCGCGCGGACCGCTGCCTCGATCTCGTCATCGCGCTTGCCGGGTCCGGCGAAGGAGACGTGCCTGTCCGGGGCGGCTGCTTCGACCAGCGCGAGTTCGCCGCCCGAAGCGATGTCGAGGCCGTCGACCATGGCGGCGATAGCGGCGATCACCTGCGGGTGCGGGTTGGCCTTGACCGCATAATGAATGCCGACTTCGACGGGTAGCGCCGAACGCAACGTGGCAACCTTGTCGCGGACGATGTCCAAATCGTAGACGAAGCACGGCGTCGCGCCCTCGCTTGCTTCAAGCGCGCGGGCGATGCGGGCCGCGTCCCACCAGCGCGGAATGGTGCCAAACGGCTTCATGCGACTTCGCTCCGGATCGACGAACGGTCGATCTTCCCATTGGCATTACGCGGTAATACGTCGCGCCATTCGATGATTTTCGGCTGCATATGTGATGGTAGTTCGCGCTTGAGGTGCGCCGACAGCGTGCCGGTGTCGCCGGTGCCGCGCACGACGAGGCGCGTTACCTGCCCCGCTAGTGCATCGGGGACAGCGTGCGCGACCGCCTCGGCAACGACACCGCTGGCCAGCGCCGCTTCCTCGATTTCGAGCGGGCTGATGCGGTGGCCGCTGGTCTTAATCATCTCGTCGTCGCGACCGACGAAGTAGAACAGCCCATCGCTGTCACGGGTGACGTTGTCGCCCGACCAAACCGCCAGGCCGCCGCTCTGCGACCATGTGGGTGCGGGCTTAAACCGACCTGCGGTGCGTTCGGCGTCCTGCCAATAGCCTTGCGCGACCAGCGGTCCCGCGTGCACCAGCTCGCCCGACTGACCGGTTACGGCTTCGCTGCCATCCGGAGCGACGGCCATGACCTCGGCAAAGGGGATGGCGCGGCCCATTGACGACGGGTGCGTCGCCACCAGCGCGGGCGGCAAATAGGTCGAGCGAAACGCTTCAGTGAGACCGTACATCGGATAGATATCGGCGTTTGGCACCCTTGGGCGCAAGCGGTCAATGAGTGCGGGAGTCAGCGCGCCACCCGAGTTGGTGATGCGGCGGATAGTTTTCGCGGGTGACGCATCGGCTTCGACGAGTTGCAGCCACAAAGGCGGCACGGCGGCGAGTGTCGTGATCTGCTCCCTCTCAATGGCGCGCCAGACGTCTTTGGGCATCAGGAAATCGAACGGATACACAGCCCCGCCCGCTTTCCACGTCGAGAACAACTGGTTCTGGCCGTAATCGAAGCCGAGCGGGAGGACTGCGAGCGTCCGGTCATCGGGTTGCAGCCCAAGATAATGCGCGACGCTGACTGCACCGAGCCACAAATTGGCGTGGCTGAGCATCACCCCCTTGGGACGTCCGGTCGAACCAGAAGTGTACAGGATGGCCGCAAGGGTATCGGGATTGGCGGATGACGTGGGCAACGGCGTTGTATCCACTGCACGCGCTTCATCCTCCAGCCAGACGATGCACCCCGGCGGCACATCCCCCGCCTCAAGCGTTGCCGCGCGGGCGGCGCTGGTCAGGAGCAGCGATGTGCCACTGTCGGCAAGAATATGCGCGACTTGCGCTCGTTTCAGCACCGGGTTGACTGGCACATGCGCCAGCCCCGCCCGCGGTGCCGCTAGCGGCATCAGGCAGGCCTCGACGGTTTTAGGCAGCCATGTCGCCACACGCGCGCCGGCATGGGGCACGAGCCTATGCAACGCCGCCGCCAGTGTTCCGATCATCGATTCGAGCTGCGCGTAGTTTATGGTTACCGATTTAGTAACCAAAGCTGGCGCATCGCTTGCACCTGACAGCGCAACATGATCGATCGGACGGGGATTTGAATCAAGGACTTGCACCCGGAATAGGCTCCAGCAACATGCGCGCGACGGCGGAGATAACCCTATGTGGGTAAAGGGTGAAATATTTCGTGACTTCGACGATGTCGAGCGTGTCGCGCGCGGTACGCTGGACCGCGAAACACAGGCTTCTCCGTTCGACCGGCTCGAATGGTTTCGGCGGACGTGGACGCATTGCCCGTCCGGCGACCGCCCGCTGATCGTCCGCGCACGCACCGAGGGCAGCGATGCCTGGCTGTTCCTTGCGGAGACTGCCAATGCTGCCACGGGATTGGCAAGCTGGTACACGCTTGCCTTTCGCCCGGTTATCACCGGTACGCCGTCGGATGCCACCGCCCGCGCCCTGATCGTCGCCATCGCCCGCCGCCTGCGTCCGCGCCTTTCCTCGATCATGCTCGACCATGTTCCCGAAGCCGAGGCTGAATTGGTCCGCGGCGGATTCGCGCGTGCAGGATGGATCGCGCGCGTCACCCCGCAGGTCGCCAATTGGTCGATCGACGTCACCGGTAAATCCTTTGCCGAGTTCTGGGCGGAGCGCCCCGGCCAGCTACGCTCGACCGCCAAGCGCAAGGCCGCCAAGATCGACCTCAAGACCGAAATCTACGACCGGTTCGATGCCGTTGCTTGGGGTGCCTATGCCGATGTCTATGCCGACAGCTGGAAGCCCTATGAGGGGTCGATCCCGTTCCTGTGCGCGATGGCCGAGGAAAAGGGCGCTGCGGGTGCCTTGCGGCTCGGTATCGCCACGCTCGACGGGCGCGCAGTTGCGGCACAGCTATGGACGGTAAGCCATGGCCGCGCGATCATCCACAAGCTCGCGCACCGGCAGGATGTCGCCGAACTCTCGCCCGGCACGATCCTGAGCAAGGCGATGTTCGAACATGTTATCGACAAAGACGGGACAAATATGATCGACTTCGGTACCGGCGACGACCGCTACAAGGCCGACTGGATGGACACGCGCGTTATGCGGATGCGGGTTGAACTCTATAATCCGCGCAAGATATCCGGACTGTTCGGCGCGGCCAAAGCAGGACTGCGCGCGCTTGTCGGGCGCGGGCGCAGCGGCTAACGGCGCGCCATATTCTTCGCCGGTAAGGGGTCCAATGCGCGAGGCAAGCAAGGTCGAACGGGTGGTGCGCGGCGTTCTGCGCGATGTGCTCGGTATTTCGCAGGTGCGCGTCGATGCGTTCGATGCGGAAACCGAGCTATTCGGTAGCCTGCCCGAACTCGACTCGATGGCCGTGGCGGGGCTGCTGACCGAAATGGAGGATCGTCTTGGCATTGTGATCGATGACGACGATGTCGACGGCGACATGCTGGCGACCTTTGGCGCGCTCTGCGACTTTGCGGCCAGCAAGGTCCGCGCTTGATCCACAACTACGCCTGGCGCGGCGATTCCCGCGAGGCATTGCTGCGGTTCGGCCCCGATGGCGCGCCATTGATGCTGGTCTTGCCGCCGCTGTTCGAGGAAGCGAACCGGACGCGGCATTTTCTGGTCGAGATCATGCGTGGATTGGCCGCAATCGGTGTCGCGTCGATCCTGCCCGATTTGCCGGGGACGAACGACAGCCGTGTCGCAACGATCGGTGCACGGTTCGCGGACTGGGGCACCGCAGTTGCCGCCCTGCCCGCGCCCGCCGCAACGATCAGCCTGCGCGGCGGTGCCTTGCTCGATGGTTTTGCCGCCACCGATCTGCACTGGCGGCTTGCCCCCGAAACCGGCGCACGCCTGCTCCGCGACATGATCCGCGCGACGGCGATGACGGCGGGGATCAAGGCGGGCGAGCTCGAGGCAGCTGCCCGGACACAACCGACAGCGCTGGCAGGCAATGTCATTTACCCTGACCTGTTCATCGCGCTTGAAGCCGCCGTTCCAGCCATGTCCGGCACGATTCGCACCGTCCGGCTCGAAGACGAAGCGGGCGACGCCGACGCGCGGCTTGGCGGCACCCCCTTGTGGCGGCGCGCGGAACCCGATCACGACCCTGCGCTGGCCGCCGCCGTTGTTGCCGATATCGCCGATTGGATGACGTCATGCGGCGTGCGCTGAGCTTCGCTTGCGAGGGCGCAACGCTGGTCGGGTCGCTCGACGAAACCCCGGGCGCGTCCGGCCTTCTAATCGTATCCGGCGGTAACGAAATCCGCTCTGGCGCCCATCGTGGCATGGCCGAACTGGCGGCGACGATGGCAGCGAAGGGCTCTCCCGTATTTCGCTTCGACCGGCGTGGAATTGGCGACAGCGAGGGCGAAAACCGGGGGTTCCGGTTCAGCGGGCCGGACATCGCGGTGGCGCTGGATGTTTTCCGGCGCGAATGCCCGCAGCTTAGCCGTATCGTGGCGTTCGGCAATTGCGACGCGGCGACCGCGCTGGCGCTGCACGGTACGCCTGTCGATGCGCGTGTGCTGGCGAACCCCTGGGTCATTCCCTCGACAGGAGAAATGCCCCCGCCTGCTGCCATCAAGGATCGCTATACGCGGCGTCTGCGCGATCCGGAGGCGTGGAAAGCGCTGCTGACCGGCAAAATCGACATGAGCAAACTGGCCAAGGGGCTGGGGCGTCTTGCTGCCGCAAAGCCCGCCGTGCCTGACAGCCTTGCCGACAAGACCATTCGCGCGCTGGAGGCATCGAAGATCCCGACCACAATCCTGCTGGCGACCAGCGATGCGACGGCGATTGCGTTTGCCGATGTCTGGCGCGGCGACCCCGCGATTGAAGTCGAACGCATCGAGACGGCGTCGCATAGTTTTGCAGGGAAGGATGAGTTTGCGGCGTTGGTGCGGATGTTATCGAAGGCGTTGGGTCAAGAGTGACGGCACCCTTCGATTGCGCTCGGGATTTCGCGCCGAAAATCGTCCCCCGGACGATTTTCTGTGGCGCGAAATGGTAGCGGAGGAGGGATTTGAACCCCCGACCCCAGGATTATGATTCCCGTGCTCTAACCAACTGAGCTACTCCGCCCCGTAAGGGAGCGCGGCCTATAACAGCGCCGCCGTAAGCGTCAACAGGGCGGCTTGAAGGTGTGTCCCGAGCCGAAGCCCCAGGCGCCGATCGGCTCCCATGGCCCGCCGCGATACCACCAGGCGGCGAGGCCCGTGATGGCAAGCGGACGCGGCGCGAAATCGGCTGACAAAGACGTCAGGAGCTTGCGCGCCGCATCGGCCTTGACCTTATTCTGCACGGTGATGTGCGGTCGCCAGCCTGCGCGGTCCTGTGGCATCAGTAATGACGCAAAGCGGTCGGCGATCCGCGCACGGATGTTCTGCAAATCGGGACTGTCGATGCGGTAGGCGACACCGCCGCCGAGCGACATGAGCGACGCCAGTTGCGCGACGGGCGGCGCACCCCGCGCTTCACTTTTCAACAAATCACTCAGTTCACGCACCGCCGACGGCGGCAGATGGTGAAACAGCGTAATGTGCGCGCGCAGGAAATTCCGCTCCGGCGGGAAATACGCGCGGCGCAAAGCATCCGCCCAGACGAAGTCTTCGCGCCCGAGCAATGCTGTCACGATGATGGGGGCCGGAACCGACGGCTCCGCGCCACTCACTTCTTGAGGCTAAGCCCGCCGAACCGCTTGTTGAAGCGTGCGACCTGACCACCGGCATCGAGCATCGCGCCCTTGCCGCCGGTCCATGCCGGATGCGCGAGCGGGTCGATTTCGAGCGTCATCAGATCGCCCTCTTTACCCCAGGTCGAGCGCGTCTCGAACTCGGTGCCGTCGGTCATCTTGACGCGGATCATGTGGTAATCGGGGTGGCCAGTGCTCTTCATGTCGGTTCTTTCTGGTGTGTGGCTGGTTCCGACCAGCCTCGAAAGGAAGCGGCGCGCATAGCGATGGCGTGCCGCAAACGCAACTTATTCGGGCGAGTCGGCGATCATTGCGGTGAAACTCGCTTCTGCGGCGAGCTTGTCGCCCAGCATCGCGCGGCCGGTGAATTTGCATACCGAGGCGCGCTTCTGCACAAAGGCGACCTCCAGCCGCAACAAGCACCCTGGCTCGACGGGCGCGCGGAATTTCGCCCCGTCGATGGCCATAAAATAGACTAGCTTACCAGAGCCTGCGAGGCCGAGCGATTCTACCGCCAAAATACCTGCCGCTTGCGCCAGCGCCTCGACGATGAGGACGCCGGGCATGATCGGGCGACCGGGGAAATGTCCGGCAAAGAACGGCTCGTTGATCGTTACCGCCTTGATCGCGGTTATGCGCTCGTCGACGACCAGTTCTTCGACACGGTCGACGAGCAACATCGGGAAGCGATGCGGCAGTGCCGCCATCACCCCCCGGATGTCGATCGGTCCGGCCATCGAACTTTAGCGTCCTGTGGGACGCGGCGGCGTGGCAGGTGCAGCGGGTGCGGCAGGGGCAATGGTCGAAACGCTCGGCAGCTGGGTGTTGAGCTGGGCAAGCACATCGGCGGTCGCGTCGAGAGCAGGCTCATAGGCGAGGATCGACTGCGGATCGATGGCGACATTGGCACCACGGGCCTTCATCGTGGCGACAATAATCGGGTTGAGCCGCGCACTGATCTGCTGGCCGACGAACGCGCGGTTGCGGTTGAAGGTTTCCTCGCGTCCGGTGAGTTCTTTCTGCGCGTCCTGCTGGCGGGTCTGGAAAGCGGTGGCGCGTGCCTTCAGTGCGGCATCGGGTTCCTTGCCGGCGAGGGCGTTGACTGCCTGTTGCAGCGCCTGACCTTCGGTCTGGAGCGGACCTGCGAGTGCCTGCTGACGGGCCTGAATGGCGTCGGCCTGAACTTTGAGCGCGGCTTGGGCGGCCTTGCACGCAGTGCAATCGGCAAAAATCTTGCCCGAATCCACGACGATCATAAGGGTTCCGACAGCACGAGTTTGCGCCGAAGCAGGCGAAGTGGCGAGCGCGAGCGCGGCCAGCGAGGCCGTCATCAGGATGTTCTTCATCAGAATTGTGTTCCTACGTTAAATGTGAGTGTTTTGGTCTGGTCGCCGGGTTCCTTCAACAGAACCTTGGCAAGATCGATACGAAACGGCCCGAATGGCGAGTTCCAGTTTACGCCGATACCGATTGAAACGCGCGGTCGGGCGGTGTTGCCGTAAAAGAACTCCTTGAACGCGGGGATCGAGCTGACAAACGCCGTTGTTCCGGTCGCACAGCCCGTCCCGGGGCGATCAGTCAATGTAAAATCGGTGTCATTGACACATTGTGGTTGCCCGCCCGTCGAAAGAATATCGCGGACGATGCCGTTCGGCGCATCAGTAAGCGTCGGTGCGCGAATGCCAAAAACAGCGCCGACATCGAGGAAGATCGAAGGCCTTAGCCCAAGCTCTCTGGCACCCGAACCAAGCGGTATCTCCAGCTCGGCGCGCGCCATGTAATAGGCCCGACCACCAAGCGCATCATCCCCGATCTGGTTTCTGTCGGTGATGAAATCGGTCGGATCGGCAGTCGCCGTATTATAGGGAATGCGCTGGACACGCGGGCCGACACCGCGAATGTCGAAGCCGCGAATTTGCGGCTCGCCCAGAAAGAACCGGTCGGTCAAGCGTACCGGGTCAGCCCCATTCGCAGGGGTACCGGTTAGCGGAATGATCGACCCGGCCTCACCGGTAATCGAGAAAATAAACCCGTTGAGCACCGGCCAGTATTTGGCAGCATTGATCGTCTGGCGTAGATATTTGACCGACCCGCCAAGGCCCGCAAGATCCTGGCTGAACACCATTTTCTGGCCGCGGCTCGGACGGATACGGTTGTTCAGATTGTCGTAAACGATGCTATAGCCGAGTGAAGACGTCGATCGGTTGCCGATCGCGTCGCACAGATAGCGGCCGGCCACGAGCGGGTCGCACGCGCCATTGAAGAAATAGGTCGCCGGATCGAGGTCGACCTCGTCGAAACTCAAACCATAGCGCAGCGCCAGCGACCAGTATTCGGTCAGCGGCAACCCGGCACGGATCTGAAAGCCGGTCGTTACCTGCGAATAGGTAGTATTGCGCCGCGTCCCGACGAAATTGAACGAATTATAATCGCGGCGAAAAATATCGCCACCGATCGCGATGTTGCGGTCGAAAAGATAGGGTTCGGTAAACCCTAGTTCGACTGACTTCGAATAGGTCGAATAATTGACCGAGGCGCGCAGCTCCTGCCCCTTGCCGCGGAAGTTGCGCTGGCGGATCGAGGCATTGACGATGAAGCGTTCGAGCGACGAGAAACCCGCCGAAAGCTGGAGTTCGCCGGTCGATTTCTCTTCGACATTGGCCTCGAGCACGATGCGATCGGGCGCGCTGCCCTGTCGCTGGGTGATCTCGAACTTCTCCTGGAAGAACCCGAGCGACTTGATGCGGTCTTCCGAACGCTTGACCGAGAACGCGTTGAACGCATCGCCTTCGGCCAGCCGGAACTCGCGGCGCAGCACCTTGTCCACCGTCAGCGTGTTGCCGTTGACGTTGATCGCTTCCACATACACACGCGGGGTCTCGCCGACGCGGAACGTGATGTTCATCGTCTTGTCTTCCTTGTTCCGGTTGAACACAGGATCGACATTGGCGAAGGCGTACCCGAACAGGCCGGCGGTCTTGGTGACGTTCTCGACGGTGTCCTCGACCAACTTGGCATTATACCAGTCGCCGGTCTTCATCGGCAGTTGGGCTTTGATCAACTCGGGTTTAAAGTCGCGGACTTCGCTCTCGGCGAGCACATCGCCGAATTTATAGCGCGGCCCTTCCTCGACGACATACGTCAGGATGAAGTCGCGCTTGTCGGGCGTCAGCTCGGCGACGGCGGAGATCACGCGGAAATCGGCATAGCCATTGGTCAGGTAGAACTGGCGCAGCTTGCCCTGGTCATAGGCCAGCCGGTCGGCGTCATAGGTGTCGCGCGACGAGAACAGGCGCGTGATCGACGATTCCTTCGTCGCCATCTCGCCCTTCAGCTTCTTGTCCTTGAACACCTCATTGCCGATGATGTTGATGCGGCGGACCTTGGACTTCGGCCCCTCGCTGATTTCGTAGACGATATCGACGCGGTTCTGGTCGAGCGTGACCATCTTCGGCTCGACCGTCGCGGCAAAGCGGCCCTGACGTCGGTAGAGCTCGACGATGCGACCGATATCGGCGCGGACCTTGCTGCGCGTAAAAATCTGGCGCGGGGCGAGTTTCAGCTCTTTGGAGAGCTTGTCTTCCTTGATGCGCTTGTTGCCCTCGAACACGATGCGGTTGATGACCGGATTCTCGCGGATCAAGACGGTCAGCGCGCCATTATCGTCGCGGATTTGCGCGTCGGCGAAGAGTTCGGTCTCGAACAGGTCGCGGATCGCCTCGTCGCCCAGTTCCTGCGTGTAGGGACCGCCCGGACGCAGTTTCAGATACGAACGGACTGTCTCGGGCTCGATACGCTGCGAACCGATGACCGTAATCGAGCTGATCGTGCTGCCCGCCGTCGGCGCGGCGCGCGGCGGAGTCGGCGCGGTGGTCAGGTCGATCGGCGCAGGCGGACCCGGGCGTTGCTGGGCAATGACCGCCACCGGCAGACTGGCCAGCATCGTTCCGGCCATCAGCAACGACAGCATCCGGCGACCGTGAAGACCCATAGGTTGTGCTTTCAACTCAAATCCTGCCACTAGTCCGTTAATGCCGCACGCCCTGCCCGATGCCTGTCCGGCAATCAACCCGCGAACCGCCCGAACAGGCCAAAGCCCGCCAGATCGTTGATCGTTACGAAGAGCATGAAGGCCAGCAGGACGAACAGGCCCGACCGGTATGCCCATTCCTGCGTCACCAATCCCACCGGTTTCCGCTGCACCGCCTCCACCGCATAAAACGCGAGGTGGCCACCATCGAGCGTGGGAATTGGCAGCAGGTTGATGAACCCCAGATTTATCGACACCATCGTCATGAAGAACAGGAAGCTAACAAAGCCGAGTTGCGCGACCCGTTCGGAGGTCGCCGCCATCTTCACCGGCCCCCCGAGTTCCTTGACCGATCGATTGCCGGTGACGATTTGGCCCAACGCCACGACCATCGTGCGGACCGACTGAATCGCGAAATTCGTTGCTGCACCGGGCAATTCAGTAAGCCCGAGCGGAACACGATATGTCCCCTTGGGCGAAAGATCTTGCAAGATGCCGATTTGGCCGACCGGAACCTTTACGCCCGTAATGTCTTTGATTTCGCCACGGCGCGGCGTGATCGTTAACGACAGACTTTCGCTGCCACGACGCACGGTGAACAGCGTTGGTTTTTCGGCCCGAGCTTGGACAATGAGAGGGATATCCTCGTATCTATCAATCGTTTGGCCCTCGACGCTGAGAATTCGGTCGCCGAGGCGCATACCAGCATCGCGAGCCACCGAAATTTCGGCGAACTTGCCGACCAGCGGCTCCGTACGCATCATGCCATAAACGCCGAACAACCCTGCTAGCATCGCGATGGCGAACAGGAAATTGACCGCCGGACCCGCGAACACGATCAACGCGCGCTGCCACACCGGTTTTGACTGGAAGGTGCGGTTACGCTCCTCGGCGGGCAGCGCCAGCCAGTCGGCGCTCGGCGTGCTTGCCGCGCTCATATCCCCGGCAAAACGCACATAGCCGCCCAAGGGAAGCATACCGATCTGCCAGTTGGTCCCGCGCTTGTCGGTCCAGCCGCCGATCCGCTTGCCGAAGCCGATCGAGAAGACCTCGGCATGAACACCGAACCAGCGCCCGACCAGATAGTGGCCGAGTTCGTGGATCACGACGAGCGGGAAGATCGCAATCAGGAAGAATACGATGGCCCATAAGAAATTCGGTGTTTCAATCATGCGGTTCTGTCCTGCACAAAGGCGGCGGCAATACGGCGCGCTTCGGCATCGACCGTAAACACGTCCTCGACGCTGGCCGGTGCCGCAGGGTTGTATCGGTCGAGCACATTGGCGACGATAGCGGCAATGTCGAGAAACCCGATGCGACGGGCCAAAAACGCGGCGACCGCAATCTCGTTGGCGGCATTGAGCACCGCGGGACGCGCGCCACCCGCTGCAAGCGCCGCCATCGCAAGGCCGAGCGCGGGGAAGCGTTCGACATCGGGTGCCTCGAAATCGAGCCGCCCGAGGGTCGCCAAATCGAGCGGGGTGCACGGCGTTTCCATCCGGTCGGGCCACGCAAGGGTCGACGCAATGGGTATCCGCATGTCGGGCGAGCCGAGCTGGGCGATGGTCGAGCCGTCTACATAGTCCACCATCGAGTGGATCACTGACTGCGGATGCACGACTACCGCAAGCTCGTCGGGATGGCAGGCGAACAAATGCTTGGCTTCGATCAGCTCAAGCCCCTTGTTCATCAGCGTCGCCGAATCCACGCTGATCTTTGCGCCCATCGACCAGTTCGGATGCTTGACCGCGACCTCGGGTGTGACGCTTGCCATCGCCTCGCGCGTCCAGGTACGAAACGGTCCGCCACTCGCGGTCAGGACGATGCGGCGGACGCGGTTGCGTGGGCTGCCCGCAAGGCATTGGAAAATCGCATTGTGCTCGCTGTCCACCGGCAGCAGCTGCGCCTTAGACTCCGCCGCAACTGCCGTCATGACGTCACCCGCCGAGACCAACGACTCCTTGTTGGCGAGCGCAACGGTCCGTCCACCGCGCAGCGCCGCGAGCGTTGCGGGCAGACCGGCACAGCCGACAATCGACGCCATCGTCCAGTCGGCACCGCGCCCCGCAGCCTCGGTCACCGCGTCGCAGCCGCTGGCGATTTCCGTCTTCGTTCCCGACAACGCCTCTTTGAGAGCGCCATGCAGCGTCGCATCGCCGATCACCGCGAGTTCGGCATTCGTTGCGCGCGCGGCTTTCGCGAGACCGGCTACGTCCTGATGCGCGGTCAGCGCCACCACGCTGAACTTTTCGGGCTCGCGCAGAATCAGGTCGAGCGTCGAGGTGCCGACCGACCCCGTTGCGCCGAGAATGGTGACGCTGCGACGGATCATGCCGGAGTCAGCCATGCAATCACCCCGCCGAACAATATGGCGACCGGCAACAGCCCGTCGATGCGGTCGAACAGCCCGCCATGCCCCGGTATCAACGCCCCCGAATCCTTCATCCCCGCCCGCCTTTTCAGCCAGCTTTCGAAGAAATCGCCGGTTTGGGCAATGATCGCTATCAACACCGACCCGATCATCGAAAGCGGTAAAGCAATGCCCCATTGATTCGGCCATTGCTCGGTGCGGAACGAAAACACGACCAGAATGAACGCCGCGACCGTGACGATGCCGCCGATCAATCCCGCCCAGGTTTTCGACGGGCTGATCGAGGGCGCAATTTTCGGCCCGCCGATCATCCGGCCGAACGCATAAGCCCCGATATCGGTCGCCCAGACGACCCCGAACAACACCATCGTGACGAAAAACCCCTCTTCGGTGCTGCGCGCCACCCACAGGCCGACGATGGCTGCGCCGATGTAGAGGATGCCGAAGATCGTCCACAATGCCCGCGCCGTTGCCGATGGCCAGCCGCGCCAGATCAGGCGAAGATATTCGCGCGCGAGGATCAACCCGCCGACCACGAGAAGAGCAGCGAACCACCCCTCCCCGACCCAGACATCGCCGAGCAGCAGCGCCGCAAGGATGACACCCGACAGGATGCGCTTGGTCAGTTCGCTCATCTATAGCCCGCCGAAGCGCCGTTCACGCAGACCATAAGCGGTGACCGCCGCGCGCAGTTCGTCCGCGCCGAAATCGGGCCAGAGCGTATCGACGAACAGCAGTTCGGCATAAGCTGCCTGCCACAGCATGAAGTTCGACAATCGGTGTTCGCCAGAGGTGCGGATGAGCAGATCGACAGGCGGCAGGTCGCCGGTATCGAGTGCAGCTTCAAGAGTAGCAGCATTGATAAGTGCGGGGTCCGACCCCGCCAGTTTGCGCGCCGCGCGCACGATCTCGTCCTGCGATCCATAGTTGAGGCCGATGACGAGGGTCGAGCCGGTGTTAGCCGCTGTCCGCGCCAGCGCGCTATCGATCAGCTCGACGAGATCGGGCGCAAAGGCGGTGTGGTCGCCTATGACGCGCAGACGCACACCCTCCTTCGCCATTTCATCGAGGTCGGATTTGATGAAGTGGCGCAGCAACCCCATCAGGTCGCTGATTTCCTCCGCCGGACGCCGCCAGTTTTCGGAAGAAAAGGCATAGAGCGTCAGGACTTCGATACCCAGCGCCCGCGCGGCTCGCGTCACCGTGCGGACTGTTTCGATCCCCTTGCGGTGCCCCGCGACACGCGGCAGGTGCCGCGCCTTCGCCCAGCGCCCGTTGCCGTCCATGATGATGGCGACGTGACGGGGGGTGGCCGGACCGGTCCCAGCAGCAAATTTATCGCTGAGCGCAGGCGCGCTCACTTGCCGAGGATTTCCTTTTCCTTCGCGCTCGCCGTCGCATCGATGTCGGCGATGGTCGCGTCGGTCAGTTTCTGGACTTCGGTTTCGGACCGCTTGCGCGCGTCTTCGCCGATTTCACCCTTTTTCTCGTCGATCTTTAGCGCGTCCATGCCATCGCGGCGGACATTGCGGACGGCGATGCGCGCCTTTTCAGCGTATTGTCCGGCGAGTTTGGCGAGTTCCTTGCGGCGGTCCTCGGTTAGATCGGGGATCGGCAAGCGCAGTGTTGTGCCATCGACAATGGGGTTAAGCCCCAACCCCGCCGAGCGGATCGCCTTGTCACACAGGCCGACGTTCGATTTGTCCCAAACCTGCACCGACAACAGGCGCGGCTCGGGCGCGCTGACGGTCGCCACCTGATTGAGCG
>ENA-OBLH01000145-OBLH01000145.1-metagenomes-genome-assembly--contig:-NODE-145-length-24993-cov-4.19176_pt1 | contig 24993 bp, 34 predicted proteins | sample MGYA00153382_OBLH01 | MGnify analysis MGYA00153382
ATGGAAACCAATTGAATACTTGGTATGAAGTCCCAGATTCTAGGATTTAAGGCGATTAATTACCAATACCCTAGGCAACAACTAGGCTTTTTGGAGAAATAATAATAGGGTCTGCAATAAACCGACTATTAAGCCCAAGATTCCACCTAGGTTAACGATCGATTGCAGTTCCCCCTTGACGATCGCTTGAATATTACTTTCCAACTCCGCAGCAGATGTAGCTTTGACTCGATCGATAATCACCTGATCGATCGACAGAATCGGAATTGCTTGGGCTACAATTTTCTCTAAATCTTTTTCCAGATATCGCTCCAACACCAAGGCCAACTCCTGACTAACTACTCCCAAGGAAGCATTAATCGCCGCCGAAGTTTGTAACCGGCTTAGGATCAAAGTTGCTAAATTGTCCCAGTCTACAGACTGGCTCAAACCTTGGAGGAGGTCAGTCCCTTTTTCTTGCAGATAAGTCCGAATTGCATCCCGTGTACTCTTGCGGAGTTGGCGGACAGTGGACATGGGCAGATTTTGTAGAGATAGGGTTTGCAGCCATTCTTGGAGGCGATCGCTAATTTTCAAAATGGTAATTAGATCTGCAATCCGTACATTACTCAAATCTTTTTCATCAAGGCAAAAAGTCCTGAGCCGGAGCAAAGAATTTCGTAATCCAAACAGATTTGCCACCACCCAGTAAGTACCACTGGATCTTTCTCGAAATATTTCATCAATAACTTGGATATTGCGATCGGTCAAAAATTCAATCACCCCTTGTCGCACAACTTCCGGGGTAAACACCACCTGCAAAGCCCATTCTGCCACCTTATCAGCCTGTTCTGGATTCAATGCCAGTTCTAGTAACACCTGATCAAATATTTGGTTTACCTGGGCCTCTAGGAAATCTTCCCGCCGAGCTAAGACCTTAAGTAATCTGGGCAAAGATTCCCCCACCAGATCCCGAAGAATCCCCGCCAGAATTTTGGCCGTTTTCTGATTTTTGTCTGCTTTGACTTGATCAAGGGCAGACTGCAAAAGCCACAGGATTGCCCCTTGGACTCTTTCAGTTTGCAAAAGACGGCGGGCAATACCTTCTAATTCACTGGGGGTAAGCAAAGCGCCCATGATAGTGTCAGATATCCTCTGAGCTAAGCGCTCCTGACTGCCGGGAATTAGGCCGGGGGTAAAGGGGAGTTTATATTTCCCTAGATAAATGGGCTTGTAGGGACGAAATAGCATTTTGATGGCTAAATCGTTGGTGAAGTAGCCAATAATTGTCCCTGCTAGGGGAGGAGTTAGGTAGAGCCAGAGGTTAGAAAATTCCAAGGGAGTAGATTAGGGTTAGGAATGTAATTAGCTCCATTCTAACGTTGAGGGCATAAGGTTGAAATATTCTAGTTGACAAGGTGAGTTTGATAGTTTCCCTGGAGCCAAAAAACTAACCACCCATTTTCAGCCAGCTAAATATCTGCGCCACGGTTAATCCTAAATTAATTCCTTCTAGGGCGAGGGGAATATTATTGCCTTCCATGAATATCGGTTGCCGATCGCCTAAGAAAATCAGCATACTTTGTTCATTAGGATCCAGAAACCAGGCCAATTGACTGCCATTTTCTAGGCAATAGAGGAGATTGCTAATCACTTTACTAGCACTCTGGTCAGGAGAAAGAATTTCAATTACCCAGTCGGGGGAAATATTAAAGCTATCAGGAACTTCCCCATCAGCCAAGAAGGGAATACTCTGCCATCGGAACACCGCAATATCTGGAACTAGCGATCGCTTATTCATGGTGCAACGTAGTTCGGGAAAAGCATAGGCAATTTTAGGAATCTTGGTAATTTGATTAATTGCATGGCAAATTTCGTACTGTAGACAACTGTGTCTTCCTTTAGGCATGGGTTTTTGAATTATTTCTCCCTCAACATATTCACTAGCAGGCTTTGTTTCTGGAAGCTGAAGAAACTCTTCTAAAGTAATAGGCTTGGTGGCGGTGGATAGCATAAGAGCAATTAGGTAACGTGAGTTCGGGATAACCCAGAATTCATAGAACTTGTAGGTGGGCAATGCCCACCTTACGGGAGCTTGTGTCTATTCTAGAGATTTCTAGTTAAAGCTGTGAGGACGTGGTTCGATCGCTCAACAAACGCCTTCATCCCCTCGGCATCAAATCCCTTTTGGCTCATCAATGCCAAATCATAGACATGCTGACAAATTAGCTTGGCAGTTTCCCCCGATGGAGAAGTTCCAGAGCCTTGAATGATGCTGCCTTGGCTGAGTTTGGCTAGGTTTTGAATCAACGGATGGGCAGTATTAACTATTAAAGTATGCTCTTCGGGGAATTCTGCCTGTTGTTGTTGCATCATAGCCATCATTTCTTGGATGCGCCGCACGTTTTCTGGTAATAAGATCATGGCTGGTGGTGTACCTTCAGGATTATCAGATTTGAGTGCCTCAGTCCGGATTGTTACCTTGGGTTTATTCAAGGCATTAGTAAAAATATCCTTAATCTCTTCACTGCGAGTTTTATTAGTTGTGGGATCAATAATTTCGTTTTCTTGATCATCTTGGATTAGGGTTTTATCCAAGTCTGCATCCACACGAGAAAACTTAACTTCGCTAAATTCCCGTTCCAAGAAACTCACGAAATGCACATCAATGAAAGAATCCATAAATAGCACTTCCAAACCCTGATTCTGGTGGAGTTGGACATAGGTGGCTTGGGTAGCCGGATCGCTGCAATAGAAGACTCGATTTTCTTGGCGTTCTTTGTTGCGATCGAGATATTCCTTGAGAGTGGTGTAATTATCTGCCTTGGGATCAGTCACCTCAGATTCCTTAGCAGTCAAATCTTCCCACACATCCCCTTCTTTGGTTTGCACTTCTACAGCCGGAGTTTCGGCAGTAGAGACTTGCGATTTATAGGTAGTACGGTAGATGAGAATATCTTCTACTTGTTTTTTGAATTTGTCATCATTGAGGGAACCGAATTTTACAAAAGTTCCCACGTCCTGCCACGATCGAATGTATTCCGCCCGATCGTCTCGATAAACTTCCTTGAGGCGATCGCCCACTTTTTTGGCAATATAATCTGCAATCCGCCGCACCGTGCGATCGTTAGTTAAGGCACTCCGGGATACGTTTAGGGGAATGTCATTACTATCAATCACCCCCCGTAGAGGTGTGAGGAACTTGGGAATTACTTCTTCACAGTTATCACTAACAAACACCTGATTACAGAACAACTTAATCTGCCCCTTAGTCACATCCACATCGGGCTTGAGTTTGGGGAAGTAAAGGATGCCATTCAGCAAGAAAGGATAATCGGTATTTAGGTGTACCCAAAGTAAAGGCTCTTCTTGGAAAGGATAGAGGTAACGATAAAATTCTAAATAGTCTTCCTTAGTTAAGCTCTGGGGAGATTCTTTCCATAAAGCCCGTTGGCGGTTGATCACTTCCCCTTCCAGTTTGATCGGTACAGGCATAAAGTCGCAATAGGACTTCACCAGTTGCTTCACCCGGATAGTCTCTGTGTATTCTACTTCTTCATCTAAAAGAGTGAGGGTAATCGTTGTGCCATGCTCGGTACGGGAAGATTCATCGATCTGGAAATTGGGAGAACCATCGCAAGACCAATGGACTGGGGTTGCGCCCTCTCGGTAGGAAAGAGTATCAATTTCTACCTGACCGGCCACCATAAAGGCAGAGTAGAAACCCAAACCAAAATGACCAATAATTTGCTGATCCTTATCTTTTTGATACTTGTTGACAAATTCCTCAGCGCTGGAAAAGGCGACTTGGTTGATATATTTTTTCACCTCATCGGCGGTCATGCCAATCCCGTTATCAGAAATAGATAGGGTTTTCTTTTCTTTGTCAATAGCGATCGTAATTTCTGGTTCCCCTAGATCGCCGCTAAATTCTCCAGCAAAGGAAACCATCTTTAGCTTCTGAATCGCATCAACCGCATTGGAGATCAATTCCCGCAAGAAAATCTCGTGGTCAGTATACAGAGACTTCTTGATGATGGGAAAGATGTTCTCGGTATGAATAGTGATTGTGCCTTGTTCGAGGATAGTCATAGCTAAATTCTCAGGAAGTTGATTATTACTTAGGTTTGCTTAGAGTTAATTATCATCTAATGTTTATCCTAATTTTGCCGGACTAGGGGGCGATCGCCACCCTTTTTTGGGGTAGGATTTCCCCCAAGAGTAGTTGCGGATTTCTCTACCTGCTTGAATATTGTGCCACAATCCAAAAAAGACTCTACTCCTGAGACAAAACTCTTAAAAGTCTTCAGAAAAAACAACAACAGGTAGCCTAAAATATAAATATATTAAATCTTAGAAAACCTGAAAGGGGTAGTTTATATGCAAGTTAATGATTTAGGTTTTGTAGCCAGCTTACTCTTTGTTCTAGTTCCTGCCGTATTTTTGATTATTCTATATATCCAAACTGCCAGCCGGGAAAGTGGCAAGAACGATTAGAGCCATAACTTTAAGTGCTGTTTTGATGCAAGAAATTCAAGAGCAGGAATATAAAATAGAAAAGCGATCGCTCAAGGTTAGAATCGATCGCTTTTTTGTGCCGAGATTTCCGAAGTAGCGACTGCAATACCAGAGGCGCAAGGCTTCCATTCGTGTCAACTTAAGGCTGTGACTGTCGATTAATATAGCTTTCAGCCAAGTCTCGATCTCCTTTTCTTGTATGCCCAAAGGACTTTAAGCCCCCTTAAAAAGGGTGATTTTGAGCCATTTCTTGTCCTGCCTTCAAAAGGGGGGCTAGGGGGGATCGAGGACTAAGTGTCAAACAGCAGACTGGTATTGCCTTTGATGTTAAGTTAGCACCCGTGAAGACTGTGCGCCCTTAGTTATTTATAACCATTAAGTTAAGTAATATTGCAGCAATATTTAATCATTGTAGATTTTAGTGAACTTTCTTGAACACATACCCAGTTTTTTCCATGAAATTACCCCTATTTGCTTAAAATAAGCCATGAAGTTCTGATCAAGAGAAGAATTGAGGAATAAATTATGGTTGAAGCTAGATATGTAGACGTTATCAAACCGTTTAATAATGATCCTTTTGAGGGAAGTCTCTCCACACCGATTAGTGATTCTGTGTTTACCAGAAACTTTATCGGTAACCTGCCTATCTACCGCCGGGGCTTATCCCCCATTTTGCGTGGCTTAGAAATTGGCATGGCTCATGGCTACTTTCTGCTTGGCCCTTGGGTTAAATTTGGCCCCATGCGAGATGACCCCGCCTTGGCTAATTTTGGGGGCTTAATTCCAGCGCTGGTCTTAGTCCTGTTGGGAACTGTGGGTATGTCTGCCTACGGACTTGTTATGCTTTCCGACAAAAGTCCTGAGGGCGGCGATCGTCTGCAAACCTCTGAAGGCTGGAGTGAACTCACTTCTGGTTTCTTCATTGGCGGCATGGGCGGAGCATTGTTTGCCTATTTCTTATTAGAGAATTTCTCTAGTATTGATTCCATCTTCCGGGGTTTAATTAATAATTAACCCAAAAACCCTCAAAAATAATAAAACCAAAAGGAGAAATCTTATGACCGGCGATTACGCAGCTTCTTTTTTACCTTGGATTTTGATTCCTGTAGTTTGTTGGTTAATGCCAGCTGTCGTCATGGGGCTACTATTTATTTACATTGAACAAGACGGCTAGAAAATCCTGCAAGTTTTTCTTGAACAATTTCTTGAACAATTAGAGATTATTTGCTAGAGCGTGGATCTAATTCCTTATCGCCCTAGCAATCATTTAAGGGTTACAGAGAAGATACTCCAAAAGTACTTACTTTGTAGCCCTTCTCCCCTGTACGGCACTTGGCAGGTATCTGAAGACATGTTTTTTTAGGTAAGAAGGGGCTTAAACCCCTTGGCTGTGAATTTTCTCTAATTTGTGAACAAATTGATTAATATTATTGTTTGATTTCAAGCTCACAAACCTATAATCTGTATATAATTTGTAGGTGCTAATTAATAATTGCCAAATCTAAAACATATTCGGGATTCTTAACTATGGTAAATCATGTTGAACACCCTCCTCTGTCAGCTTTGCAAGCGGAAGTCTCAAGGCTACGTCAAGACTTGCAAATGCGGGATCAATTAGTCCAGCAATTATCTCAGGAACTATTTCGCTTAGTAAAGGGCAATGCTAATTTTGCTCCTAAGCAAGAAGTATCCGATCGACATATTGCTCAGATGAATGCCCTGCGGGAACAATTACAGGAAGTAGAGCAGCAAGTGCAGTTCTATCAACAGCAAATTGGCAGTCGGGATGGGGAGATTTATCAGCTACGTCAATCCGTTCAAGAGTTGACCGATCGCTCCAGAATGTTAGAGCAAGTAGTCCAAGAGCTACCCCAAGTCTACCGCCAGAAATTTGCTGAACGGATGATCCCCGTTAAGGAAAAAGTAGAAACTCTGCAAAGAGAAAACCGTCAACTCCACGCCGAGCTTCAGAGTGTCAGCTACCGTTTGGCTCTCAGAAATCGTTCCACTAGCAAGCTAGACCTACCTAGTTTCCAGCGCTCTAACTCGGCTCCTATTCCTACCTTTGGTAACGTCTAGGGTGGTGATATCTAGCTTAGAAGTATCCAGAGAAACTATTTCCCAAGCCTGTGATGATATATCGGGGCTAAGGCTGTGGGCAGAGAAAAATTTACAGGTGGTTACAGGGGATTTTGATCTGTGGCTACCTGTTGTTTTGACTGCCAAAGGACCTCTTTATGGGGAGGTAATTGGTCGGGATATCCACAACCCCCACGGCTACCGACAGCCAATAGATTTATCAGACCAAGAGCGGCAACCTTTGTATAAGCTAGGGTTCGACCTGCTCTCTCATTTGCAAGCTCCCCCGGCAGTGTATTTGATGCAGTTTGGTTTAGTTCCAGAAAAAGAAGTGGGGTTCGATCGCCTCTTCCCATTCCCAGCGGCTCCTGCGGTGGCCAGCTTAGGGGTACAAGAACCAGACCTATTTACTTGCCATTGGTATTGCCTAACGGGTAAACCTATTCGGGATTTATTGATCTTAGAAAAAAACCTTTCTCTTCCCAAGACTTAGAAAGAACCCCCAACTCCCTTACAAAGGGGGCTTTAAGAAATTTATACTTTTACCCTATTTAATGATTACAATCGCTCTTCCTAAGGGAGAACTTCTCAAACCTAGTATCCAACTCCTGCAAAGTGTGGGCATAGATTTTAGTTTGTTTTTAGATCCTGCTAATCGCCTTTTGCAAATTACTGATGCCACAAATAGGGCAACGGGCTTACTAGTCCGGGCCTGGGATGTACCAGTATATGTAGAGTATGGACAGGCACAGTTGGGAATTGTTGGTTACGATGTGCTGCGGGAGAAGGATGCGAAGGTAGCTAACCTAGCAGATTTGGGTTTTGGCAAGTGTCGTCTTTCAGTGGCGGTGAAATCCTCCAGCCCCTACCGACATCCGGGGGATTTACCCCTCCACGGACGGGTAGCATCAAAGTTTGTTCGCTGTGCTAGGGAATATTTTTATAAATTGGATTTACCTGTAGAGATTGTTCCCCTCTACGGTTCCGTGGAGTTGGGACCAATTACGGGGATGTCGGAAGCGATCGTAGATTTGGTATCTACCGGGAAAACTCTAAGAGAAAATGGCTTGGTCGAGATTGCGGTGATGTTTGCCAGTAGTGCTTGGCTAATTGCCCATCCTTTGGCCTACCGTTTAGATAGCGATAATTTATCTGGTCTAGTGGAACAACTAAGGAAAGGAGTACTGCAACCAACTTACTAAGGTTAAACTAACTCCAATAGCTATAGTTATAAACATAATAGGATCAAGCCACAAATAGACAAAACTATTCCAGCAACCTTAACTATACTTATTTGCGCTCCGAATAAGAAAACTGATGAAATAGTTATAATTATTATATCAAAGCCTTGAATAGCCTTAGAGTAGCCCGGATTTGGTGCTGTTTTGATTGCTAATATTGAGAAGTAATTGGCTGAGATGGCAATTAAGGCTGCTAACACAAAAATATAGATAGAGGTAGTGGGTAATTCTAGCTTCGTTTTTCGCAGTAAATTAAATATCAGAATTGCAATTGTACTGAAGAGAAAAAAGTAGAAATTGATAACCTCTGGTAACATACTGGTTTGAGCAAGCTTCTTAAAAAGTAGCGTCATTAAAGCGAAGCTCAACATTGAGATAAAAGAATAAGTAACCCAAGTCATAATCTTAAAACCTTAAAAATTGGGCATCACCGGGTTGGGGGAGTTGGATATCCCTTGGGGCGGGAGTAGGAGTTGGAACACTAGTAGGGGCAGGAGTTGGGAAGATAATTCGGGCAGGTTCGATCGCCACAGGAGTAAAAGCAGCCACTAAAAGATTAATCAGGGTTGTTCTTTGGGCTGGGGTTAGACGAGAAATAGCCGCCCGATCACTCCGCATTGGCTCTGGTTGCAGAGTATCCGTACCGGGATAACGGTCTTCAATCATTGGTTCGTTAGCATCTAGATAATCTGCCAAGGTCATCCGCCAATCAAATCGCAACATAGGAGCCCGATTCTTAGCTACTACATGGTAACGAATCAAGCGACCCACTAAATTATCTTCGGGATCTACCATTCCAGTCCGGCGATTAAGGTACTGATTTTCAGTCGGAAAATCCGGTATTTGAGTATAGATCAACCTGCTTACCATCTGGATTCTGACTGTTTGGGTGATGATTGGTCTGGGCAGATTAGGATTCGGTAGATTTTGACTCTGAGCGGCTTCCTGCCAGCTACGACCGAGGATTAACCCCAAAGCAAGAATAAATATTAGAATAAATTTCTGAACTTGTTTAGTTCTAATAATCATGTATTTCAGCATATTTCGGTAGGTAGGGGCGCAAGGCCTTGCGCCCTCATTACTCCGTAGGATAGGAATATTTTGTTAATCGTTTCTAGCCCACAAAGGCAAGGCGAGGCTGGGAAATTCCAGAAGACTCAGTACCCTTCAAGTAGGCCAACATGGTGTCAGCATCAGAAACCTCGAAGGGATCGATCGCACAATTATCTTCAAAGCCGGGTTCAACAAAGATTTTTTCAACCTTGCCATCATTCACCAGCATGGAGTAGCGCCAAGAACGCATCCCAAAACCAATATTAGACTTGTCTACCAGCATTCCCATTTTCCGGGTAAACTCACCAGCCCCATCGGGTAGCAAGAACACATGGTTAGAACCCACATTTTTACCCCACTGGAACATCACAAAGGCATCATTTACCGATACGCAGATGATTTCATCTACGCCGTGAGCCTTGAACTCTGGATATAATTCTTCGTAGCGGGGGAGGTGGTTGGAAGAGCAGGTAGGGGTGAAAGCTCCGGGCAGGGAGAAGACAACAACTTTTTTGCCACCAAAGATTTCTTCAGTAGTTTTGTCTTGCCAACGATAGGGGTTGGAACCAGCAACGGACTCATCACGCACACGGGTCTTGAATACAACATGGGGTACACGATCGATAACAGCCATACAGACCTCTTTATAAGTAGCTTCTAGTAGTTTGCAATATTTTTGCCCAGCCTGATTTTGATTAATTCTTGATTAATCTTTGTCTTAGCTGTTATAATTCAGAATAATTCTGATTTAGGAATAAGTCAAGAGTCTTAGGTTATTTGGAGTTTAGTTTTATGCAGCAGCAAGCAGATAATATTGTCCAAACCTTGAAGTCGAAGGGATTACGGGTAACACCCCAGCGATTTGCTGTCTATGCAAACTTGTTGACTAGAGCCGATCACCCTACTGCTGAACAAATTATCCAAGATCTAAATCAAGCCGTACCTACTTCTTCCCAAGCAACGGTTTATAGCTCTTTGCAAACTTTGCGGGATGCTGGGTTAATTCGGGAGGTATTGTTAGAAGAAGGAGTTTGCCGCTATGATGCCAAGGTTGCGCCCCATCATCACTTTCGCTGTAAATGTTGTGGAGAAATCGAGGATATTGCTTGGGAGCATTTTTTGGGCTTAGACATGCAAAAATTGCGTCCGGGTTTGCAGGTGGCAGGCTACGAAGTGACGGTGTATGGGGTGTGCGATCGATGTGACCCCGCTTAGAATATTATCTTCCTGACGCATAGCGGTTGAAATCGTTATACAAGAGCAATATCCGCCGCTCGACTGAGACTTCGGCGAACGTCCTTTGGGGACTAAGAAATAGGGATATCCTATAAACCAGAGTTGGTATAAATAGCCTCTTCAAGAAATAAGCAATTAAGCAATAAGGAACCTAAAAGCGTGAATATACAGGAAATTTTAGATAGAAATAATGGCAATATCTCTGAAGAATTTCCAGAAAAGTCTACGTGGGTCTGGCGATCGTACCAAATTCAGTACACAGTTTTGGGGCAGGGAACTCCTTTATTACTAGTGCATGGGTTCGGGGCTTCGATCGACCATTGGCGGCAAAATATTCCGGTGCTGGCCACGGCGGGTTATCAAGTTTTTGCCTTGGATTTACTAGGATTTGGAGCATCAGCCAAACCAGCCCTAGATTACACGGTGGAACTATGGGAGGAACTCCTCGTAGATTTCTGGGCGGAGAAAATTCAACAACCTATGGTGATTGTAGGGAACTCGATCGGTGGCTTATTGAGCCTGATGGTAGCAGCTCATCATCCAGCCAAAGTCCGGGGAGCCGTGGTGATCAATTGTGCCGGCGGCTTAAACCATCGCCCCGAAGAATTGAATCTTCCCCTGCGGTTAGTGATGGGCTTATTTACCAAACTGGTAAGTTCTCCCGCTACTGGAAATTTTATCTTTAATCAGATTCGCCAGAAAAACCGAATTCGGAATACCCTGAAACAAGTTTATTACACCCCAGAGGCAATTACCGAGGAACTGGTAGACCTACTCTACGCTCCTAGCTGTGATCCAGGGGCGCAACAAGTTTTTGCTTCTGTCCTCACTGCCCCGCCGGGAGATAGTCCGGGGGAATTATTGCCCCACATTCAATGCCCTTTACTTGTCCTTTGGGGCGAGCAGGATCCTTGGACACCGATCGCTGGAGCAAAAATCTACCAAGACCTAGTAAATACTAAACAAAATGTCATCTTCCAGACTATTCCCCAAGCTGGTCACTGCCCCCATGATGAAAAACCAGCGATCGTCAATCCTTTAATCATTGATTGGTTAGCCAAACTAGATTAAAGCAGGACTTACGCAGACACCCTAGATATAGTAGGGGCGCAAGGCCTTGCGCCCCTACCAATGGTAGTTAACAGCAGAATTTGCGTAAGTCCTATAAAGATATCTGGCAAATCCTACTTATTGTCTTGACTGATAGCCTAAAATGTAGGGTAGAAGTCAAAAACCACAAAACTAATCAATAAACCTGATAACCATAGATTTAGGTAAGAAATTTAGGTAAAAAACATGGCACAAGCAACTGAAACCAAATCTCAAAGTATTCGCCTCACTGATACCGCCCTGAATCATCTCCTCCAACTCCGACAGCAGCAAGGTGTGGATTTGTGCCTACGGGTAGGAGTCCGGGGTGGCGGTTGCTCTGGCATGTCCTACACTATGGACTTTGCCGACCCCAGTACCATCCGGGCTGACGATGATGTGTCAGAATACGATGGCTTTAAGATTGCCTGCGACCCCAAGAGTATGTTGTACCTCTATGGCTTAGTCCTAGACTATAGCAACGCCATGATTGGTGGGGGTTTCCAGTTTACCAATCCTAATGCTAACCAGACCTGCGGCTGTGGTAAGTCCTTTGGGGTTTAATTGCAGAGAAATATTTCCGGCTCAGGTACTTTACCAAGAAATTGCTGATAGGGGTTGCGATCGCATTAAAGCTGCTATAACCAAGGCTATGGTAGGCGATCGCCCCATCAAATGGACAAGTAAAGTGGTTAGCTGAAAAACCAGATATCAAATCAGGTCGGGTGTTTATCACTGTTATTGAAGATCGATCGATGGGAAATCCGAAAATAAATGATTCATTTTATAGTTGAGGTGATCAAGTAATCAAAGTTTTTAATGTGAGTTAGTAAGTCTTTTGGCAAGGGTAAAACCCCTTAACTTTTTGGTATAAATAATTACCCTTCGAGGCAGCAGCCATCAAACCAGCATAAACCCATGAAGGCACGCCCCAATATTGATAAATACTGCCATTGAGAAACTCAACTTCGAGGACATAAGTTGATGAGCTCAAGGGGTGACAGAGAAGCTACAAAGCCTGCTGTATAGAGAGAAGAGCAGCCATCCCCTTGAGGAAATAAGCCCTCTTTTGAGGCTTCAGACTCATCAGAGCCGCCGCCATCTCAGACCACATAGCCATCGACTCTACCCATAAAGTCCCATAGGTTCCGATCCAAAAATCACTATGCCTTTCCGCAGCACGAGGCGATTCTTTCAGACGACAAATGTAAATACGCCGAGGAATAATATTCATTTGTTGACCTCGAATAATCGTTAAAGAATAGGCGATTGCAATTAAGAGAACTAGAGCTAGAAAACGAGATTCACTCACCTTGGTCTTCTCAATATTATAACCACCAGTTTTGCAATCCTTAAACATCGCCTCAATCCCAAACCTTGCCTCATAGAATCTTAAAGTTTTCTCCAAAGAATCTAGATTAGTCAAAAGATACCAAGGGTCTTTCATCTTCTGACCTCTATAAGGTCTTTTCCACCGAGTTGCCAAATTAAAAGCTCCTAATTTATGAGTCTGGGTATGATAAACATCGCAGAAGAATTGTTTAGAGCCGGGCTTAATTTTTAAGGAGTTGAGAGGTTGATACTTTGTTGTGCCTGCTAACTGGATGCGAGTTGACTTTCTTTGTCTAAAAATAAAGGCTATACCTCTCTCATCTAGCCATGCAGCTAGTTGAACACTTTGAAATTCCCGGTCACCAATGATGACAATAGGATAGGGTTTTAGTAGCTTCAACAGGGGCTTTAAGAATTTCTTTTGTTCCCCAAGATTACTACTTCCTTGCTTGTCTAATAACACCCAATATACTGGTAAGGCTCTCTTGCCCAACACTAGACTGGCGACAAATAAGTTTCTTCCCTTCCATTCGGTTCTATCAATGACCAATAAGAGATGTCCTAGATGTCTGAGCTTTTTTAGTTTTCTTCTCTGCTGTCGGTTTTGGTCACTGAGCTTTGCCGAAGTGCTATCTTTCTGGCTAAATTCTTGTTTAATTATGTGTTTTATTAGGGGAAGCCACAGTAATTTAGCACTGAGTTGGGGTAGTTTGAGAAATCTTTGTAAGTTTCTTCTTCTGCTTTCATAGGCGATGGGTTGAGCGAATAAAGCCGCCAGTTTCTCTAGTTGAACCGTGCGGCAACTTTGGAGAAGTTGGACAAGGATTTCAAGGGTTAGATATTGAGTTGGACTGAGGTTTGCTTGCAGGCAGGTCTGATAGAATGAGGGGAACATTTTATTTGGGTAGTTGTGAACACAACTACCTTATTTCTTTTTTGTCCTTTTTGTTCTATTCTCCTGTATGTCTAGCTTCTAGCCTCCTTGTCACCCCTTGAGGTTGATGAGTCATAGCCAACGCTGGCAAAATTACTGGAACTTACAAATTGTCTTTGCATAAAATTTCTCCATCATTGACAACCTAATTCAAATTAACCTGCGGGTGGAAAAGGGTCATTACCATAGCTATTTTTCTCACGAATCTTGCCATCTTTGCCATGAATAATCACTTCAGAGTCTTGATTTTTGGCAATTTCCCTAGCAATATCTGCGGATTCTTGCTGGGTTTTCGTTATCCTTGTTGCCTTTGTTGCTCCCTCAGATTTCACAGCCCAACCATCAGAATGCGGAACCACATGTTGATTGTTACCTTTTTTTGCCTTAGACATAGGATAACCTCTTTGCAATGTTATAATTATCTAACATTATAGACTATTATTTATAAATTTTGGCGATGCAAAATGTTAAGTCAATCCAAATTTACCGAGAGCAGTTAGGACTTTCTCAGGCAGAGTTAGGCGACCGCTTGGGGGTGACTCGTCAGACGATCGCAGCATGGGAAAAAGCAGAACGAGAGCCATCTGTTGCCCAATTGATGCGGATAGCCAAAGCTCTGAATATTGGGATAGACCTACTAATCAATCAAGAAAAAGACAATTTTGACACTGGCTTATTATTTAGAGCCGATCGACCCTCAGCCCTCACGCCCCACTTACAAGCAGCTTTATCTCAAAAAGCATCTAACTATGAATTCATAGAACAACTAGTTCGAGAAATTCCCACCTTGCCAGAAATGCGTCCCCTCAAAGAATATATTCCTGACTTTGTAGAAGAAGTTGCTAGAGAAATTCGTGATTGGTTAGGTGTAGGTGAAATTAGTCCCCTGGGAGATGTCCTAGCAATACTTGAATCCAAAGGACTCAAAATCATACTTTATCCTCTGCCTTCGGAAGTATCAGGATTCTCGGCTTACAACGAGGACTCTGGAGCGACGATTTTCATCAATGCTAATCATTACCCAGAACGTAAATTTTTCACTGCTTTGCATGAATTAGCTCATCTAATTTTCCATCGACAAGAGTATAGAATTGCTAGAGATTCAAAAGTTAAAGGTACTGACCCTAGAGAGTCAACGGCAAACCATTTTGCAGGATCTGTCATGCTGCCAGCAGATGCCATCAAACGTGAGCTAAGTGCTTACCGCGATCGCTGGATACCAGAGCCATTACTTGCTGATATCAAAAAACGTTATGCAGTCAGTATGAGAACTGTGCTTTATAGAGCTTTTCAAATTGGCTTGATTTCTAAAAAACAGCAGGGGCAACAGATCGGTATCTTAAATAAAAAATATGGCAAAGATGATGAACTACCTCATCTACCAGAACCAGAACATCTAACTCGATTAGAGCGTTTGGTTTATCAAGCCCTAATCAACGAGGAGATCACCACCTCAAGGGCAGCAGAAATTCTAGGTAAGCCATTTGTTGATGTCAGGAACTCCCTTAGCAAGTGGTTGGAGGAAATTGAATCTTGATCTTAATCTCAGATGCTAATGTCCTAATTGATTTAGGTCTGGTAAATGGACTAACTATTTTCACTCAACTCGCAAAAGTTGAAGTTCTTGATGTCATATTTGATGAATGTACAGCCCCAAGTCAGCTACAAAACCAGATCATTTCCGCAGGTATTCAAAAAATAGAAGTCACCCATGATTGGCTCCGATCATCAATAGCATATCATCAAGGTTCTCTCAGTTTTCAGGATGCTCTTTGTCTCTACTATGCTAAAAATTTTAATCGTGTATTGATAACTAACGATAAACCTCTTAGGACACTATCTCAGCAGCAAGGAATTAAAATCCATGGCACTTTATGGATTATCCACCAAGCCTACGAACAGAAGCTATTATCCAGTAATGAATTATGTGCATGGATATCTACTCTAATCCAGCAGGGTAGCAGAATGCCCCCACAGGAAGTAGCCAAACTGAGAGCCTTAATGGACTGTTAAAACTATAGAATTTCGTATCGCCGACACCTGCACCGATCGCCTGAGTAAGCTGACTGGACAAGAGCAGAAAGCTGTGAAAACCGCAGCCTTTGACTTGCAACTAAACCCCAGTCATCCCGGTTTACGCTATCACAAGCTCGATCGCTCCAAAGACCCAAATTTCTGCTCCATCAGCGGTTAACCTAGATGTACTGCGATCAACAAACAACGCCCCGATGGTTCTGAGCTACTAATAGAAATCCATGACGATCCAGAAGCAGAGTTGCTGAATGCTTTATAATTTGTTACAAGTAGAAGATGAATATATATGGCACAGCAACTTATGTTTCGTAGCTTTAGCTCTCCCAGTGTCGAGGATAAGCAGGGCACAGATTGGGGGGAAGACCTCGTAAATACTGTTGCCAGTAAGACTATTACCCACTTGTTTACTGAGAGTGAGTCTGTGCAGGTGGTTATTCGCTGCCAGCCCTCTAGTAAATTGCTCCAAGGGATAGTAGACAATTTCAAGGTGAATGGCAAGGGCTTGGTGATTCGCCGATACTTTCGGACGGCAGAAATGTGGTTTGAAACTGATGCGGTATCTCTAGATTTTAGTGCCATTCTCAGTGGCAAAATTAGCCTGCGGCAGCCAACTCAGGCGATCGCTCAAGTCATCCTCTTAGAAGCAGATATTAATAAATCTTTCCAAGCACCTCTGGTAAAGCAACGCCTAGAGAATTTGCAAACCGAAAGTTTATTAGCTCTTTCTGGAGGGGAGCCAGTTTCTTTCCAAAATGTTCAAGTGCGACTCCAAGCTGAGAGTCAAATAGAAATTTTTGCCGAGGCTGTATTGCCCAATGGAGTATTTCCTGTGGCTTTGAGTTCTACGATCGCTGTGGAGCGCCGCCGCCGGATGAGATTTCAAAATCCTCAATTCCTCCCTAGTGGCATTCCTGAATCTCAACAGGGTATATCCCAACTTCTTTCTAATGTTTTAGGGGAAATTCTTGATCAGATGGTGGATCTAGATAAATTTAATCTGGATGGAGTTAGTTTGCGGATTAATCGTCTAGAAACCCAAGGGGAACAATTGATTTTTAGCGGCTACGCAGAAATTACCCAGATTCCAAATAATCCCTAATATCGATTCGGTGTATGCTTAGGGTTGAGTTATTTATCAAATATTTAGTAAATTATTCACAATAAATCTAATAGGCACAATAAATTAATATGGCTGAAATTCAACTCTCCCAAGGTATTAAAGAAGTAGCAATTCCCCAAGTAAAAATTACTCGATCGAAGACTGGCAACCAAAGTACAGCAACTTTCTTTTTTGAGAGTCCCCAAGCTTTCAACACGGAAACTGCTGAAACCATCACTGGTATGTACATGGTGGATGAAGAAGGAGAAATTATGACTAAGGAAGTTAAGGGAATTTTTATTAATGGTCAGGCAAAGAATATTCAAGCCCTATACATTATGAATTCTCCAGAAGAGTGGGAGAGATTTCTGCGGTTTATGAATCGCTATGCAGAAGAAAATGGCCTAGATTTTAGCAAAGCCTAGGTTATGACTCCCCATCCAGACCAGCAAGTAATTGAAGTCAATTGTGCGGTAATTACTATCAGTGATAGCCGCACTGTGGAAACTGACAAAAGCGGCAAGATTATCCAAGACCTCCTATTAGAGAGTGGTTTTAGGATTCAGGAATATCAAATTCTTCAGGATGAACCCCAGCAAATATTAGGACTGGTGCAACATTTAGTTCAAATTAGTAGTCTAGATGCAATCATCTGCAACGGCGGTACTGGCATTGCGCCTAGGGATACTACGTATGATGTTTTGTCCCAAATTTTAGAGAAAACTTTACCGGGTTTTGGGGAATTGTTTCGCTGGTTAAGCTTTCAAGAAATTGGTTCTAGGGCAATGGCTTCAAGAGCGATCGCCGGAACCTATCAAAATAAATTAATTTTCTCCTTACCCGGCTCTAGCAATGCTGTCCACCTAGCTATGACTCAATTAATTCTGCCAGAAATATCTCATTTAACTAAGCAAATTAAAGGGTTAACTTAACGTAAATTCGGGATAAGAAATACCCCTCATCCCCCTTTCTTGAATGCCCCTTAGGCTATACCCCTTCTCCCACAAGGGGCAGTAGGCGTAAGACTTCCCGAAGGGTAGGGGAGTAAGACAAATTTTTCTTATTCCCTCTCCCGTTCTGGGAGAGGGCTAGGGTGAGGGTCTTGGCTTAACCCGAACTGACATTAACTTAGGGCGACGATTGTGGCAACCACAGCTACGATTGTGGCAACCACAGCTATGATCGCACCACTTCCGTGCCTTGTTCCTGCCAAACTTTGAGGAGAAGAAACTCTACTCCGTAGGGCAGAGAAGTCACAAATACCCCTTGCTCGCTGCAATCTAGAGAACTAATTGCTTCATTACCAATCCAAGTTCCCCGCAGACTAATCTCTAGATAATCTTGATCCCCTACACAAACCCCAATATCAGGGTCTTGCTGCCGAGCCAGTTGAGCTTGTAAATGCCTAACCAAAGGCAAACCCACTGGCACAAGAAAAGCTGCACGACTGGGTTGGATAGTCATCCCCTGCCCCAAGCGGAGGTTAAAAATCACTCTAGCAGCAGTCCATTCTTCTAGTGGCTCCCCTAGATATTCTAGGTGCAGATTATCTTCCGTATAGGTGAGTTTCAGCATCATTTTCTTCCTGTTGGTGGTCGTTTTGGGTACGCCAGAAGTTTTCGGCAAAGGCAATGGTGGGGTGCATGGGGGCTTTGGGGTGATTGCGTAGGGGCATTCCTGCTTCTTGAGGAGTGCGATCGCCCTTTTTGGAATTACACCGTTCACAAGCGGTGACTACATTATCCCAGCTATGTTTTCCGCCCCTCGATCGAGGAATTACATGGTCTAGGGTCAAGTGTTTAGTAACACCACAATACTGGCAGGAGTGGTGATCTCGGCGCAGCACTTCCCGACGGTTGACTGGGGGAACTTTCCAGAGACGCTCATTACCAGTGCAAGTTAGACGGATATGGGGAGGCACCAAGAGAACGAAATTGGGCGATCGTACTTGTACCCCGACTTCCGTTGCCAGATCCAGCGGTTCAGCTTTTCCTGTGACTAGCAGCACGATCGCCCGCCGGATATTAATCCGAGTAATAGGTAAATAATTTCTAGAAAACACCACTACAGATTGCCTCAACACATCAGTTACGCTGGTCACAGTCCCTAACCTCCTTTAGTCATCAGCCAAATAAATAACCCCACTTCTAATATTTAGAGGCGGGGTAAAAACCATCTGGTTTCTTAAGTATTTTAGGTACAGGCTAATCCTAAGTTACACCTATACCTACCGCTTCTAAAATCCTTTCCTAATCTATAAGATATGGCAGCCCAAGGGAAATATCCAAGATTAATATCAAGATTATTAATACTAATTTCATTTACAGGGTTCTCTCTATTATGACCAAAGAAAAATTCTTGACCCACAAAAATTAGAAATCGATTCTTCTTGGGAAAGTTGGGGATCATAGCTGTGGTTGCCACCATCGCCTCGTGCCAAAGTTTTAGGGTGAATCGTGATATAAATTTTGCCGTAGTCAAGGGAATAGACATGGGGTAAAGATTTATGGAAGTTAGTTTTTGAGTTGGACTAATAATAAGATAACTTTTTAATACTACACTTGTATTATGATTCTGTCTATAAATTTTACCCACCTTAAGGAGGAAAATCTCATGATCCGTACATTACCAAAAACCACCACCACAGAAATGGAAGTCACCAGCATCCGTCTGGAGCGAGAGCTAAAGGAAAGCCTCAAGGAGCTATCTGGTAATCAAGGCTATCAGGCATTAATTCGAGATATCCTCTGGAACTATGTTCAGCATAAATCCCCCGGCGCTCAACCCATCATTACCCCCCAAGAAATTCGGGCAAGTATTACCGCCATTTCCCAGCGAGAGGAGAGGTGCGCCCTGACTGGAAAATTTATCCCTCCCCAACAACCCATGCTTTTAGGACTAACCACTCAGGGAGATTTGTTACCCCTTAGTCCCGATAGTTTGTAGTATTTTATTTTTGTAGTATGGCAGTCCCCATTTCAAGACAGGCAAGGGGCTTAAGCCCCTTGTTCTCAAATCTATCTCTTAAATTATAAATAATTTATTTTAAGGCATCCTTTAGTACAGTTCTGGCAGCAAGATGATTACGGGTTGAAGTAAGAATTTCTGACTCCCGCTCTAGACGAGATATAGTATCTTGCATTTCTAGAAGAGATTGTTGTTCTTGGGGAACTCCTTGGAGATTGCTGGCAACCCAGTAGGAGAGTTCTAGGGGCAGACTAGGTAAATCTGAGGGTAGTTCTAGTTTTTGATCAGCTAACTTGCCTGATAGCCTAACTACATCTTGGAGGAGTTGTTTAACTTCCCTAGCTAACTGTCGGGTATCTTTGGCAGGGGAATAATCTTCTATCCATTCTACCAAAGCTGTGAGATAGGGCTTTTCCCGGATATATTCAAGAATGCGGAATCTCTGTTGCCCTAAGGTCAAGACTTTTATCCGATCGTCCGGCAGTCTCTGGAAGTGAATAATCTCTGCACAACAGCCGACATTGGCAACTTGACTTTTTTCGGGGTCGTACATCAGTACCCCAAAGCGGCGATCGCTCTCCAGAATAGTATTCATCAGAATTCGATAGCGAAACTCAAATATATGTAGAGGCAGGGGGCGACCGGGAAATAAAACTAATTCTGGTAGAGGAAATAAGGGCAGTTCTCTAACGGCGATCGAGGAGGGAGTTACCATGCTAGTGCTTAGGATTGACAGCGATATTTTGATACTTCATTTATATAATGTAACTGATTTTTTCCCAGAAAAAATTACCGCCCCCATATTTTCCTCTCCGGCATAGCCAGTACCAAAACAGTTAGGACAAGGATATTTTTGGGGTGCGCCTAGGATAGGCAATGGGCTTGAACCTATTATGCTCAAATTTATTATTCTCAAACCCATTAATGCCCTAACTGTTAGTTGGTTTGGAGGGGTGAAGGAGTAGGATCATTGAGGCTTATGGGAATTTCGATGACTGGACGGTTGACCGCAATCATCAATAACTCTGATTTAGGTTGAGCTTGAGCGGGAAAATTGGGTTCCTGGACTACTTGGAAGGATGAAGGTGCAGAATTGGGTGTCAGCAAAAAAGATAATGCTCCCACTGCCAAGGCTGCGATCGCCCCGCCAATTCCGAATCCTAAGCGAAGCCGCCGCCGCTTATCTACCTTAGCAAAGACCTGCTGGGTTAAACTTGCCGCCGATTGGGAAGCCACAGGTAAAGGAAGATTTTCTATCCCAATAAATCCTTGACGCAATTTCAACAGTCGTTTGTGGAGCCGCTGCATTTCAGCATCGGTAGTTAATCGAGTTTGGACTTGTTGGCGATCGACGGCCGTTACTTCACCGTCCAGAAAGGCACTAAGTAATTCAAAATCATCTTTTTGGAGACTATCTAGATCCCCAGATGACACATCGCCAGAGATGGCAGTGGGGTCTTGATGATGGATATTGTGGTTATCAAACATTGTTGTGATCACCCCCCCAGGGGATAAGGCAGAATAGCGGATGAAATAAGGACAAGGAACTTAAATAATTTAACATCTAAATCTTAAAATATTTAAACTTTAATTATCTAAATAATCATGGAGCAGAAACTGTAACCTAGCTCTTGCTCTAGCAATCCGGGATTTCACTGTACCTAAAGATACTTGAGTAATTTCTTCGTAGGATAAGCCCTGAATTTCTCGCATGACAATGGTGGTACGGAAAACCTCTGGCAGGTCGGCGATCGCCGCTTGGAGCTGCTCATAAAATTCCCTAGTACTCATATTTTGGTCTGGACTTGGTTGTTCTGCTGCAATTTCCCAATCCATCTCCCCGTCACCCACGCGCCTTGGGGCATCTAAAGATAGGGGATGAGCCACCCGCTTACGTTTGCGTAGTTCATCATAAAACAGGTTAGTGGCAATTCGGCTTAACCAGCCTTGAAATTTAGCCGGTTCCTGAAGTCGTTGGATATGCCGATAGACTCGCAGCCAAACTTCTTGGGCGAGGTCAGAGCGATCTTGCCAGTCAGGAGCTAAATGATACAGAACCTTGTCCACATGGGATTGATACCGCCGGAGCAGCTCGGCAAAGGCAGTGCGATCGGGGCTAGTTCCTGTTTGGCAACATTGAATCAATTCATAATTAGAAAGTTTATCTGGAGACACAGGCTTGAGAGGAATTGTTGCCTCAACTGTTGACCAAAATACAGGAATTGATGTACTCATGGGTGGCTCTAGGAAGAATAATAGAATTTCCTATCCTAGATAACAAAAATTGAGTAAAAGTTCCCTAGAGAAGAAAATCCGGGGAAAATCAATCCAAGTCTCGTGGGGGAGATTTTTGTTCATAATTGGGGGCATAAACTTGCAGGAGACTACTCACCTGCCGCAGAACATCTGTGCCATTACTTTTCCCCAGAGCCGCCCGTTCCAAACCAAAATCTGGATGGTCTACATTCTGGGTAATTGCGGCCATGACTTGTTGGGTAATTAACTCATGGAGAGCTTCCTTGGCTCGCTGGCGTTGATATTTTGCTCCTTCTTCCGTGGTGGCATAGAGGGGTGGCAATCGATTTAGGGCGTAGGCGGCAATATCCCCGACATCAAGAACACGATCGCTACTCTGTTCAATTTCTGCCACCCTGGTGATGGATTCTGTCAAGACTAATTCTTCCATGACATTGATAAATTGCTTCCGAGGAATTGCCACTACTTCCCCAGTTAACAAAGCTCCCATCAGGCGATCGAGAGCCATGTATTCTTCGATCAATAGTTCAGAGGCGGTATCACAAATTCTCCCGACTTCCGTTTCCATCACCGGGGTCAGATAGCCATCGTGTAGTGCCTGTTCAACAATTTTTTCTATGGTCATAAATTTATAGATGTGGATAGTAGACCTCTGCTAACAATCACTCCCTCCCCCAGAAGCGAGCCATTGTAACTCAAAAATACCATAAGCCCATCAACACCAACCAGATCGAATCTATCCTCCTAGAAAAATATCTTAAATATCTTAAATATCTTCAAGTTACTTCACAAGTTTACCCCTAAGAACTATCGCTTCCCCAAAGGGATAGGATGCCATATTTTAATCAAGCATTGCCAATAATCCTCTAGATATAGCAATCCTCAAGGATTTCTAAGTTATTGGTACTGAGAATGACGCACCCGAAGAGTACACCTTTCTCAACTCAATTAGAATTGGTATAGACTACTACAGGAATTTACATCTACAAACAATTGCATGAATAATGTCATCGACCAAGAAATTTGGCTAAATCAAGCTGATTATGCCAAAAAACTAAGACCTTTATTGCCCCCAGAGGCTTTTGTCCCCGATCGGGGTAAGCTCTGGATTCTGTTAATTAATCTGGCAATTTTAATCCTTGGTTGGGGGATTGCTGCCCATTTAGACCTGTGGCGATGGTATCTCCTCTGGATTTATCTGCCCCTAGCTTTGGTAATGGGAAATAGTGTAATTATTTTGCTATTTAGCACCCATGATTTTTTACATAGTAAGACTATTAAAAGTCCTTGGTTACGGCAGGTTATTAGTTTATTAGGATTGACCATGCTTTGGATGCCCCCGACTCTATGGAAGGCAGTCCATAACCGGGAACATCATAATAAGACTAATTCTCTCCAGGATCCCGATCGCAACTATCTAGATTCTCAACCTAAAACTTGGGGTAAATGGATCCAAAATGCCTTTGTCCCATCGGCAGAAGTTCATCCAGTTTTGCTAACTATTGGCATGGCTCATGCTTGGGGTGTGCATACTTTTCGGAACTTGACTTCTGTCCTATTATTTAACAACCAAGGGGCAAAATATCCCGTAGTTGCCTTTGGAGTGAGTGAGAAGGAAAGAAGAGCGATCGCCCTAGAGTTATTAGTCATGATGGGCATCCATCTGAGCATTGTGACATTATTAGGATTTCATCCAGTAAAACTGATTCTGAGCTACTTTCTGCCCCTCTGGATTGGCTATAGTGGCTTAATTTTCTATATCTACACCAACCACATGCTCTGCCGCATGACCCCGGTTAATGATGTCTTGATCAACAGCCTTTCTATTAGAGTCCCAAAGATATTCGATCGCCTCCACTGCAATTTTTCTTACCACACAGAACACCACATTTTCCCCGGCATCAACTCTGATTACTATCCTCTAGTTCAGGAACTGATCCAAACCCACTATGGCGATCGCTTCAACCTGATGGATGCAGGGCAAGCATGGCGATTAATGCTGGCAACCCCCCGTCATTACAAATCTGAGGAGGTTTTTACTGATTGGTCTGGCAATAAATCCATTCCTTGTCCAGCCTTGAATGCTACTTTAGACAAGTAATATCCTCTGCCCTAGGGGGAATATTCTTTAAACTCTTTAATCCTTAGTAAAAGAGAAATCGGGAATGTTGCAGCACTTTTCTAATTCCTAGATGACAGACAAGGGGCTTAAGCCTCTTGTGACCTAAGAAGACGTGAATTCGATGAAAATTGATGAAGATGGCTAACGACAAAGATAAGCGGCGGCAGATAACCTTTGCATCACAACTTAGATATCTTGCCCGTCCGCTTCATTAACTTATTAGTCAGCGTTTGCACCAATGGTGAAGACTACAACTCATCAATCGTTACCAACCCACCTTCCGTAAACTGGATCACAAGCTCATAGCTATCTAACAAAGCAGTTCCAACTAGGGGTCGTCTCCCTGTCGCAAACACACGAGCTTCTCGCTCTTCGCCATTCCAAATAATAATTGCTTTGTGAAGAGGCAGCATTACTCGGCTGTTATCTGCCAAATTTGCGCGCATATCGTATCTGAAAGGAAGATTCAGTGGTGCCACTGCTTCAGGTGGTAAACAAAGCTCATCGGTAAATCCTGTGTCTACCACGAATTCAATCGGGAAATCAGCGCAATTTGGAATCCGAAATGGGATGGTAATAATCGGGTGTCCATCAGTCACAATACCTGAAATCGCTTGACTACACGCTCCATGACACCCCCACCAAAAGCAGCAGCAACGTTGTACCCAATTTTGATCCCGAAGAGTCGGGCATGGGGGTGTTTCTCGCTCAAGAAGTCAGCAGCACGTAATCCATTTTTATCGACTCTGTAATCACCTGTTTCAATGTCAATGATGACCATCTTGCCAATATTTTCTTCAGTGTCCACCTCTTGGCGGATTCTGCTTTCGTACAGTTGCTCTGCACGTTGAGCAACTTCTTCACGGCTTAAAAGGATCGCTTGCATGTGCTGACTCCTGATCGCGCTACGGCTTCTGTAAACTTCTCTATGATATCTTACAGGTTGGTAGGATGATTAATGCCAGCCCTGTCAAGGTTGCAAAGATGACTACTCAAACCCTAGGAAAATCGTTGTGGGCGATCGCAAAATTTTCTGATTTTGATGACCACCTAC
>ENA-OBLH01000146-OBLH01000146.1-metagenomes-genome-assembly--contig:-NODE-146-length-24951-cov-2.83339_pt1 | contig 24951 bp, 23 predicted proteins | sample MGYA00153382_OBLH01 | MGnify analysis MGYA00153382
CGGTCGGGGGGCGAGGTCCATCCGATCAGTCACACCCTCGACCTCGCGTTCGGCTACTGGTGCACCTCCAAGATCGCCGAACACGTAGGAGATCGTGCTCTGGTCGCGGAGTTCGCTCCGCTGGCAGCACACTGGGAGAACGCCTTCGACCCCAAAACCGGGCTGCTGAAGGAGTCCACGTTCTACGAAGGCGGCAAGTGGAACTACTCGTTCCGGCTGGTCCACGACATGGCCGCCCGCATTGCCCTGGCCGGCGGCGACGAGGCCTTCGTCGGGCTGCTGGACGAGTTTTTTGGGTTCGGCGCCGGGGCCGTGACCCAGCCCGGGGTGCGACCTGGCATCGAGGAGATGGCGCGCGGTTACGCCCTGAACCGGTTCGAGGGGCTGAACAACGAAGCGGACATGGAGGCGGCCTGGGGTTACCAGTACGCCGGACGTCCGGACCGGACCGCCGACGTCGTCCATGCGGTGGTGCACAACCAGTTCGGGACCGGCGGTGGCGGACTGCCTGGCAATGACGACTCCGGGGGGCTGAGCTCCTGGTACGTGTGGGCCACCCTTGGCCTGTTTCCGGTGGCGGGCCAGAGCTTGTTCCTGATCAACGCCCCCGCCTGGCGCGAGTCGCGGATCGAGGTCGGGGGCTCGGCGATGACGATCGAGACCTCGGGTTTTGTCGAGCCCGAACCCGGCGGGCCCGCGCAGTACGTGCAGTCTGTCCAGCTCGATGGAGTGCCGCTGGTGCGCACCTGGCTGACCGGTACTGAGCTTCACCGGGGCGGTCGTCTGCTCATCGAGCTCGGTGCGGTCCCTGGCCGCTGGGGGAACGAGATCCGCCCTCCGTCAGACTCGACGTCCGTGTTACCTCCGCAGCAGCGGACCGGAGGCAAACCATGACCGCACCGCCGTGGCAGCGATTTGTCATCGTTGCCCGCGCCGACCCCGTGATATGTGGGCACTCCGGGGAGGCACGCAATCTCGCCGAGGCGGCGCTGGATCGTGGCTTTGAAGAGGTGCGGATCATCACGTGGCCCATCGACCGACTGCAGGAGAGCGGGTTGCCACTCAAGCCGCTGGAGCGGGTGCTGCCCTACCGGGACGGCATCATCGTCGAGCGCCCCGGACCGGTCGGCGACTACAAGGTGCCCGACGGGCGCTACCTGGCGGGCCTGACCGGCAGGTTGGTCGAGCTCTTCACCGACGGCGTCGCGACCGTCTGCATGTCGCTGTACCTCAGTCCGCACGCGACTGTGGTGGCCGATGCCGTACAGGTCGCGCGCAGCACTGGCCTGCCGGTAAGGGTCAAGACCGTCGCGGAGGCGGTCGGGTCGGATGTCACGAACGTCGTGCGGGCCTGCCTCCAGGAGGGCCGGTGGGGTGCGGCGGCGCACGTTTTGTCGAGCTACCTGGCCCATGACGTTTGCCTCGCGGTCTCGCAGTACACCCAGATGATCATCCTGGCGGAGGCGGCGGAGATCGACGCGCGGCACGAGACCACTTTCGTCGCGCGGTGCCGTGAGCGGGTCACTGTGTCCTACCCGGCGATCGATGTCGGTTCCTACCTGGCCGTTGACCCTCGCGAGAGCGAGCGAGTGCTGGCGCGGCGGGGCCTGGACCGGGACGGCTACGTGCTGTTCCTATCGCGTTTGAGCCTGGCCAAGGGGGTCGACGACCTCATCGCGGGGTTCGCGCGCAGCCGGGTGGCCAAGAGCCTGCAGCTGGTCATCGCCGGCAGGGGGCCGGAGGCCGAGTCGCTGCACGCGGCTGCCGCGGCATCCCCAGCTGCCGAGCAGATCAGATTCCTCGATGACGTGGACGACACCGAAAAGGCTCACCTGATGGCGGGTTCCGCTACATTCGTGCTGCCCAGCAAGCCGCTGCCGGACTTCGTCGAGACATTCGGCATCGCCTTAGTGGAGAAGATGCTGTCCGGTGGCGGCCCGGTGATCACCACGGAGACCGGAGGCATCGGCGAGGCCGTCGGCGACTGCGCGATCTTCATACCGGTCGAGGACCCCGACGCCATTGCGGCGGCGCTCAACCACGTCGACGCCATGTCCCTGGGCGACCGGGAAGATATGGCGCGCAGGGCGCGAGCCCACGCGAAACAGTTCGACCGAGCCGTGGTCTTCGACCGCATACTGGCACGGTTGAACGATGTCGCGATGGGTCTGCGGCCGCTCTGACTGGGCACTGCTGACATCTCGATGACCATCCGGCGCCTTTCCTGCCGCGGAGCCGGCCGCTCAGGCGGGTGCGTCGACATTCGGTCGGAAAAGTGCGAAGAGCAGATGCTGGCCTGCGTTTTTCGCGGCATTGCCTTCTCGATCGCGCGCCAAGTCCAGCCGCTGACCACACCGGTCTGCGACCCGGCGGATGGACCAGATCCCACCCATTGTTGCGATGACTGCACACACGATCGCCGGGGCGGCTATTCGGCGAGCCCATGGGCAAACGTCTCCGACCGTCTGCACCAGACTCCGACGACTTCCCCGCCGACAATTCACGACTCTCAGTAAGGGAACCGCCCGTAGTTCGTCCTCGGGGCATACGGAACTGAGACGGTCCAAGGTTCTTTCGGAGACCGCGTGCCGTGGGGACGATCGGTAGACGTTCCGCTACCGGGACGGTAGGGACTACCGGATGCCTGCCGATGGGCGGGCGTTCTCGTTGCGAATGTGCGGGTGATCATGGTGAGTGCCGTTACTGGCCACTCGGCGACGTGCCCACCTCTGGAGCCGCGGTCTTTTCGTTATACGCTATACGCATGGCGAGCGAAGAGCAGATTCAGCAGTGGGCCGACGAGGCCGAAGCGGGATACGACGTCGACGTTCTCAAGCGTCGGGGCCGCGGGCGCCCTGGTCGCGGGGCTGAACCGATGCAGGTCGTGGCGGTCCGGCTGACCGCCGAGGAGGTCGACGCTCTCGACGCCGCGGCAGCCAAGAACGACATGAGCAGGTCCGAGGCGATCCGGGTCGCGCTGGCCCACTTCGCTGCGTGAAGGTCCACCGGAGCGCGCTCAAGCATGGCATCTCTTCAGAGGATGCGATCCAGGCAGCAGAGTGGTCGCTGTGGATCGAGCCCCTCGACGAAGACAGCCCTCCGCACCGCGAGTTGCGCCTAGGCTTCGACACCGGAGCCCGCCTGCTGGAGACAGTGGTACTCGCCCTCGAGAACGGCGACGAGATGGTCATCCACGCGATGCCGGCTCGCAAGAAGTACCTCGACCTATTGCCGTAACGACCGAGATCGGCACCCGGACCGCCCGTCGGCGCCTCCGACCGCGACTTCCGCTTTTGCCGCGATCCGCGCCGGGTGGACGACGTGCGTCGTTCCGCCGCGTGTGAAGTGAGTTTTCCGCTCCGGGGTCGACTTCGGCGAACATCCGCTCACGCCGCTGCTGGCGCGCGTTTGTCCACCTATCCATCTGGGCCAGCTCGCCCGACCCACGACGTCTATGTCTACGCCGCAGAGATTGATCCTTGCTGGTTCTGTCCATGACGAGAGCGATAACCGGTGCCTTGGGCTCCGGCGATCGTCCGCAAACTCAGCCGGCGATAGCCGTCGTCGACGTCTCAATCCCGCTCAATCATCCCCACGGTTCCCGGCGGATCTCGGCACCCATCCGACTGCACGACGTTTCCGGCTACACATTTGGCTACACGTGACGAACGCAAGAGACCCTCTCCCACCGGGAAAGGGCCTCTAGCCTGCGACGACGATGGTAGCGGGGGCAGGATTTGAACCTGCGACCTCCGGGTTATGAGCCCGGCGAGCTACCGAGCTGCTCCACCCCGCGTCGGTAGACACAACACTACGCGAACCGGACGGACACGCCAAATCCGTCCTGTTCGCCATGCCCCGTTGCCTTAGCGAGTAGCCGTGGGCTTGGGTGTTGGTACCGGAGCGGTGCCTGTGGCGGTCGGTGCCGGAAGGGTTACCGAACCCGACGGCGCCGCGGCCACAGCGTCAGCAATCGCCGCCTGCAGGCGCTTCTGCGCCGCCCCATAAGCCGTGAAGTCCCCAACCTTCAGGGCCTCCTGGCCGTCCGTGAACGCCTTCTGGACATCAGCGAGCGCAGCCTTCAACGCTGCCGAGGGAGCCGCGGTGCCAGTGCCCTTCGCGCCCGGGGCAGGTGTCGTCGTTTTGACCGGAGTGGGCGAGTCCCCGGTATCCGCACCGGAGCTGCCACCGAACAGGCCGTCGAGAGCACCGCTGAGGGTGTCCGACCAGGCGAGCTGGTTGCCGAAAGCCACCACGATCGCCCGGGCCAACGGGAATGAGGATCCAGTCTTGGCACTGACGTAGATGGGCTCCACGTAGAGCAGCCCGCCGCCGACCGGCAGGGTCAGCTGGTTACCCAGCGTGACCTGCGAGCCCTGGGTTCGGTTGTTGTTGAGGAACTGGGAAAGGGTCAGGGTGAAGCGCGAGGACGTGGTGTTGGAGGACTCGATGTCGTTCTGAACCTGTCCGGGACCCTTCACCGTGGTGTCCTTCGGCAGCTCGAGAAGCCGCAGGGCGCCATACCCCGCCCTCTTCTTGCCGGCGACGTTGCCGGCGTTGGCATCAACGGCCATGAACCCGGACAGCACTGGCCGATCTCCCTGGGGCTTGAAGGTCGTCGTCAGAGAGAACGAGGGTGACGTCACGCCCGGCATGGCGATGCTGAGGTAGTACGGGGGCTGGTCAACGGTCTTCTGCTCCTGCGTGGGGTCATCCGGAACCGCCCAGTAGTCCTGCCCGCCATAAAAGGCGCCCGGGTCGGTGACGTGGTACTTAGTCAGCAGGGTGCGCTGGACCTTGAACAGGTCCTCGGGGTAGCGCAGGTGCGACATCTGGTCGCTGCTGATCGCCGACAGCGGACGGACGGTGCCACCGAACGCCTTGGACCAGGCCTTCAGCAAGGGGTCCTTCTCATCCCACGCGTAGAGCTTGACGCTGCCGTCGAAGGCATCGACCGTCGCTTTCACGGAGTTGCGGATGTAGTTGACCTGCCCGGCCTGCAACGCCTGCACGCTGGTGGTGCGCGCCGTCAGCGAGTCCGTTGTGGCGCTGTCGATCTGCTGCATCCTGGAGTACGGGTAGTTGGCCGAGGTCGTGTAGCCGTCAACAATCCACTGCACACGCCCGTCGACAACCGCTGGATAGCTGTTGCCATCCAGGGTGAGCCAGGGCGCCACGCGCTCGACCCGCTCGCGCGGAGTGCGGTGGTCGAGCAGTCTCGAGTCGGCGTTGACCGTGTCCGAGAGCATGATCTTCAGCTCGCGGTACTTCAGGGCGTAGGCTGCCTTGCGGAAGAAGTTGCCGATGCTGACGCCGCCCTTGCCGGCATAGGTGTTGTTCGCCTGGCCGGTCGCGCTCGAGTTGGGGTAGTCGAGCTCCCTTTTGGGGCCGGCCGCGGGACCACCAGCGATCGAGTATGCCGGTGATGACTCACCGAAGTAGATACGTGGCTCGAACGCGCCAAGGGGCCCGACCGGTGGGATGTTCTGCTGGTAGAAGACCGGCTGGCCATCCTCACCGCTCCGGTTGCCGTAGGCCGCGACCAGGCCAAAACCATGGGTGAAGACGGTGTGATCGTTGACCCAGTTCCGCTGGGAAGCCTGCAGACCTTCCAGATCCAGCTCGCGCACCGCGACCACGGTGTCTCTGGTCTTGCCGTCGATCGTGTAGCGGTCGACGTCCAGGGCATCAGGGAACTGGTAGTAGTTCTTGACCGCCTGAAGCTGCTTGAACGTCGGGGAAACCACGCTCGGGTCGACCAGGCGGATGCCCGGGATGGAGGTGGTGTCGTTGCGCAGCTGACCCCTGCTAGGAGTCGTCAAGGCCTTGTACTCCGTGACCTTCGCGGCATCCAGCCCATACGCCGTCCTGGTGGCCTTGATGTTGCGATCGATGAAGGGCGCCTCGAGGGACTGCTCGGACGGCTTGACCTTGAAGGACTGGACCATCGCCGGGTAGATGCCGCCCGCAACGATCGCCACCACCGCGAGCGCGATCACCCCGACAACCGGCAGACGCCAGGAGTGGGTCCAGATCGTGGCCACGAACAGCGCTGCGCACATCACCGCGGCGACCGCCAGAATCGCCTTGGTCGGCATGACCGCGTGCTGGTCGGTGTAGGTCAGGCCGGTGATGAGGCGGGAGTCCTTCGTGGTCAGCGAATAGCGGTCCAGCCACCAGCTGCCCGCGCGGACGAGCACGAGGGCCGCCAGCAGCAGTGAGAGGTGGATGCGAGCCGCCTTGGTGGTCCGCTCCCCCTTGGTCTGCAGCTGCAGGCCGCCATAGACGTAGTGCGTCACGGCTGCCGCCAGCACGCCCAGCAGCAGGACCATGGTGAAGAAGCCGACAATGAAGCGGAGCCACGGCAGGGTGAAGACGAAGAACCCGATGTCCATGTTGTACTGAGCGTCCTTGGACCCGAACGGCACCCTGTTGACCCAGAGCAGGAAGGTCTGCCACTGGCTGGCACCGGCCGAGCCGGCGAAGAGGCCCAGGATCGCGGGGGCCGCGATGGTGGCCAGCTTGCGCAGGGGCTCGAGCAGCTCGCGGTAGTGGTCGAGGTTCTGCTGCTCCTCGGAGACCGGCGGATAGACCGGACGCGTCCGGTAGCCGATCAGGAGGCTGGACGCGACGACAGCGGCCGTGATCAGCCCACACACCACGAAGAGTCCGGCCTTGGTCAGATTCTCGACCCAGAAGACCTTGGTGAAGCCCACGCTGTCGAACCAGAGCACGTCGGTCCACACGGTAGCGGCGAGGGTGACCGCCAAGACGATGACGGCCAGGATGATCAGGGTCGGGACGATCGGACCTCGCCGACGCAGCTGGAACTGCGGCATGGAGGGTCGGGGCCCCGTCGGGCCACCTCCCGACGGGCGCCCGGATCCGAACCCGCCCCGGCCGGGACCACCGGGGCCACCGGGGCCACCGCCGGGGCCACCAGGTCCCGCATCGCCGGAACCGCCGAACCAGTCTCTTCCGCTCACTGCATCGCCCGATCTCGCCGTTGCCGCGCCCTAGCGCACAGCACCCTAAGACCTCCAACTTACTCATGGGCCGTCCAGTTCCCGCCAGCGCCCATCAATGCGGCAACATGGAGCAATGACCATCGCCTTCCAGCCGATCTTCAGCCCGCTCGTGACGTCCGCGCTCGAGACCGAACGACACGTGGCGGGAGCCGGCTGGGACCAGCCGCCACGCCTCTTCGCCCTGGTCCGGACCGCCGGGCTGCTCGAACGGGAGCCACACCTGCGAACCCAGATCGCGGAGGCGGAAGAGGACGGCCTGACGGCGATCGAGCAGGAGGGCCTTCCCGACGCCTCATCCCTGGAGTCGATCCTGGCCCAGCTCGCGTGGCCAGAGGAGGTCGACGGCGTGGCACTGGCCGTCGAAAGGCTCGTGGTCCCCCCTGAGGCCGAGCGCGACCTGCCTGGCGACCCCGAAGAGGCCGCCGAGGCACTGGCCGCGCACCCGGACCGCAAGGACGTCCGACTGCTGGTCGCGGTGTTGCGCGATGGCGAGTCCGCCTGCCTGCTGCGCCAGCGTGATCACGACACCGACGACAAGGTCGCCTCCGGCCCCGACATCGCTCCGGGCCTGGTGCAGGCACTGAGCGCCACCCTGCAGGACTGACCACGGCCCCTGGGTTTGTGACGTCCCGTCGCACGGTCCCCAGGTTTGTGGTCTTTTGGTCGCACAGTCCCTAGTTTTGTGGTCCTAATTTGCAGGTGGGGAGCGAGGTCGTGCGTTTGGCGGCTATCGCCTGGACCGCGTCCCGCGCTTGGGTGAACGTCGCGACCTTGACGACCTTCAGGCCGTCCGGGACGTGTCCCACGACCTCGTTGCAGTTGGCGGCCGGGGCAAGGAACCACGCGGCACTTCCCTGCTTGGCGCCCACGAGCTTCTGCCGGATGCCGCCGATCGGCCCGACATTTCCGACGGAGTCGATCGTTCCGGTGCCGGCGATCTTGACGCCGCCGGTCAGCGAGCCAGGGGTCAGCTTGTCGTAGACCGCGAGGGAGAACATCGTCCCGGCGGACGGCCCACCGACATCGCCGGCGTTGATGCTGACCTTGGTCGGGAAGACGAACTCGGTCCGCAGCAGGATACCGACGACGGCCTTCCCTGCGGCGTCGGTCGTCCGGACCGTGAGGACCTTCTCTGCGCCTCCCCTTCGCACCGTGAACTTCACACTCTCGCCGGGCTTGTGCGTGCGGACCGCGGCACGGATCGCATCCGGGGTGCTCACCGCCTTCCCGTCGATCGAGGCCACGATGTCTCCGGGAACCAGCACACCCTTGGCCGGCGAGTCCTTGGTCAGCTCGCCGATCGAGACCACCTCCGGGACCGTCTGACCCAGCGCGCGCAGGGCGACAGCGATGGCCTCCTGCTGCGAGTTCGCCATCTCGGCGGCGTTCTCGTGGTCCACCTCCTTGCTGGTCACCCCCTTGGGGAACAGCTCCTCCTCGGGCACCACCGTGGCCGTCTTGTCGAACTGGGCACCGAACCAGTTCCACCCGTTGACCGGGTTCCTCGGGCCGCCGAGAACCGCGACCGTGGTGAAGTCGAGCGCCCCGGTGGTGGGGTAGCTCGCCTTGCCGGTGACGGTGATCAGCGGCTTGCCCTCGGGGCCGTTGCCCAGGGTGTTGGTGACCGGGCCGGGCTGCAGGATCGCGTAGGGCAGGTGGACCACGCCCATGACCGCGCCCAGCACGATCCCGAGGAAGATCGCGATGAGCCAGACGCTCGACCGCCGGCTCAGGCTCGTGTCCGGTTCCCGGGACGCTACAGCCCGCTCGTCCCTGCGGGACTTCACGGCGTGCCGACCCATTCGTCGCTCCCATCATCGAAGATCTGGTGCTTCCAGATCGGGACCGTCGACTTCACGGCATCGATCAGCTCATGGCATACGTCCAGGGCGGCGCCGCGGTGGGCCGCACTGACCGCGACGACGACGGCGACATCCCCGATCTCGAGGTGACCGATCCGGTGCACGACAGCGAGACGTATGACGCCTCCTGCGACACCCAGACGCTCGGCGAGCTCGCGCAGGACCTGGGGCGCGCTCGGGTGGGAGGTGTACTCCAGCGCCTCGACACCCTGACCGTGGTCGAGCTCGCGCACGACACCGACAAAGGTGGCGATGCCGCCGGCTCCGGGGTGGCGAACGGCGTCGAACACCTCGTCGACGGACAGCGGCGACTCACGGACCTCTGAGAGCACCACCTCCGCCACGTCGGGCACCTTGCCAGCACCGAGGCCGTCGGTGGTTCCGCTCATGTCCCAGCTCCCTTACTGCGACGTCGTCGCATGATGGCGGCGGTGCCCACGAGTGCCACCGCTGCGCTCGCCGCGCCGAGCGCCGCGTCCTTACGTTCAAGCCTTCGGGCCCCCACGGCGTAGTGACCCCGGATGCTCTCGATGAGAGCACTCAGACAAGTCATATTGTCGTATGCCGGCTGCCAGCCGGCCGCCACCAGGGTCGCCGACGAGATGGCCCAGGGATAGACGACGTAGGCGACGTCGGTTGCCGGAAACGGCAGGATGCCCACCCGGTGCAGGCGCTGCCCTATCCCCAGGGCCATGCTCTCACTGAGCTCCACCTCCTGCATCCCGCTGACGGCACCGACCTCGTCCTGGGTCATCCAGCCCGGCGAACCGACCGTGACCACGGGCCCGAGGCCCAGCTCAACGGTGGTCGCCAGCGCGGTCGCAAGGTCATCGACATGACAGAACTGCCAGGCCGGGCATCCGCCCTTGACAGTCAGCAGGCGGGGGGCCTCAAAGTGCCGGGTAATGACGGTGTCGATGTCCGGGCCGACCAGCGCCGCGGGACGCACCACGGTGACGGCGAGACCGGTATGAACCTCGGCAGCCGCCCGCAAGATCTGCTCGACGACCAGCAGGTCACCCACCAGTCCCTCGTCGGGGTCGGCGGCCAGGGGTGCGTCCTCGGGCAGCGGCACCGCGTTGGCCGGCGACGCGCCATACATCATGGCGCTCGTGACCACGATCAGGCGGCGGACGCCGGCGGCCGCGGCGGAGATCACCACGGTCTGGATCTCGCGGGTCACCCGTTCACGCCTGGCTCTGGCACTCAACCTGAGGTCGGCCGCCAGGTCCGTGCAGGCTGCCACGTGGATCAGGGCGTCGACCCCGCGCAGCGACGTGGCCAGATCGGGAGACCCCAGGTCGGCAAGCCGCCACTGCACACCGTCGGCGCCCCCCCGATCCTCCCCCAGTCCCACCACCGTGCCGATGGCTGCAGCCAAGGCCGAACGAGCCAGCAGGGCACGCACGATACGGTCGCCTACCGGTGTCGCAGCGGCGGTGACAGCCACGGTCATCGACGTGCGCCGGGGACGAATACGCACCCTGGGGGAACTCACTGGAGCCTCCTCATGTTATCTAGGAGTGATCATCTTCTCAGGAGTCCAAGGAGTCCAGCGTGTCTGATCATCCACATGAAGGCCCGGCCAGCTCCGACGAGCCCGAGGAGCCGGACTTCGCGGCGATGCTCGCCTCGTTGCTCGGGTCCTCCGAAAACCCCGAGGTGGCCAAGGCACTGGCTGCCATGGGCATCGACAAGATGGACCCCGCCACGATGGACATGGTCGGTGCCCAGCTCAAGTCCATGTTCGCCAGCGGCGACGCCGAGCCGTTCAACATCGAGCTCGCCAACGATGTGGCCCGCAAGTCCGTTGCCGCCGAGGGCGACTCCACAGTGGGCGATTCCGCGCGGCGCGAGGTCGAGCAGGCCGTCGAGGTGGCCCACCTCTGGATCGACGCGGTCACCGACCTGTCGGCCCCGGCCGGCCCGGTCCACGCCTGGAGCCGGGCCGAGTGGGTGGACCAGACGATGCCCATGTGGCGGCAGCTGGTCGAGCCGGTAGCGGCCGGCGTGAGCACCGCGGTGGTCTCCGCGATGCGCTCGCAGATGGGCGACCTCGGAGCGGGCGAGGACCTGGGGTCCATACCGGGCATGCCCGCGGGGATGGACCCCGGCGCCCTGATGGGCCAGGTCGAGCCGATGCTGGAGCGGATGAGCGGCACGATGTTCGGAGTCCAGGTCGGTCAGGCGGTCGGTGCGCTCGCCGGGTCCCTGGTCAGCGGGACCGACGTAGGGCTCCCCCTCGTGCCCGGGCACGGCGTGGCACTGCTGCCCGCCAACATCGCTGCCTTCGCCGAGGGGCTCGAGGTCGATCTGGCCGAGGTGCGCCTGTATCTCGCCGTTCGCGAGGCCGCCCGCGTCCGCCTGTTCGCCGAGGTCGCCTGGCTCGGCCCGCAGCTGGTCGCCGCCGTGCAGGCCTATGCCCGCGACATCAGCATCGACACAGAGGGCATCGAGTCCGCGCTGCAGTCGATAGACACCTCCGATCCCGAGGCCATGCAGGCGGCACTGTCCAACTCACTGTTCGCCCCCGAGCCGAGCCCTGCGCAGCGCTCGGCGCTGGTCCAGCTCGAGACCTATCTCGCACTCGTCGAGGGCTGGGTGGCCGTGGTCGCCGACCGTGCCACCAGCAAGCACCTGCCCCACCCAGGGGCCCTGGACGAAGCGGTCAGGCGACAGCGCGCCTCCGCCGGCCCGGCCGGGCAGATCTTCAGCCAGCTGGTCGGCCTCGAGCTGCACCCCCGCCGTCTGCGCGACGCGGCCAACCTGTGGGCAGCACTGGAAGCCAGGGGTGGTGCCACGGCGCGGGACAGCGCCTGGGCGCACCCCGACGTGGCACCGACGGCTGCAGACCTGGACGACCCGCTCGGGTACGTCGATCGCTTCATGTCCCGTGGCACCAGGGACGAGATGGACGATGCGCTGGAAGCCATGCTCTCCGAAGGGGACCCACTCCCCGGCAGCGCCTCTGGCGACGCAGGTGGTTCCACAGACACCGACAGCACCGGGGGCTCCGGGGGCTCCGGCAACATGGACGGTCAGGACCGCGACGAAGATTCCGATGGCGAGGGAACCCCGGGCAAACCCTAGGTTGGCCTGGTGACCCTCCCAGCGGCATACCGGCTCCTGCACGAGGACGCGACCCGGCAGCTCGACGGGTGGAGCGCCCCGAACGCGGCTCAGGAGCGGCTCCGGGCCGGCTGCCTGGCACACCTGGCAGCGCACCCCGACGCCATGTGGAAGCAGGGTCCGCCGGCCCATTTCACTGCCAGCTGCCTGGTGCTGGACCCCACCGGCACCCGGGCGCTGCTGACTCTGCACCGCAAGGCGCGGGCCTGGTTCCAGCTCGGCGGGCACTTCGAGCCGGGCGACACCGACGCGCACTCGGCCGCCCAGCGCGAGGCCCGCGAAGAGTCGGGGATCATGACGCTGGTCGCCCGGCCGGACCTGGTCCAGCTGGACCGCCACCGGCTGGCCGGGGCGTTCGGGCGGTGCCGGGAGCATCTGGACCTGCGATTCGTGGCAGTCGCCGATGCGGGCGCGGCACATGAGGTCAGTCAGGAGTCCCTGGACGTCAGGTGGTGGCCAGTCGATGCGCTGCCGGAGCAGACCCGACACGACCTCGAGCCCCTCGTGGCAGCCGCCCGGTCCGTTCTCCGCCTCACCTGAGTCCGTTCCGACGCCGCCGGTGGGACGTTTGGCTCCATGTGGTGGCAAACGATCCCGTTCCGACGCCGCCCGGCGGACGTTTGGCTCCATGTGGTGACAAACGATCCCCTTCCGACGCCGCCCCGGGGACGTTTGGCTACCTGTGGTGGCGAACGATTCGCGGCTCAGCTCCCGAGCCGTGCACCCTGAGCTTCTGACCCATCGTGGGTCACGTCATCGATCTGGTCCTCGGGCCACCGGAGCCCCGCAGCGGCCGCCACACCCTCAAGGTATCCCCGAGCCCGCTCCGTGCGCGGGTAGGACTCCAGCAGCGACCAGAACTCGGTGCCGTGACCAGGCTGAAGCAGATGCGTCAGCTCGTGCAGGATCACATAGTCGAGCACCCACGAGGGCATCCCCTTGACCCGACCCGAGATGCGGATCGTCCCGTCGGCAGGCGTGCAGGAACCCCACCGTGATTTCTGGTTGGTGACCCAGGCGACGCTGACTGGTTTGGCCAGGCCACTCAGGAATCGCCGGGACAGATCGGCCGCCCGCGCCGAGAGCTGCTCGTCACTGGGCCGCCTGCGCCTGTCCCCAGCGGCCAGCCTGCGGATCATCGCATCGACCCACGTCTGCTCCTCGTCCACGGAGAAGCGTGCGGGGATGAGCACGATCGTCCGTCCATCCTCGCGATAGGCGCTGACCGTCCGGCGTCTATGCCGGCTGCGCCTGACCTCGATCTCGTCCGTGTCCACCTATCGAACCTAGGCCAAGAACCCGACAAAACCCGTGATTGCGGTCTCAGCAGTTGGGTTCTGTTGCCAGGGGAGACTGGCGGGCAGGCCTGCTCGCGCTACCTGCCGGGCCTGCCCCAACGGGATGCCATGCACGCACTCAGCACTTCTGGTGGGTGATCTGCCCGATGACCCGCGAGGGGGCGAACCCATCTTGAGCACGAGAAACACCCTCCAATGCGCGATGTTGTGCTCAGACTGGTCTAGGGTGACACGAGTCCGGTGCCGCACACAGCGGTTGAGAACGACACAGGAGACATAGACAAATGGCAGAGTCTGTAGAGACCGGCGAAACGTACACGGGCGACTTCTACTGCGTTAAGTGCAAGGAGAAGCGAGACGCCACCGGCAAGGTCGTCGAGACGAACGGCCGCCGGATGGCCAAGGGCAAGTGCCCCGTATGTGGCACGAACCTCAACCGAATTCTCGGCAAGGCCTGACCCGCCGCCATACGAGACACCGCACAGCGAGATTCCTCGCTCTGCACCGCGAGTCAGCTCGTTATGCAGCACCGCACCCATCGTGGTGCAACGCTTCACCTCGTTCTGCGAAAGGGCGGCACCTGAGCATCACGCTCAGTTGCCGCCCTTTCGCCTGTCCGGCCGTACACCTCACGAGATGGTGCTACGCATAGGTACTGGTACTCAGAGCCTGTGGATGAAGATCCAGAGTCCCCGTCAGGCCGTGACAGGTTCCTCACAACGCCCCGACGCTGGAGGAACCCGATGAACAACCGACCCCGACTCAAGAGCCACGCCCAGCCACTGCGACGTGGTCCCGGATCGCTCCAGCTCGGCCTGAGCCCCGACACCGCAGTGGTCCTGGATGGGCTCAGCGACGCCGAGATCGCCATGACGGAGAGTTTGGACGGGAGCATGGACATCCCGACCCTGTATGCCGTGGCCACGGCATCCGGCGTTGCCGCCGACCGGATCTCGAGCCTGATCGCCATCCTGGCGGAGCATCATCTTCTTCTTGAGACGACGACGGACCGTGCCTGGCTGTCCCGGATCGACCAGCCGCGGCGGCACCCGCTGCGACCAGGCGCCACAGCGGCCGCCATCGCGGCCGCCTATGACCTGCCTGGCGACGGCGTCGACTACGTGGCTGCCAGGTCCACCCAGCATGTCGTGATCGGAGGAGAGGGCGACCTGCCCTACGCGCTGGCGGATCTGCTACGGGTGGGCGGAATCGGCCAGGTCAGCGTGGGGACGAACGCGGTGAACACCCTCGACCTTGAGCTGCGCGGTCACCGAGCCACCGACAAGCGCACCGGGTACGGCTCCGTCTCGGACCTGCCCGCCCGCCCCGACCTCGTGGTGCTGACGGCGATGAGCGCCATCCACCCGGATGCGGGCGAGCCCTGGCTGCGTCGCGGCATACCGCATCTGCCGTTGGTGGCTCAGGAGGATCGCGTGCACGTCGGCCCGCTGATCACCAGGAACTCCGGGCCATGCCTGACCTGCATGGATCTGCATCGTCGTGACAGGGACGCCGCCTGGCCCGTCGTGCTGGCCCAGCTCGCCCCTGCGTGGCCGCTCCACCCGGCCGCACCGGTCAACCTCGAGAGTGCGCTGACTGCCGTGACCATCGGAGCTGCGGCGATGATCGTGCACGCCTACCTGGATGGTCAGCCGATGCCCGGCGATCTCTGTCTGGAGCTGTCCCTGCCCTTCCCTGTGGTCCTCTGCCGGCGCTGGTTTCGCCATCCACTTTGCGGCTGTGCTGCCGAGCACGCGACAATGGCAGGGTGAGCGAAATCCCCCGCAGGGCGGCGATGCGCACGGTCAAGCTGGCGGCGTTGCCGTTGGGTCTGGCCGGTCGCACCGCTCTGGGCCTGGGCAAGCGGGTCGGAGGCAAGCCGGCCGAGCTGGTGGCCGCCGAGATGCAGGCCCGCACGGCCGAGCAGCTCTTCAAGGTCCTCGGTGAGCTCAAGGGCGGGGCGATGAAGTTCGGCCAGGCGCTGTCGATCTTCGAGGCGGCGATGCCGGAGGAGCTGGCCGGGCCATACCGGGCGACGCTGACCAAGCTGCAGGATGCTGCGCCGCCGATGCCGGCCTCGATCGTCCACGCCGTCCTGGTGGCCGAGCTGGGACCGCGCTGGCGACAGAAGTTCCTCTCCTTCGACGACCAGCCTGCTGCCGCGGCGTCGATCGGCCAGGTGCACCGGGCCGTCTGGAAGGACGGGCGCGACGTCGCCGTCAAGCTGCAGTACCCGGGCGCGGGTCAGGCACTGATCAGCGACCTCAACCAGGTATCGCGAGTCGCTCGCCTGGCCGGCAGCTGGATCCCGGGACTGGACCTCAAACCCATCCTTGATGAGCTGAAGAGCAGGGTGGCCGAAGAGCTGGACTACCGGCTCGAGGCCAAGTCCCAGGCGGCCTTCGCGGCGGCCTTCGCGAATGACTCCGAGTTCGCGATCCCCGATGTCATCCACCACAAGGGCAACGTCATCGTCAGCGAGTGGCTTGACGGCACCCCCTTGTCGACCATCATCGCCAGCGGCTCCCAGCAGGCCCGCGATGAGGCAGCCTCGCGCTACCTGGAGTTCCTGATGGTCGGCCCCCAACGGGCCGGCTTGCTGCACGCCGATCCCCACCCCGGCAACTTCCGGCTGCTGCCCGACGGCCGCCTCGGCGTCCTCGACTTCGGTGCAGTCAACCGGTTGCCCCATGGCCTCCCGATCGAGATGGGCCAGCTGCTCACGGTGGCGTTGAAGGGCGACGCCGAGGGCTCCCTGGAGGGCCTGCGCCGTCAGGGATTCGTGAAGGACTCGATCAACATCGACGCGGATGCCCTGCTGTCGTTCATCGGGCCGTTGATGGAGCCGCTGCGGACCGACACGTTCACGTTCTCACGGGCCTGGTTACGCTCGATGACGTTGCACATCAACGACCCCCGCCACCCCAACTTCGCGATGGGCCTCAAGCTGAACCTGCCGCCGGAGTACCTTCTGATTCACCGTGTGTGGCTCGGTGGCCTCGGGGTCCTCTGCCAGATCCAGGGCGAGGTGCCAGGCCGTGCGATCCTGGACCGCTGGCTCCCCGGTGCCGACCTCCCCCCCTTCGACCTCCTCACGCAAACCTAGCGACCGTGCGAGCGATCCCAAGCCAAACCTAGGGACCGTGCGGGCACTCCGAGGTTAAACCTGGGTGCGGTGCGGGATTTCAAGGTCAAACCAGGGGACGGTGCACCTTCTCGTTCACCACCACCAGCTGGAGTCAAGCTTGCTCTCGATGCTGCGGAGGTGTTCGCGACTGCAACGGTCGCAGGTCCAGACATGGCGACCATTCTCCACGCCGAGCGCCCAGGTACGGCGTGCGAGAGACTCGTCCTCCGCCCTGAGCCCACACGTCGCACAGACCGGCAATGCCGTCGCGTCGTCCATGCGCACAGTCTCCACCCGCGGGACCCTTTCGCACGGGATCTTCTCAACAATGAGCCTGAAGTTGTCCGAGCCGTCAACAGCACGGTTGGTGCTGCGCTAGCGGGGTGCGGAGGACCGGGCGCCGTTCGCCGCGCTGAATGCCGACCCACTGGTGATGGCGCACTTCCCGGGCACGCTGACCCAAGCCGGGTCTGACGCCCTGATGGATCGCTGCGCCGGACAGCTTGAGCGTGAAGGCCACGGTCTGTGGGCCGTGCAGGCCGGGGCCGAAGGCGACTTCGCCGGTTTCGTCGGTCTGTCAGCGCCCACCTGGGATGCGGCGTTCACTGCCTGCGCTGAGATCGGCTGGCGTCTTGCAAGGTCGGCCTGGGGTCACGGCCTTGCCAGCGAAGCCGCTGTGAGGGTTCAAAAAAACTGCCTTCGTCGAGCTGAACTCGACGAAGTGGTCTCCTTCACGACGCCCCGCAACCTGCCTACACAACAGGTGACGCAGCGTATCGGCATCACGACCCTCTCGACGTGAACACCTGACCTCACAACTGTGAGGGCCAGCCGGCCTCGTCAACAGGTATCAGCTTTGTCGTGGTCGGGGAGCAGGTAGATGAAGCCGGGGCCCTCGTCCCGGAAAGGTATTCCCAGGGAGTCAAGGGCAGGCCGCCACGAGCCGGTCACAGCGGGATCCGATCCCTCGAAACCGTGGTCTGCAGTGAGCAGGAACGTCACCTGGTCGGTGATTCCCAACCCGTCCAGATGCTCCAGGAACGCCACAAGCCGCGAGTCCGAGTCGCGAAGGGAGTCGCGGGCGATGTCGCTGCGCGGACCGCCCGCGTGGTGGCCGGCGTCGCTGACGATGTTGGCCCACCAGGTCAGGGTGGGCGCGCAGTCAATGCTCCCCCAGAGCTGTCGCATCTGCTCCAGCCCGAGATCATCGACCTGGGTGCACCAAGAGTAGTAGGAGTCCTCAAGGTGAGCAGGTTCGTGCACGTGGGCCGAGGAATGGGCATCCGGCAGCCGGTCACCCAGGCCGGCAGCTCCGGACGAGCTGCCACTGTCACGGATCATCGCCATCGTGGAGTAGTCGGCCCCACGGTCAACTGCCTCATCGACGCAGGCGGTACGCGGCAAACCTGCCTGTGGAACAACGCCGTTCACCATCTCGAACACCGTGCGGACCGCAGGGCGCAGCCACTCGGCGCTGCGATGCCAGGTCGCGGAATTGTTGGGCACGACCTGCTCGCCTGTCGCCCGGTCAAAGAAGACGTTGCCAAGGACCCCGTGACGGCCTGGCCCGAGACCGGTCAGGATCGAGGTGTGGTTGGTCAGGGTGACGCTCGGGAACTGCGCGATCGCTCCGCCGCGCAATGCCACGCCTTTGCTGATCAGCCGCGCGACGCCTGGCAGCTCGCCCGACTCGGCGAGGTGCAGGAGGTCGCCGCAGGGCGCTCCGTCCCACAGGATGCCGATCACCCTGGGCTTCGAAAGCAGCTCACCGCCGAGGTATGCCGTGAGCACCTGTCCGTCGAGCGGCTCACCGGCCGCGTCGCGTAGGCCCGTTTCGGGGACCCCCGCCATGGCAGCCAGGGTCGGAGCGACATCCACCAGCCTGGCGTGTTCGTCCACAGTTCCCCGCGTCGCAACGCCCCTGCCGGACAACAGCAGGGGCGCCCTGGACTGGATCACATCCAGCGAGCCGTGCTCGCCCACATGTCCGCCCTGCTCGGGGAAGAAGTGCCGGGGAGTGTGCACCACGGCCAGGTCAGGGCTGCGAGTCGGGTCGGCGAACAGCGAGAGGATCCGCGAGGCGGCATACGGGTAGGAGTTCTCCGGCGAGGTGCCCGGTCCAGGGTGGGCGCACTCGCGGTCATAGGGAAGGAAGGCCATCGGGTCCTCGCTGGGGACAGGATCGTGCCCCTCGACAACCTGATGACGCCCGTCGGGGTGGAGCCGGACCCGCCCGACGTGGCTGGCAGCCATGGCCACCGGCCCCGCGGACGGGTCCGCCTCGACCCAGACGACGAGATCAACGACTGGAGCGAGGTCGGGCGAGGTCAGGGCCGCGACGAAAAGCTCGCGCCGGGTCGACACCTGCAACGGGGAGAGGGTGCTCACGACAACCGACCCTATCCGTCGCCGCGGAGGGCAGTCGGTTGTCGCGAGCATCCCGGCACTCAGCCGGCCGGACTCTCACGACGAGCCCGCCAGGCATCCAGCCTGATCCGCAGCGCACTACGCGTGCGGACCGGGGACTTGAGGGTTGGCCGAACCCGTGGTGTAGCACCACGCCAGGACCATCCCGAGTGACCGGCGAGCCCTCTACATCAGGCGGCAACCGGATTCTTGCGTGGACGACCGCGGGCTCGCTTGAGGGCGATGATCTCTCCCTGGACGAGGAGCTGGCCGCCCCAGACGCCCCATGGCTCCGCGCGACTCAGTGCGCCGGCCAGGCACTCGACCCGGACCGGGCATGCCCCGCACAGGGCCTTGGCAAACTCGACGTCAGCTGGGCTCTGCGCGAACCACAGCTCGGCGTCGGACTCCTGACACGGGATGTCAGAACCGGAGTCTTCGCTGTGCCCGTTGAGGTCAATGAACGCTGTGAGCTGCATCTTGTGTCATTTCTTTGGTCTCAGATCCCCTGTCACCAGGGGCGGTGTGCTCTTGTCTTTGGCGCGCGGCCCGCCGGGGACAACACAAAAGCCGCGGATCCCGGATGTCGGGTTCCGCGGCCTGGAGGTGACCAGATCTGAAAAAACTAGACCGGTGGTCTCCGGGAGCGGAGGTACGAGACATCTTTGGCAGCAGGTGCGTTGCAGGTGGCCGACGTGTGCATCGAAATGCAGGCTCCGCCGCGAACGTCGAAAGCCCGGTTGCGATCGACAGCGAGGGTGCGATCAGCAGCCTGCGGGGACGCGAAACGGACGCGGGTGATCTGCGTCGTGCTCGTCGTGGTGATGGTCTTCACGGGGCCAACCTCCTCGTCTGTTCTCGCAAGTCCCGGACATGGCCGACTGGACCGGCTGGGCTGGACGTTGCCTCAGGTTAAGGCAATCCCGGGCCGTGTCGCAACGCATTTAAGTCCCGCGCCCGGACTTCAGTCCTGATATGGAGCCGGGACCTGTCAGTTTCGTTGCAACGAATGGCTTTTCATCGATAACGCGAGAATCTCTCTTTGCCAGAATCGCCAACACGCCTTCGCCGTAGCGCTCGATCTTGCGAGCCCCGACTCCCGAGATCCTGGCCAGCTCTGCGATGCCGGCGGGACGCCTCTCGGCGATTGCGGTCAAAGTGGCATCGGTGAAGACCACGTATGCCGGGACCTTGGCCTCACCCGCAACGGCCTGTCGCCAGGCGAGCAGCGCCTCGAACGTCTCCTCGTCATAGGTCGGCGGACACTCCTGGCAGCGCCCCACCTTGCGGGTCGCCGCGGTGTCCAGATTCTTACCGCATCCCCGGCAGGTGGACTGTTGCGCGACCTTCTGCCGCTTAAGTGCCTTGCCGGCAGCAGTGCCGTTGGCCCGCACCGTTGACCGCGCACCGTCGCCGAGGATGCTCGCGGTCTCAGCCAGGAAGCGCGACGGTCGCCTGCCGGCCCGACCGCCCGGGTTGCGGGACCCGGCCCAGGACAGCCGCAGCTCACGCCGGGCGCGGGTCAGCCCGACATACAGCAGGCGGCGTTCCTCCTGGATGGCCTCGGGCCCCTCCGCCATGCTGATCGGGATCAGGCCGTCGCTGCAGCCGACCAGGAAGACGCAGTCCCACTCCAGGCCCTTGGCCGCGTGCAGTGAGGCCAGCGTGACGCCCTCCACGGTCGGGGCATGCTGCGCCCTTGCGCGTTCGTCGAGCTCGGCGACCAGGTCGGTCAGTCGTGCGGACGGCTGGACCGCGACAAAGTTGTCGGCCAGGACCGCCAAGGCCTGAAGGGACTCCCAGCGATCACGCATAGCTCCGCCGGAGGTCGGCGCCCGGTGCGTCCAGCCTGCGCCGGCAATGACATCGCGGACCAGTTCGCCGAGCGGTTTGCTGCCGCCATCGGCTCGGGCTGCGCCACGCAACAGCAGGATCGCCCCGCGCACCTCCTTGCGAGCGAAGAACCGCTCCCCGCCGCGGACGAGACAGGCGACCTCAGCGTCCGCGAGCGCCGACTCATAGGCCTCGGACTGGGCGTTGGTCCGGAAGAGCACGGCGACCTGGCTGGCCGGGGTGCCTCCCGTGACCAGCGCCTTGATGGCCGCGGCCACCCCGGTTGCCTCAGCAGGATCGTCGCTGTACGCCGTGAGGCTCGGCGAGGGCCCGTCCGGCCCCTGCGCCCGAAGCTGGAGCACGTGGGTCGGGGGAACGCCCGCCTGCCCGTGACCGACCCGCACCAGGATGTTGGCGAGGGCGACGATCTGCGGCGTGGAACGATAGTTGCGCACCAGCTGGACCACCTCCGACTGCGGGTAGCGGAGCGGGAACTCGAGCAGGTGCCTGGGCGTGGCCCCGGTGAACGAGTAGATGGTCTGGGCGGCGTCCCCCACCACGCAGATGTCGTCGCGCTCACCCACCCACAGGTCCAGGAGCCGTTGCTGGAGAGCGTTGACGTCCTGGTACTCATCGACCACGAAGTGGCGGTACTGCGAGCGCACGGCCCGCGCGATGTCCTTGCGCTCGCCGAGAATGCCGACGGTCAGCAGCAGCACATCCTCGAAGTCGATGACCCCTCGCTCGGCTTTGACCTCCTCGTAGGTCTGCAGCAGGCGCGCCATCGCGGTCGCGTCCAGGCCCGCGGGGTCGCGGCCAGCGCGACCCGCGGCTGCGGCATACGTCTCGGGCGTGAGCATGCTGACCTTGGCCCACTCCACCTCGGCGGCCAGGTCACGGATGGCCGCCCGGTCGAGCTGAAGGCGCAGTCGTGAGCCGGCCTCGGCGACCACAGACGCTTTGTGCGGCAACACCTCTGGGGACGCCCCTCCGATCGCCTGGGGCCAGAAGTAGTGGAGCTGACGCAGGGCCGCGGCATGAAACGTCCGGGTCTGGACGCCTGGGACACCGAGCTCGCGCAGCCGGGTGCGCATCTCACCCGCGGCCCTTGCCGTGAACGTCACCGCGAGCACTCGCTGGGGCTGGTAGGCACCACTCAGCACGCCGTAGGCGATCCGGTGGGTAATGGCCCGGGTCTTGCCGGTCCCCGCGCCGGCCAGGACGCACATGGGCCCGCTCGGCGACGACGCCACCTGGCGCTGCTCGGGGTCGAGGGCATCGAGAACCTCGTCAGCGGTGGGCTTGCCGATGGGCTGGCGGGGCATGACAGACATTGGTTCAGATCCTCTCAGACGCCACTGTCGGGTCCGTTCCCGAAGGCTGCCGCCGCGTCCCGGGAAGCCTGTGCTCTCCCTCCGGGAAGCCTGTGCTCTCCCTCCGGGAAGCCTGTGCTCTCCCTCCGGGAAGGATATGAGGCTGGCCGCGGTTGATGGAGTAACCCACCACCTGAAGTTTGAGGAGATCTCGCATGTCCGCGGCCACCGCCCTACCCAATGCCGGAACCATCACCATGTTCAGCACGCCCTGGTGTGGCTACTGCCGAGGGCTCAAGTCCGCGCTGGACCGCGAGGGAATCGCCTACCACGAGGTCAACATCGAGCGGCATCAGGACGGCGCCGACTACGTGATGAGTGTCAACGGTGGCAATCAGACCGTGCCTACCGTGGTGTTCCCGGACGGTACCGCCGCCACGAACCCGTCCCTGGCCGAGGTTCGACTGCGGCTGGCCTGATCTCGCCCCGGCGCGGCCCCGGTGCGCCTGCTGGGCCTCGCCTACATGCTGGCGTACTGCGGCCGATCGAGGCCGTAGACGTTCTCGACCCGCAGCCTGGCGACCAGGCGGCGCTCGACCACCATGGTTGCGCGGTACCCGTCCCAATCGGGGTGATCCTCCCCACGGATGGCACGGAATACGGCGACAAGCTCTTCTACGGTCTCGTCATCGGTGGCGAGAGCAACCGGGGACAGTTCGACGGTTCCCTCGAGGACGGCGTACGTCCAGCCATCGGGGCTGCCGACGAAGATGGAGGCGCGGGGGTCCCTGCGCAGGTTGCGGACCTTTGCCCCGCGGTCGGCCACGGAGATCCGGGCCAGCTTCGTGGCAGGGTCGAAGGTGAAGTTGACCGTCGAGAGCTGAGGTCGTCCGTCGCACTTGATGGTGGCCATTGCGCCGATGTTTCGCGCGGAGATGAGCGCAATCAGAGTCATATCCAGGGTCGTATCCAGGGTCATGGTCCTCCTCTTCCTGCCGTGTGCAGAGAAGCTGCGGGACTTTCCGTCATCAACGGGTAAAAATCTCAACACATAACTTAACTTTTTCTTAAACTAGGACACTACCATCGTCAGGGACGAGCCGATAACCCCTTGTGAGTCAGATCATGGACGGCTATCGCTGCGACCGGACGCTCGACTCGACGGTCTGGTCGATCGCCGCGCCATACCAGTGCTCGATCATCCGTCTGGCGATCGACACGGCGGGGGAGATACCAAAACGGCCGGCCAGCACCAGCTTCCCCAGGTCCGCACGACTGACCCAGACCGCCTCGGCGATCTCGTCACGGTCCAGGTGCAGCGCGGTGTCAACGGCTCGCGCGGAGAAGCCCAACATCAACGAGGACGGGAACGGCCACGGCTGGTTGCCCAGGTACCGCACCTGCTCGACCACCACGCCCACCTCTTCGAACACCTCCCGCGCCACGGCCGCCTCAAGGGACTCCCCCGGCTCGACAAACCCGGCCAACACCGAGAGCCGACCCTCCGGCCAGTGCGGGCTGCGGGCCAGCAGCAACCGGTCGGAGGCGTCAGTCACCGCCATGATCACAGCAGGGTCCGTGCGGGGGTAGTGCTCCGTCCCCTCCTGCGGGCAACGGCGGGTCCAGCCGGCCTGGTCAGGCTCGGTGACCGCGCCGCAGGAAGAGCAGTGACGATGTGAGGCATGCCAGTTGGCCAGCCCCTGCACCGTCGCGAACAAGCCCGCATCCCGGTCCGAGAGCAGGACACCGACCTCACGCAGGTTTCGCCACAGCGCGCTTTCGGACGGCTCCTGGGCCTCGCCGACCACCCCCACGTATGCCGTGTCGTCGGCGCCCTGTCCGATCCAACGGGCGAGATCCTGCGGCGAAAGCGTCGCGCCCTGTCCGAGGAAGAACGCCAGCCGGAACAGGTCCCGCTCATCGGGCTCGCGCAGGAACAGTGAAGTCTCACGATCCGACCCGATGACCTGCGCCCGTCCGGCAACGAACTCCAGCACGCGCGTCAGAGGGTCCTTGAGCAGGACAGACAAGAGATCGGGATCCCTGCGCCGCAGGCCGGCACGGTCCAGAGTTCCTCCCACGAGGGACAGATCACGCAAAGATTCCACAGAACGGCTCACGCCTTCCAGACTAAAGGGCGGTCTCGACATACGGTGTGGGGGTGACCCGCACTCCCCTCGCCCTTGCCGCCCTCGCCAGCGCAGCAGTGCCGGGACTGGACCCCGCATTCGTCGAAGGCGTCATCTCACTGCCCGGACACCAGTTCGACGTTGCTTTCATCAACGACACCCAGCACCGTCGTTGGGTGCTGCGCGCTCCGATGTCCGCCGCCGCCGGGGCTCAGATGGATGTCTCGGTGTCCCTGCTCGGACTGCTGGCGCGCAGGCTACCGTTCTCGGTGCCGACTCCGAAGGGCTTTGTCAGCCTCAGGGAAGGCGGCCGGGCCGTGGTCTACCCCTACATCACCGGGCGCCCGCTGAACTTCGCCCAGCTGCCCAGCGGACCGGGGATCGCCGCCGAGCTGGGCCGGGCGCTCGCGGCGCTGCACAACGTCGACCTGGTCCTGTGTGACGAGGCCGGGCTCACGTCGTACGACCCTGACACCTACCGCACCCGCCGGCTCGCGGACCTCGATCGGGCGGCGGCGACCGGGCACGTGCCAACCGGGTTGCTCTCCCGCTGGGAGCGGTCACTGGAGGAGGTCTCGCTGTGGCGGTTCGCGCCGACTCCCACTCACGGTGACCTGACCGGCGACGAGGTCCTGGCAGTTTTCGACGATGACACCGACGCCACAACGGGCCATGTCTGCGGACTCACCAGCTGGGAGAACGCCAAGGTCGCCGACCCCGCTGACGACTTTGCCACGCTGGTCACCCAGGCATCTCCCTCGGCTTTCGACTCGGTCCTGGAGGCCTATGCAGGGGCTCGGACGGATCAACCGGACAAGAACCTGGA
>ENA-OBLH01000147-OBLH01000147.1-metagenomes-genome-assembly--contig:-NODE-147-length-24815-cov-3.70174_pt1 | contig 24815 bp, 29 predicted proteins | sample MGYA00153382_OBLH01 | MGnify analysis MGYA00153382
GCTCACCAGCAGATTAATTGTGAGTTGAGTAGTTAATTGTTAAAAACCAGAGCAGATGATGCTAATATAACAAAGGACATGGAGAGATGGCCGAGTGGTTGAAGGCGCAGCACTGGAAATGCTGTTTGGGGGTGACTTCAACGAGGGTTCGAATCCCTCTCTCTCCGTTCTTTATTATTTTTTGATGCTAATGAACAATCCCGCCATAAGCGGCGGAGAATTTGACCCTCTACGAGATTAAAAATGGGACAGTACGATCGCTTAATTCTCATGGCAGAGGATGAACTGACACAATACAGCACCGATGCCCGCAAAATTGAAAAACTGCGCCGGAAAATAGGTATCTCTGTCACCCTAGCTGAACAGCAGCAGATTAAAGCAACTCTTCAAGAGGAAATGCCTAAGGATTGGTTCAATCAGCTCCTTGAAACCCAGCGGCAAGCAGTATCCCTACCTTTCTGGGGAATTGCTGGATTGGGGCTACTATTTGGCATCTCTGCTAACCAACCCATAGATTTTCTGGCTACCCTTGCTGGGGGAGCGATCGCCATCAATCTGCAAAGACGTGGCTGGAAATTACAGGCAAAGCGCCTAGTGCTACAAACCCTAGAAGATATTGCCCAGAAAACTAACAAGCCTGCTTCTAGCCCAGAAACCAAGCCCTCTACCGGAGCTTCCTAGTTTTTTAGGGAAGAACCTATAAATTTATGTCACAGTGGTCATAAAAACCTTTATGATCAGAGTGTAAACTTATGTGACACAGACCCCAATGGAGTTTATATCAGTAGAGCAGGTGAAGGAGATAGCCCAACATTACGGCTATCTAGCGGTTTTTGTAGGAATTTTATTAGAAAATATTGGCATTCCCCTACCCGGCGAAACCATTACCATTGTGGGAGGGTTTTTAGCAGGGAATAAGGAGCTTAATTATTGGTATGTGCTTGGCTGTGCGATCGCCGGGGCTAGTATCGGTGGCACGATCGGCTACTGGATTGGCCGAAAGGGCGGCTGGGCAATGCTAGTTAAAGTTGGACGGCTATTCCGTCTTTCTGAAGAAAAGCTGGGCAAGCTCAAGAGTGATTTTAGTGAAAATGCTGGTAAAGCCATATTTGTGGGCAGGTTTATTGCCCTACTCCGGATTTTTGCTAGTCCTCTTGCTGGAGTTGCCGAAATGCCTTTCCTAAAGTTTACTGCCTACAATCTTCTAGGAGCTACAACTTGGGCTTCGGTGATGGTAACTATTTCCTTCTTTGCTGGAAAGTTCCTTTCCCTAGAAGAGCTAGTAACTTGGGCTGCTAAATTTGCGGTATTGGCACTAGGTATTGTCGTGGCTTGGATTGTTATCCCCATCTGGCTAGAGTCAAGGCAGGTGGAAAAGTCTTAAGCTGTCTTGCGAAAAAATTATATCCCCGACTTCTTGCTTAATACTCTGATTTCAGTGCATAAGTTAATTTATAAGTCGGGGATCTGTTATTAATCTAGTGTAACTGCTAGTAACCTAGGCTTCTACAGCTACAGGTACTACTGCATCTGGAGCTACGTAGGGAGCCTTAGGGGGTTTGGGTAGCTCTACTCTCAGGGTGAGGTAACGAATTACTTCTTCACTCAGGCGCATGGAGCGCTGCATGGGCGCCACATGGGTTCCGGGGGCAGAGTAGTTCATTAATACATAAATGCCGTCCCGAAATCTATTGATTTCGTAGGCCAAGCGCCTGCGCCCCATGAGTTTTACTTCAATTTCGGTTTCGGCTACACCGGCTTCTATGAGGAAGTTGCGGTATTTAGCGATCGCTAGGTTTACCTGCTCCTCATTGAGGTCTGGACGCAGGATATACATGGTTTCATAAAGTTCAGTCATAATTTTTCAAGTCTCTCCTTGTGGACATTAGGCTTCCATCTGCCTGAATAGCAATACAGAAGCAAGGATTTTTAATTTTACTACAGTTCCGGCCTCTTGGCAAAATAGCAAATCAGGATTTTACTAAATCTTACGACAAATTTTTAGTTCAAATCTTCCGTTACAGACAAAATATACAATTTAACAGTAAAATACATATACAAAATGCCCCTTTATTACTGCATTTGCAGTTAAATAGTAGGTGTAATTTTTATTGTTGACTGCAATAATTATTTGATTTGATAACAAATAAACAGAAATGTTCAAGAGAATATGAAGATAATTTTACCTTTTTTACTTTTTCAACTTTTGTTCATCTCTGCTTGTTCACAGACAGAAATTAAGCCTAAACAAACAGAAATATCACCCAAACAGCCCGTCACAATTGCGCCAACTCAACCTGTCACAATTACTCCAACTCAACCTGTCACTCAAAAGACACAAGCTGCGCTAAGTGAACTTTTAATTACTCAAAAAGATTATGGTGATAAATGGCCTTTTACAAAAGATAAAGGAACTTTAACCTGCAAAGGGACAAAAAAACTTGGCGAAGTTGTCTTGACGGCTGATGGAGTTTCTTATGCTGTTAACGGAACTGCTAAAGGAACAAAAAAATATCAGCCACTTGAAAAAATATGGGCTGATAATCCTGCTATTCCAGGAGCAAAGAAAAATCCTGTAGACATTATTGACAAAGGATTGGCTCTTTGCCAATAAAAATTACCCGACGACATATTTTTTTAGCCTTGTTCGTTGACAAATTTATTTACCCAGAAACCCTACTTCTATGACATTGCGTTACGTTCGTGTCAGGACTACTCCCGGACAAACCTACTACGGCTTGTTGACCATCGATCGCCTAGTTCATGTCCTTGATGCCCCGCCTTGGTTGGAAGGGGAGCCTAATGGGTTGGAACTATCACCCCCAGAATATCAACTCCTAGCACCCTGCGCCCCTTCCAAAATTGTAGCTGTGGGTAAAAACTATCAGGCCCACGCCGCCGAAATGGGCACTCCACTGCCAGCCCAGCCCCTACTATTTCTCAAACCGCCGACAGCTATTACTGCCACCGAAAAGGAAATTTATTACCCCTCTCAATCTCAACGAGTAGATTATGAGGGAGAACTCGCTTTGGTGATTGGCGATCGAGCTTGTAACTGTACCCCCACCGAGGCTAGAAGTAAAATCTGGGGCTATACGATCGCTAATGATGTCACCGCTCGAGATCTTCAGAAAACTGATGGGCAGTGGACAAGGGCCAAGGGTTTTGATAGCTTTTGTCCCCTAGGTCCTTGGGTAGTCCGAGAAATTAGCCCCGCTGCCAGAATCCAGACTTTCCTAAACGATCAACCCCAACCTGTGCAGTCAGCTTCTATTGATGACATGGTTTTCTCGCCAGATTTCCTTGTATCTTATATCTCTCAAATCATGACCTTATTGCCGGGAGATATTATCCTGACTGGAACTCCAGAAGGTGTGGGAGCGATGCAGCCCGGCGATCATGTCCGCATAGAAATTGAAGGCATAGGTCACCTCCAGAATAATGTGGTTGCTAAATAATTAGTAACCACAGTCGTGTTGAGGATTTAACCCCCCAACTCATGGTAACTATCTAACTTGAGTATATACAGCTTCCGAGATGGTAGGAATTTCTGCATAGCGCCCCGATAAGGATTGGACGATCGAATAGCCACAGGCTGCCAAGGTACTCAGGAAAATAATATTGAGAACTGTTTCGGTAATCAAATTTTGTCCAAGGGCGGGCATCAAAACTCCCAATAATAGACTACACAAACTTAAGGCAATATCTAAAAGAATTGCTTGCATAGCATTAAAGCGAATGAAATGAATAATTTTTTCATTGCGGACTACCAGCAAGAACAGCAAAAAGAAAACGACAATCCCCGCAAAAGGAATCTGCCTATAGATAAACATTACAGGGGTCAGGGGCAAAAATAGGAAATTTAGGGGCGGAAACTGCCTAAGCAAGAAACCACCAAAAGGAATCACGGAAACTAAGGGAAGGGCATAGGGCAGACAGGCAAACAGCCGGTCTTTGATAGTCGTTTCTCCGCGCCAAGTCATGATTAGTTATCCTTTTTTTAATTGTTTGACACCTTTCTAGGATAACTTAATTTCTTAGTAACTGATAGTCAAAGTGACTCCAGCTTCTACTTTTTGATCTCCCGGCAATACTGGGGTAATATCAACAGCACTGACACCACGAGTAGACTGGGCTTGCAATAGCATCGGCGGTGGCGTGGCTCCATTTATTTGAATATTGACAATCTCTCGGCGGGTGAGGTTGAGGGAACTAAAGACTGTATCCGCTTGGCGTTGGGCATCTTGGGTGGCTCGCCGGAGGGCTTGCTGTTGTGCCTGATCGATCGCCGCATCACTAGCCGTAAAACTTACCCCATTAATCATGGTGGCTCCTGCTTGCACTGCCGCATCAATGACTTGCCCGGCTCGATCGGGGGCAACCCGAAAACTAACTGTGTTAACGCCGTTATAACCTTTGAGTTCTTGTCTATTGTTGAGATATTCATAGACAGGATTGAGGCGAATCCCTGTGGTTTGGAGGTTTTCTACATTGCGAGAACGCAAAGCATCTACCACGGCGCTCGATCGCCTGGCCAACTCTTGCTGAACCTCATTAGCATTTTTGCCTTGAACTTCTACCCCTAATTCCACTCTCGTGATGGTGGTGGGAATAGTTTCCACGCCCCGACCATTCACAGTTAAAGTTCTGAGCATTCTTTCTTGCCCCCAGACAGGACTCGCCAAACTAATACTTAAAACCCCTAAAGCTAAAGGCAATAATTTTTGTAAACTACGTAAAGCTAATTGCCGTTGACTATTCTTTGATTTTAGAACTAATAAACTACCCATTCTCATCTCCTCAATCCTTAATGAGCCTATTTTCATCCAACTATTCCACTCCGACTTAGCAAATCTCTGTCAAGTTCCCTTTGTAGAGAACATTAGGTATGTTTGTATACCATTTTTTTTGTACTAAGCTATGCAATATATTAAACTACCAGTTTTAAGTTAAGGAAAATTCATGAGTCAACATCGAGTAATGCTAGGAATTGTGGGTGATAGTGCCGCAGGAAAAACAACCTTAACTAAAGGGATTGCTCAGGTACTAGGGGCAGACAATGTAACGGTAATTTGTACCGATGATTATCATAAGTACGATCGACAACAGCGCAAAGACTTAGGAATTTCGGCATTGCATCCAGATTGTAATCATCTAGATATTATTCAGCAACATTTATCTTTATTGCGATCGGGGCAACCCATTCTCAAACCCATCTACAGCCATAGCCACGGAACTTTTCAAGCCCCAGAATATATCAAGCCGGCCCAGTTTGTAATTGTGGAAGGCTTGCTAGGGTTTGCGACCCGTGGTTCCCGGGATTGTTTTGATGTCAAAGTTTATTTGGCTCCCCCTGAACAACTCCGCTATGACTGGAAAATCAAGCGAGACACTATGAAACGGGGCTACACCGAAGCCGATGTCTTGGAACAACTTAAGCAGAGAGAAGAAGATTCCGAGGCCTATATTCGTCCCCAGAGAGCTTCATCAGATATTGTAGTTAGTTTTTATCCCCCCAATGCCGCAGCGGACAGTTCTCATCTCAATGTCCGCCTAGTTCTACGCCCCACTATTCCCCATCCAGAATTACCAAATTTGTTATCTTCCGATCCAAATTCCGCAGTCCGCTTAGGGTTAGACCGAGATATGGGCAAGCCCGTAGATGTGTTGGAAATTGATGGTAACGCTACCCAAGAGCAGGTGACAGCCCTAGAGCATATTCTTTGCAAGGAAGTGCCTAGCCTCGGCTCTTTTTGTAGTTTGGAAGGTAACTCCCAAGTTGGGAAATTAGTTGGCACTACTGGGGAAATTCTCCAAAGTTATCCCCTGGCCCTGACTCAGCTATTAATTGCCTACCATGTCCTAAAAGCAGCAGGGGGTTATTAAACAGGCAACCTTAGCCAGCGACTTAGGAAGTTTTTTAGGCGATCGAGCCAGGAGGGCGGGGGTAATTCCTGCCCTTTATCTTGATAGTTTCCCAAAATTTGTCGCCCCAACAAAGTTAGCCGAAAACCATCGGTAATCCCCTGGCCATCGACTTCCCGCCGCACCAAGCCTACTTGAATTAGCCACAGAACTGCCGCATCTGCTGTCAGTTCGCCTAGGGATTTTTTAGTATAGCCTTGGTCTACTCCCTTGGCTCCGGTAATATCTTGTAGGGAAATGCTACTAGTCTGCATCTGACTGAGGAAAAGAAGCAAAAATGGAGAGCAAAGAAAGGCTCGATCGGCACGGGTTAAGACTTGGGAAGTATAGGTAGGAACCACGGAGGGTTTAATGGAGGGTTTAGTTGCAGTCATAGCCATGTAAGGAGTAAATTTAATCAGCTTGTTTCTATGTTAGATTGATAGAACGTCTTGAAATTTTCAAGGCTATCCCTGCCCTTAATTCAACTATATATTTCATGTTTGGTCTCATTGGTCATCTTACCAGTTTAGAACACGCTCAGAAAGTAGCCAGAGACTTAGGCTATCCAGAATATGCAGACCAAGATTTAGACTTTTGGTGTTCTGCACCACCCCAGATAGTTGATACGATCAAAGTTACTAGCATTACCGGGCAACAGATTGAGGGCAAGTATATTGAGTCTTGCTTCTTACCAGAAATGCTGGCGAATCGCCGGATCAAGGCTGCCATTAGAAAAATTCTTAATTCTATGGCTCTTGCCCAAAAGCACGATATTCAGATCACCGCTTTGGGAGGTTTTTCTTCAATTATTTTTGAGGAGTTTAATTTACACGAGAGTAAACAAGTACGCAATATAGAACTGGAGTTCGATCGCTTCACCACGGGTAATACCCATACGGCCTACATTATTTGTCGCCAAGTAGAGCAGGTTTCTGCCCAGCTAGGGATGGATCTAGATAAAGCTACCGTGGCGGTGTGTGGGGCTACAGGAGATATTGGTAGTGCCGTGTGTCGTTGGTTAAATGAAAAAACTAATGTAGCAGAAATTCTCCTGATTGCCCGTAATCAAGAACGATTGCACAACCTTCAAGCAGAGTTAGGGCGGGGTAAAATTATGGAGCTAACGGAAGCTCTGCCCCAGGCTGATATTATTGTTTGGGTGGCAAGTATGCCTAAGGGTGTAGAAATTTTCCCGGAGCAATTAAAGCAACCTTGTCTGCTGATTGATGGCGGTTATCCCAAAAATCTGGGGACTAAGCTCCAATATCCGGGGATTCATGTAGTCAATGGCGGTATTGTGGAGCATTCTCTTGATATTGAGTGGAAAATCATGGAAATAGTTAATATGGATGTGCCAAGTCGGCAACTATTTGCCTGTTTTGCGGAAGGAATGCTGTTGGAATTTGAAAATCTCCATACTAATTTCTCGTGGGGCAGAAATCAAATTACGGTTCCTAAAATGGAACAAATTGGCGAGATTTCCCTCAAGCATGGCTTTAGACCTTTACTAACTCCCCAGCACTCCTAGAGAGTAAGCGGTTGAAACCGCAGCTATAAGAACAAAGTCCCCTGCTGCGGAATAAAGCTGGAAAGTTATATAAGAATATTTTCTTTTAGCCAAATCCGAAAAGCTTTCAGAGCCTGACTGCCACCTACAAATTGACTCTGCTCGACGTACTGATTTACCAAATCGATAATAGGGATTTCGGGAAAGGTAGGGCTAGAGTTTGATTTTATATATTCGCCATTTTGCAAAATATTAATTTGTAATCCCTGATGGTCATAGCGCCACAATTCGGGAACTCCTAGAATTTGATAATTTGTTAATTGAGTCCGAGAAGTAATGTCAATTTCTATGGCTAAATCTGGCGGTGGATCAATACTTAAATCTAGACGTTTTTTGCCGATCACTAGACCTTGATTTTGAATATAAAAACAAGCATCAGGCTCCACCGCTTGGTTCATGCCCTGATTCTTAAAAGTAGTGGAAGCTAGAGAATCATAATTTATTCCCAATTCAGTCAATAAAATCTTTACCATATCGCCAATAATTTCCTTGGCTTTTTCATGCTCCGGTAGAGGAACCATAATTTCTAGTCTCCCATTACTATAAGAAAGTCGGGCTGTTCGTTTATTTCCTAATTCTCCTAAAATCCCTTCTAGTTGTTGCCAACTTACATCTTCTAGCAATAATTGTTGCCCCGGCTGAATTTTTAATTGCTTTAGTTCTAGTAGCATGATATTTTCTTTGAAGACCTTGATTCGATCGTAAAATCTGGAATATCTACCAACTCTGATTCATCTAAATTATACTGCTCACATACTAAACTGAGGCGAGTGCCGGGAGTTTTTACGGCATTAACTGCATGAGTAAGATCACCCTGAAAATATACTAATTTGTTTACCTCTGGTTTAATTTGGCCTACTTGTTGCTTGCGGTTGCGTAATACTAATTCTCCTCCCTCCATGTCGGTGGGGACTTGTACGTAGAGAACACTAACTACTTGGGGTGGGTTGATAGTTTTGCAGTACGATCGCAGCGATCGATCGATATGGGGATCCACACGGGAGCCGGAGCCTAATAATAAAGGATTAAGATAAAAAGCATTACAGTCTGATAGAAGAGCCTGATCTAGATAGGGCTTAAAAAATGGAAAGTGTTGGCAAGTTTTCTCTAGATGCGATCGCTGAAACACCACCGAAAACCCCTTAGTTCCCACAAAATCTCGGTTAAGATTATTCACTGCCAAATAATTACACGCCAAAATCTCTCCTCTAAGATCATGGAGGTAGGATAGGGAGAAAATTTGATTTTGTTGGGAATAATATTTCAAGAAATTAAATTACGGGTAGTTCTAGATCAAAGCTAACCTTATCATAAATATCTGCCAAACTAATTGGCAATAAAAAACTATTAAAATTTATAATATCTGCTAAGTTCTTGTACTCAGAAAATACCCAATTTCCTTGGGCTGTTTTGTAATAGCATTCGACATGATAACTATATTGATCAATTAATATGTATTCTTGAAAGCTAGGAATAGTCCGATAGGCAGCAAACTTTTCTTCCTTGTCATAGTTACGAGTAGAAGTTGATAACACCTCCATAATCATTAAAGGATTAATAATAGTATCTTTCCTCCCTTCTTGTAGTTGAAGTTCTCCTGATACCACGATCACATCTGGATACGTCACAATTCGCCTTTCTGGGATCCACAATTTTTGGTCAGCCAAAAGAACCTTATAGGGCTGATTTTTGTAGGCAGAATTTAATGTGGTGTATAAGTTACTAATAATTCGATTATGATTTGGAGTGCCACCAGCTATAGAAATTATTTTTCCATTAATATATTCATGAAGCTCTAGAGCATTAATCTCAAATTCAAAATACTCTAGTAGGGAATAATTTTTCTTTGTTTCTACTTGCGTAACCATTAATTATTTACCTCTTTATTTATATTGTACGAAGCCCTGTACAATTACAGCAGTTTTGGTTCAACTAAAACTAAAAAGAACCCCCTGAATCCCCGCACTTCGTGCCGCTAAAGCTAGAGAAAGGGGGACTTGAAGATCGAAATTGCAGCTTACTAGATTGCAATTTGCTGTATCTTCCCAATTAAATATCTGTTAGTTTATTGTAGAGTATGAATTCTCCCGTAATTTCCGTAATTATTCCGGTTTATAATGGTGAAAAAACTATTGAAGAGACGATCGCCTCTCTACTCCAACAAACCTATTCTAACTGGGAACTGATTGTGATTGATGATGGCTCCAGCGATCGCACTCCAATCCTCATCCAAGATATCCTAGCTCAACAGCCCCAAATTCAAGGCAGTCTAGTATCCTACCCCCAAACCGGAGCTTGTGCCAGTCGCAACCGGGGAGCCGCCCTAGCCCAAGGAAAATTTCTGGCATTTCTGGATGCTGATGATGTGTGGACGGCAGATAAACTAGAGCTTCAGTTAGAGGCATTGCAAAATTCCCCCGGAGCGAAGGTCGCCTATAGTTGGACAGATTATATTGATATAACAGGGAAGTTTCTCTATCCCGGCGGTCATGCTACCCATCAAGGCAATGTCTACGAATACTTGCTTTTGAGTAACTTTCTAGAAAATGGCTCCAATGCCCTAATTTGTAGAGATGCCTTTAGAAATGTGGGGGGTTTTGATGAATCCGTCACTGGTGTGGATGAATGGGATTTGTTTATCCGTATGGCGCAACAATCTGAGTTTAGCTGTGAATTTGTCGTCATTCCCCAAGTGCAAGTTTTCTATCGCCTAAGTAATCAATCTCTTTCTGCAAGGATCGATCGCCAAGCCAGCGAATGTCTGAAAGTAATCGATCGAGCCTTCCAATCCAGCCCCTCTTCCCTCCAACATCTCAAACCAAAAAGTATCGCTAATCTCTATCGCTACCTTACTTTTCGGGGTTTAAGCAGTGACCTAGCCTACACTCATCCCTGGCTATTAATGCAGTATTTTCTCCGCTGCCTCTACTACGATCCCCAAGGGTTAATCCAGCGCTGGCAGCTAATGGCGATCGTCGGGCTAAAACTCCTGATTAGCCTCCTCTTGCCCAAAACCCTAGCTCAGCAGCTAATTACTAATTACCAGAAAAGAGGCAGGCAAGGGGCTTAAACTCTTTGTTTTCCAATTTGTTACAGCACTTTTCTAGCTTGTGGATGACAGGCAAGGGGCTTAAGCCCCTTGTTCTAAAGGAAAAGTCTGTCTTCATATAACTGGAAACCGCTGTATATTCTAGGCTCCTAGACGGCAGCAATAATTGTCCGGTGGCGGGCAGTATTGGGAATAATTATTGGTGTTTGGAAGCCCGCCTTAGTTAGAGTTTCCGTAATATCTAGAGAAAAATATTCGTCTAAGTAAGGTTCGGTACTCTTCAGGAGGGTGAAAATATAGGGGGGCATTTGGGCATAGATGGGTGATTGAGGGTTCATATCCATAATTGCCAGATGTCCTTGGGGGCGGAGTAATCTCTTTGCTTCTTGGAAAATCTCTAGAGTTGCCCCTTGGGGCAGTTCATGGCACATGAGAAAAATAGAAACTAAATCAAAAGAATTACTAGGCAAACCAGTCTGCTCGGCCATAGCATGAACCCATGAAGTTTGCTGATCTCCTTGGTGTTGGGCATTGTAGGCAGCCACGGCTAGAAAGTAGGGAGATAGGTCTACCCCCGTGATTTTGGCTTGGGGATAGGTGGTTTGGAGAGCCTTGGTACTCATGCCCACACTGCAACCTAGGTCGACGATTGCCCGTGGGGTTTCCCCAATATGACTAAGCAATAAATTATGGTAGCTATCTCGGAGTTTACGATCGCCTTCCTTACCTGCTTCTGGCCAAATTCCCGCATGGACAGCCTTGGCCGCCACTTCCACTTCCCAAGCCGCCTGCCAACTCAAATTACCTTCAGCGTAGGCATGGAACGATCGCACGTAATAATCGGGATAAGTAATGTGGGGATTTTGCACCTGCTGAAGATAGTCATCCCACTTCATCTGTCCCAAATCCCGGACTGTCTCTCTCCAAGGGACACCGATTTTCTCGGCTCTTTTGATCATCATCGATCGGGCTTGATATTTAGCAAAAGCTGCCAAGGGTTTAATGCCCAAAAGACCATTAACTACTTGGGTCATTAGTCGGGCAGAGGGATCGGTTGAAGGGTTGACAGTAGAAGCAGTTGGGCTATTCATAAGTATAAAAATAATTAGGATGGAATCTTCTTAGTCCGCAAGGTTGGACTTTGTTCTTGTAGCTGCGATTTCAATTTTATGATCCAAGACTAACGCTAATGCCCTTTTCTTGAGGCACTTTCTTGATGTTCTATTCTCCAGCAACTAAACTACGGTACTCTTCTGCTGACAAAACATTATCAGCCAAGCTATTATCTTCTGCCAAGCTGATTTTTAATAACCACCCTGTAGTGTAGGGATCCGCAGCTAAATTTTCTGGATTATCGACCATTTGTTCATTCCGCTCTAAGACAATACCCGATACTGGAGAATACATACTTTCTACAGCTTTCACCGACTCCACGGTGCCGAAGGTTTCACCCTGAGCTACAGCCTCCCCCACCGCAGGTAATTCTAAAAATACAATATCCCCTAGTTGATCTATAGCAAAGGCACTTATGCCCAAGGTAGCGATCGCCCCTTCTAGCCGAACATACTCATGACTATCAAGATACTGCAATTCCTCTGGATATTCTAACGACATAGATATTTGCTTTTATTTATTAATCATTTCTGGTGAAAATTTCTCTGACAGCACCGAGGAAAATCCTTATTTCTCTAACACTGCCTAATCCTTCAAGACTTTTCTAGTGAATCATATAATTAAGAAATTATCTCTGAGCTTAAGAAAACATTAATCCTTGGCTAGTTTAGCTAGAAGTATTTGTTGATTCCTCCGTCAGAGTTCCTGCAAATCTAGGCATTAGAGGTGATCACGAGTCATAAGCAAAACTAATGCAATCTGAGATTAAAAATTTCATTCCTAATCCTGAAGCGATCGGTAATCCTTTTCCCGTAGTATCAGAAATGAAGTAATTTGAAAACCTTTTACTCCTTGCCTAGGAAAGAATTAGAGGTTAAAACCTGTTACTGCAAAATATTTAAAACCATTGTTTGCATAAATTACAGAGGACACTACTCATGGCAACTTACAAAGTTACACTAATCAATGAAGCTGAAGGCTTAAACACGACGATCGAAGTTCCCGATGATGAGTACATTCTAGATGCAGCCGAAGAAGCAGGTATTGACCTACCCTACTCCTGTCGGGCGGGTGCTTGCTCCACCTGTGCTGGTAAAGTTACTGCGGGTAAAGTTGATCAGTCTGATCAATCTTTCTTGGATGATGACCAAATTTCTAATGGCTTCGTCCTTACCTGTGTTGCTTATCCTAAGTCTGATGTAACGATCGTTACTCACCAAGAAGAAGAACTGTACTAAAACCAGTTTTAAACTAAGGTTAATCAACCAAATCTCAATAAATAACTCCGTCTAGATTTAACTTTCTAGCGGAGTTTATTTTTTTGCTGGAAATCTGGAACCCCCTCAATCCCCCTACCCTAACGGGAAGGCAAAGCCTATAAAAGGGGGGGACTTTGAAGCTTTTTCAGGTAAGTGTTGCCCTCCTGTGCGCTTCTAGAAGGTCATAAACTTGGAGTGCTAAATATTGGGTAATTTTACTTTTTCGGCTAAACCTAAAAATTGCAGCGATCGAATTGTCATCCAAGTTATATCAACTTCCCACCAAGCCATGCCATGCCGGGCAGAATATTGAAAAGCATGGTGATTATTGTGCCAGCCTTCGCCGTAGGTGAGGACTGCTACCCACCAGCAATTTCTGGATTTATCATCAGATTCATGGGTACGATAGCCAAAGCGATGGGTAGCACTATTTACAAACCAAGTACAATGAAAAACCACCACTAGGCGAACAAATATCCCCCAAACTACGTAAGACCAGCCGCCGATCGCAAACAAAACTAGCCCGAATACTACTTGAATCGGCACAAAGTAATTTTGGCAAAACTGATAAAACTTATCATCACTAATATCTTTCGTAAACCGGGGAATTTCATCCTCAGTAGGAATCTCGTGCAGCATCCACCCCATATGGCTCCACCAGAAACCCTTATTAGAATCGTGGGGATCTAGGTTTTGATCAGAGTGGGCATGGTGTTGACGGTGGAGACCAACCCAAGTAATTACGCCGCCCTGACAAGTCAAGGCTCCGCAAAACACCAAGAAATATTCTAGCCACTTGGGAGTTTGGAAACTACGATGGCTGATTAATCGATGCCAACCAAGAGTAATCCCTAAACCGCCAGTAATCCAGTGGAGCAGCAGAAATAGGGCAATGCCATCCCACCGAAAGTTACCGGGAAATAGGGCGAATAAAGCCCCTATATGAATTAATCCAAAGTAAGTAATATTTACCCAGTTAAGGGGATATTTAGCTGATGTTGCAATTGTCATTCAATAACCTATGATCAAATTTGGTAATTTTTTGCCTAGTCTATAGTCTTGTAGAGTTCTTTTGAGAAAAACCCTTGTTTCTTTATTTTAGACTTTATTTTAAACCGGTGACTGCCAGATTGGGTGCTATAAATCTTCATAAATCATAAATAAAGTATAACTACAGGGCAAATAAAGTAAAACAATATGTCAAATATGAGTTTAGAGTTAATTGAAGTCGCAGTTCAAGACCTCCAACCTATTTTTTCTGGAATTGATCAGATAGTCAAGGGGAATTTGGCGAAAGTGTTGGCGGCTTTTCGGGAGCAACGGGTGGGAACTCACCATTTTGCTGGGGCAAGTGGCTATGGCTATAACGATTCTGGGCGAGAAACCCTCGATCGAGTCTTTGCCCAAATTGTGGGGGCCGAGGCAGCCATAGTGCGATCGCAGATTGTATCAGGAACCCACGCCATTACTTGCGCTCTGTTTGGGGTGTTGCGTCCGGGGGATGAGATGCTGTCGGTGATGGGGGCTGTCCACGATACCCTCGAAGAAGTGGTGGGTTTGCGGGAAGAGGGGCAGGGTTCCCTGATGGAGTTTGGCATTTCTTACCGAGAAGTTCCCATGACTGCTGAGGGAAAACCGGACTGGGATACAATTGCCACGGCGGTGAGTAGTAAAACCAAGATGGCCTACATTCAGCGATCGTGCGGCTATGCGTGGCGGCGGACTTTAACTATTGAAGAAGTAGGCAGAATTGTCCAATTAATCAAGCAGCAAAACCCGAAAGTAATTTGTTTTGTGGATAACTGCTACGGAGAATTTAGTGAGGCGCAGGAGCCGACCCAAGTGGGGGTAGACCTGATGGCGGGGTCTTTTATCAAAGCACCGGGGGGGACGATTATTACCACGGGGGGCTACGTGGCGGGTAGGGCAGACTTGGTAGAGCAGGCAGCCTGTCGGTTAACGGCGCCGGGCTTGGGCAGCCATCTAGGAGCTGGGTTTGAACTACGGTTACTCTTTCAAGGTTTATTTCTGGCGCCCCAAATGGCAGGGGAGGCTATTAAGAGTTCCCATTTAATTAGCTACGTGTTTGATAAATTGGGTTATCCAGTGACACCGCCACCCATTACCCCCAGAGGGGATTCGATCGTGGCGATTAAACTCGGCTCCCCAGAAAAAATGATTGCCTTTTGTAGTGCGATGCAAAAACAGTCTCCGGTGGGGGCCTACCTAGAGCCAATTCCGGGAGAAATGCACGGCTACAAGGACGAAATCATCATGGCGGGGGGGACTTTTATTCAAGGCAGCACCTCCGAGCTTTCTGCCGATGGCCCCATCCGAGAACCCTACATTGTTTATTCTCAAGGAGGAACCCACTGGACACATATGGCGATCGCCTTGGAGAGCATTATCGATCGAGTCGGGTCTGCCTAATCTACAGCAGTTTGGATTCAGATAAGTGGCAAGAAAAACCCTCTAAATCTCCCTTCCAAAGGGAGACTTGAAGATCAAGAGTTTGGATTACTAGATTGCAATCTGCTGTAAACTTGGAAAGAAAATTTCTACTGTATAATTTCATTCCAGAAAGTACGTGGGTTGATGACCGAAATATTTTGAATTGGATTTAAGACGAGTAAATCCTTATCTCCAGTAATTAGATGGGAAGTGTCACCATTTAGAGCTAATTCGATAAATTTATCATCCTTAGCATCTCGACATAACTTAATCTGATGAAGGATTTCAACAAAAACCCACGTAGTTTTAATCCGCATAGCTAAACCATCAATATCCTGAGGATCAATATATTTAGAGAACTTTGATCGCCCTAGAACAGACAGAAGTTCTATCAGAGTGGCGGAGGAATATAGAATGATTCCATTATTTTCTCCCCAATTTAAAACCTTTGCTGAAATAGAATCAGGAGATAAAATAGCACTAACCAAGACATTTGTATCAATAACTAAACGCATAGAACTATCGATCTTCACTCAATAGCTCATTTAATTTATCTTCCGTTAAACCTCGTTCCTGGGCTTTAGAACCTATGTTTTGCCTAAATTGTTGAAATTCTTGAATGTTGATCCGAGTAATACGTTGATAATCTTCCATAGACATAATGACTGCAACATCACGATTTTGCTTACGGATAATCACCGGTTCACGTTGAGCTTTGTCAATAACCGCAGCAAAGGCTTGGTTGGCTTCTGTTGCTGAAACAATTTGCATAAATATATCTCCTTTACTTTTATTATAGACAAAATAGACAATTTGCCTCAAGAGTTTTATGTTGAATAGGATAGGATAGGATCATTACTGGGCATGAAGAGAATTAGTATGTAATCAGGTAATGTCATAGATTAGCGATCGCTAGTTTGCTTAGGAGGTAGATAGATCATGGTTCAAACTTTAGCTAAGACTGAATGGATAACTTTTGCAGAATTTGCCGAATGGAAACCAGAGAAAGGACTGTATGAACTACATGAGGGAGTAATTGTTGAGATGGCACAGCCAACAGGAGATCATGAAGATATTGGTGGTTTCTTGAATGAGAAGATTACATTTGAGTATGTACGTTTGAACTTGCCCTATAGAATCCCCAAAACTGCATTAATTAAACCGTTTAATGCTGAATCTGCTTATGATCCAGATATTTTGATTCTAAATCGCCCAAATTTAGTTAATGAACCTCTATGGAAAAAATCAGCAACAGTTACACAGAAAGAATCGATTGTGATTGCGATCGAGGTTGTCAGCACTAATTGGCGAGATGATTATTTTACTAAATTTAATGTATATGAGGAGATGGGGATTTTTGAGTATTGGATTGTGGATTATTTAGGACTGGGTGGGAAGAGGTTCATTGGTGATCCGAAACAGCCAGCAATCTTAGTACATGAATTGATTGATGGAGAATATGAAGTTAATCTGTTTAGAGGTGATGATAGGATAGTTTCGCCGACTTTTCCCGAATTAGTTTTAACAGCAAATCAGATTTTTTGTGCTGGTATTGAATAGGTATTTAGAGTATTTAGATTAACTTAGTCTTCTGGGAGAAATATGATAAATTCACTGCAAAGCTATCTCCAAACTATTCAGGAAGTCTACCGGACTCAGAAGGCGACAGAGCATAGCTATCGTCCGGCTTTACAACAGTTAATTCAATCCTTTGATCAGAAGATTACAGTTACAAATGAGCCGAAGAGAATTGCTTGTGGTGCGCCGGATTTTGTGATTAGTCAAGATTATCAAGAGCTTGGTTATGTAGAGGCGAAGGATATTGGAGTTTCCCTAAAAAAAGAAGAAAAATCTAGCCAAATGCAGCGATATTTAGGGGCTTTAGGTAATTTGATTTTTACGGATTATCTGGAGTTTCGGTGGTATGTGGGGGGTGAATTTCGCTCTAGTGCTAGTTTAGGAGTGTTTGATAAAAAGGGGCAATTTAAGGCTGATAAAGAAGGGCAAGCGCAGGTAGAAATTTTGCTTAAGGGTTTCCTAGAAACTCAGGCTCCTCAAGCAAGAACACCAAAGGAATTAGCGCAACGGATGGCGAGTTTGGCACAGTTAATTCGGGATGCGATCGCTATCAAGTTAAAAGATGCAGAAACCGGGGCTTTATTTGATCAGTATCGATCGTTTCAACAGGTCTTAATCTCTGGTTTAACAAGGGCAGATTTTGCAGATATGTATGCCCAAACTATTTGTTATGGGTTATTTGCGGCTCGGTGTAATACGCCAATTCCTAATAATTTTTCACGGCAAACGGCGGCTTATGCTCTACCAAAAACTAATCCTTTTTTACGAGATATTTTTGATAAGATTGCGGGAATTGATCTGGATGAAAGTATTGCTTGGGCGGTGGATATTTTAGCGAATATTCTGAAGTTGACGGATATGGAGGCGATCCTTAGAGATTTTGGCAAGCGGACACGGCGAGAAGACCCGGTAGTACATTTTTATGAGACATTTCTAGCAGCCTATGACCCGAAAATGCGGCAGTCACGGGGGGTTTATTATACTCCTGAGCCTGTGGTTTCCTATATTGTGCGGAGTGTGGATTATATTCTTAAGGAGAAGTTTGGGATTAAGGATGGTTTGGCAAGTAAACAAAAAATCACTATTCCAGACCCGCAAAATCCAGAAAAAACTATTAAATCTCATCAGGTTTTAATTCTCGATCCGGCGGTGGGGACGGGGACGTTTTTACATGGGGTAATTGACCATATTTATGAGGGTTTTAAGAATAAGAAAGGGATGTGGTCAAATTATGTTGGACAGCATCTTTTACCCCGTTTATTTGGTTTTGAATTGTTAATGGCTCCCTATACGGTGGCTCATATGAAGTTGGGGTTACAGTTACGAGAATTAGGGTATGAATTTGATTCGGATGAAAGATTAAAAGTTTATTTAACAAATACATTACAAGAATCCTTTCAGCTTGAACAAATGATTAGTTTTGGCTCTCGAATTAAAGAAGAAGCAGAATCTGCCAAAGAAATAAAACAAGAAAATCCTGTGATGGTTATTCTTGGTAATCCACCTTATTCAGGACATTCTGTTAATACAGGTAGCTGGATTAAAGCACTTCTGAATGGACAAGACACACTCTCAAATATAGAAACAGATAGTTATTTTGAAGTAGATGGGGAACCGTTAGGTGAAAGAAATTCTAAGTGGTTAAATGATGATTATGTAAAATTTATTCGTTTTGGTCAATGGAGAATTGAAAGAACAGGCTATGGAGTTTTAGCATTTATTACTAATCATGGTTATTTAGATAATCCTACTTTTCGAGGAATGCGCCAAAGCTTACTCAAAACCTTTGATGATATTTATATTTTAGACCTACACGGTAATAGTAAGAAAAAAGAAGTTTCCCCAGATGGCTTACTAGATCAAAATATCTTTGATATTCAGCAAGGTGTAGCAATTGGCATTTTTGTAAAATATCAAAATAGTCAACAAAAAACGGCAAGGGTTTATCATACTGAACTATGGGGAATGAGAGAGATTAAAGAACAGAAAAAATTAGTTAGTGGTAAATATCACTGGCTTTTAGAAAATAGTTTTGTTTCTACAAATTGGCAAGAAATTTATCCTGATTCTCCATTTTATTTGTTTAAACCTCAGAATGTTGATTTAAGAATAGAGTATTATCAAGCATGGAAAATTAGCGATGTTATGCAAATAAACGTTTTAGGTTTTCAGACTCATCGAGATAAGTTTGCTATTGATTTTGATAGAAATAATCTCATGAGACGTTTCCAAGAAATGCGAGAGACTAATTTGTCAGACAATGAGTATATGAACAAATATGACATTAGTGATAATCGGGACTGGCAACTGTATAAAGCTCGTAAAATAATTCGCTTAGATGCTGACTGGGAAGAAAAAGTTAGCTTATGTTCATATCGTCCTTTTGATACTCGTTATGCATATTATAGTTATGTTGCGATAGATTATCCTAGAAGAGAGTTATTAAATCATGTGTTTAGAAAAGACAATTTATGTTTACTCTTATCTAGACAACAAGCAAATGTAGGGTATAGACATTGTTTTATTTCGGATCAAGTATCAGAATCTTGTGTGGTTTCTACAACCAGCCGTGAAGGGAATCAAGTTTTCCCTCTGTATCTCTATCCAACTGATAAGCTAACACTCCTTCAGACTGAATCAACAATAGGTGCTGACGATCGCCGTCCCAACTTGGATAAAAAATTCATTCAAGAATTTGCTGAAAAATTAAACCTAGAATTTATTTCTGATGGGAAAGGCGATCGACAAACAACCTTTGCACCAGAGGATATTTTTAATTATATTTATGCGATCTTTCATTCCCCCACCTACCGCGATCGCTATGCCGAATTTCTGAAAATAGACTTTCCTCGTGTTCCCCTCACCAGCCAACCCCAACTATTTTGGCAACTCGCCAACCTTGGAGATGAACTAGTACAAATTCACCTCATGAAAACTAAACTTGAGGAAAATGTCGGCTTTCCTGTGGTGGGAGATAATATCATTGAAAAAGTCAGCTATACCGAACCCACAACCGAACAAAATGGGAGAGTATATATTAACAAAACCCAATATATTGATAACGTTCCTCCCGAAGTTTATAACTTTTATATTGGTGGCTATCAAGTCTGTAATAAATGGCTAAAAGATCGTAAAAGTCGAGAATTTACTGATGATGACTTTGAACACTATGCCCAAATAGTTGCCATTCTCCAACGCACGATCGAGCTAATGACAGAGATCGATCGAGTCATTCAAAATCACGGTAACTTCCCCATTCAATAAAAGACCAACCTAAGAGGTAAACATCATGTTACAACTAACCCAACTTTGCGATCGGCTGCTACTGATGCTAATGAACGGACAAGTTAGCATTATGTAAACCTAGATTTCCATAACCGAGGTAAACATCATGTTACAACTAGAAATCAAATCCGATGCCCCCGATCTCGAAATTGTTCAAAACCTAGTTAGAGCAGCGATTGATTCCGAGATTAAAAACTTAAAGCGCTCGATCGATAAAACCAACAAACTTTTAAAAGAATTTGAAACAAAATATCAAGTTTCATCAGATTTCTTTTTGTCTAATTGGACAGCCGAAGATCTAGAAGGTAGAGACGACGAATATGTAAGTTGGGCAGGTGAAATTAAAATCAAACAGAAACTGGTGAATGCTTTGCAAAAACTTGAAGGGATAGAATATGTTACTCAATACTTACCAAAATAACAATAAATATCTAGATGTTTAAGTTCATGAAAAATCACCAACTAACTCAAATCGGCGATCGCCTGTTGATGATGATAGCGATCGGACAGATCAGCATTAAGTAAATATTTTTCTAAATGGAGAAAAAACATGACAGTCACCTTAATCAATCAAACTTATACCTTCGATGAGTATTTAGTAATTGAAGAACTTGCTACAGAGAAACATGAATATAAAAATGGAGAAATCGTTAGCATGACAGGTGGGACAACAGACCATAACAAGATTGCCTTGAACTTCGCCGCAAACTTAAAATTTGCCCTCAAAAAACAAAACTACAATATATTTATAGGTGACGTTAAACTCTGGATTCCCGCTTACTCAGAAGCAACCTATCCCGATATCATGGTGATTGAAGGTGAACCCAACTATTACGGCACTAGTAAAACAACTGTAAAGAATCCTTCTTTGATTGTTGAAGTTCTATCTAAATCGACTCAAAATTATGATCAAGGGGAAAAATTTTATTATTATCGCTCGATCCCTGAATTCAAAGAATATATTTTAATTAGTCAATATCAATATTATGTAATGCAATTTAATAAAACAAATCAGGGTAAATGGATATTGTCTGAATATCGAAATGATAACTCAGCATTATCTTTACAAGCAGTAAAATTTGATATTTCCTTTGAAGATATCTATGAAAATGTCAATCTTGGCTAACTTTACAGATTAATAACTAACCCAAAACTGCGATCGACTGTTGATGATGGTAGCGATCGAGTAAATATGAAAACATCGACTTTGAGTAAATTAAAAATTGAAAACCATGATCACATCTCAAGTAACAGCAGGAGTTGATATTGAGAACCTAGCTGATATTTATCAAACTCCTTTAGTTATTTATTCTGAATCTCAACTATTACAAAATGTCACTGACCTGAAGACAACTATCCCAGATAGTGCAGAACTGATCTATTCCCTAAAAGCTAATCCTAACCCAACGCTGATGCAAATTTTGGCAGCTCAGGGGCTAATTATTGATGTTGCTTCCACCGGGGAACTAGTCCATGCACTCCAGTACGGAATTCCCCCTAAACAGATTATTTTTGGGGGCCCCGGCAAGTCTCCAGAAGGAATCAAGATTGCCCTAGAAGCAGGAATTTTAGCTTTTAATGTAGAGTCGAAACAGGAATTATTGCTATTACAAAAATATAGTGAATTACTACCCACAAAAACTAAGGTAATGCTCCGGGTTAATCCGCAATTAAGTGCTGCCGAAGCTGTCTTACGCATGGGGGGAGTGGCTTCACCTTTTGGGATTGAGGAAGAGGATTTAGAGGAGGCGATCGCTCTTTGTAATTCAGATTTAGTTGAGTATGCTGGGTTATTTGTCTATGCGGGTTCCCAGTATCTCAAAGCAGAAGATATTGCTGCGAATACAAAGTATTTACTCAAGGTGATTGCCGATCGATCGCTAACTAATCACCTTCATCAACTACCAATTACTATGTTAGATTTTGGGGGTGGTTTTGGAGTTCCAGAAAGTGATGAACAAACGGGACTAGACCTCGATCGCCTCCGTCAAGAATTAAAAGTTTTATTTAAGGAATTACCCGCAAATTTACAAACAACTCTGCAACGAATTTTCTTTGAAAGTGGGCGCTTTATTACCGCCTCCGCCGGGGTATTTGTTACTACAGTAATGGATATTAAAATCTCCCGTAGTAAGAAATTTATAATTATGGATGGTGGTAATAATAATTTAGGAGTTAAACAACCCCAGTATCGAATTTTTGAACCTTCGATCTGGATAGCTGGACGCAAAACAGAAATTCCTGTAGAAGAAGTAACTATTGTTGGCTCCACCTGCACGCCCCTAGATGTGGTACATAAGGGTATTAAATTACCTAAAGTGCAGATAGGCGATCGCCTTGTCATCGATCATTGTGGAGCCTATCTCTTGTCTTTTTCTCCCCTGAATTTTTGCGGTCATCCCGTCCCGGCGGAAGTCTTGATTAGAACTTCTGGAGAATCTTTATTAATTAGAGAAAGAGGTAAACTAACCGATGCCTGTGGCCTAGGTTTCACTGCTCCTATGGGTAACTCGCAGATTATTAATCGTGGCTTCTATCCACAATAAAAAATCTCGATCGTATAGGGCTGGAGATGATATTCCTGAGTCTGGAGGAATTAATGCTCTAGTCATGAATTTGCAATTCTTTGCTTAATTGAGCTAAAAATAATTAATCTAAAAAAGTCCCCGGACTGGGGCTGGTCGTAGATTAGGTAAAGGAATTCCCGGATACATTTCTTGTAAAGTCCGTTGCAAATTTCCGCCCCCCGGTAACTGTTGACTAAACCCAGAAAAAAGAGAACCATTAAGAATAGCTAGAATCTCTTCTGCTGTAATGGATTCAACTTTACCAATCTCTCCTTCCTTAGAAATAGATACTTTTTTTCCTTCTTCAAGAATCAATTCTTGGGGGGGGTCAGACTTAGGAGTAGAGTCAGAGTTATTGATCGGGGTCACAGAAACGCTCCCTTCAAGAACCTTGCAACCATAAGTGCCATCATCTTCCAATTCCATAATAAAAGTCGTACCACGAGTTGCCGCTTGTACCGAACCCGCACAGGCATTAGTGGGACCACTGGCAATAATTCCCCCCTGCTGAATTTGGACGCACTGCCCAATTACCAAGGAAGTATTGGGGCGGAGTCGTCCTGCTGCCCCATTATTAAACCTCAACCCCACCCGAGAGGCTCCGGTGCTGACCTGTTGCCCCGCCCCTGCTACGCTATTCACCTGAGCCTGCCTACCTTGGATAAATACCTGATTGCCATCTAAAACTTCTGTCACCCTAGCTTGATTAATCTGAGCTTGAGCCGGATTCAGCCAAGCACCTACTCCTATAACTAGGCAAAGACTAATTAGAAATCCGTAAATTATCTGTTGAAATTTCTTGGACTGCCATCTGTGCATAAAAACCTCATTAAACTATGGATAAATATCTATTGGGGGGTTAAACCCCCTGCAACTTATTATGTTCCAAATAATACCTCTGAGGCGGAGTTCTCTGTTTTAGTTCCTTGAGTTCCTCCTCAAAATATCGATCGACCAAAAACTAACCAAAATATTTAACGTATTATCTCTACAATTCCTTAGCGATCGCAGTTAATCCGTATAATTTCGTAGAACTTAGCAATCAAAAATTATTTCCCTGCATTCTAAATAAAGGGAATGTGGCTCTGACAAATCTTTTGGGATTGCCATAACTTATTTGCTAAAATCAAAGGCGTATGTAAAGAAATGTGAAGAAAAATGAAAGATAAAGTTGTAATGGTGGTAGGGGCAACGGGGGGCATTGGCAGGGCTGTGAGTAGAGAATTGGCAGAGCAGGGCGCAAATTTAGTCCTAGTTGCCAGAACTAGGGAGAGCCTTGAGGATTTAGCTTCAGAATTAAATACTAAAACTTTGATTGTCCCCACGGATATTACCCAACCCCGACAGGTAGAAGAGCTAATGCAAAAAGCTGTAGATCAACTGGGAAAAATTGATGTGTTAATTAATGCTGCTGGAGCCGGAGTATTGAAACAGTACAACAAAATTACTCCAGAGGATTTGGATTTAATGCTAGACCTAAATCTGAAGGGCAGTTTTTATACTAGCCAAGGGGCTGCCAATATTATGAAAGATAATAAAGGTGGTCATATTTGTAATGTGATTGGGATTCTGGGTAAACATTCCATGCCTATGGCTGCCGCTTACTGTGCTTCAAAATTTGGGGTGGTGGGTTTTAGTAAATCTATGGCAGAAGAACTAAAGCGCTACGGGATTAAATTTACCCTGTTCTACTTTGGGGGGATAGATTCTCCCTTCTGGGATGGGGTGAGCCTGAAGGTCGATCGCTCCAAAATGCTCACCCCAGAAACTGCCGCCCAAGCAATTATGTTTGCCCTGAATGCCCCGCCCCAAGCCGTACCGATGGAAATTAATATCCAACCAGAGAGCCATTTATTCTTCTAATTAAGGCGGTTGAAACCGCTACTATAGCAACCGACAAAGAGATTAACGTCAGTTCGGGATAAGAAATACCCCTCATTTCCCTTTCTTGAATGCCCCTTGGGCTATACCCCTTCTCCCACAGGGGGCGGTAGGCGTAAGACTTCCCGATTTTTCTGCGATAAGCAGTAGGGTAGGGG
>ENA-OBLH01000148-OBLH01000148.1-metagenomes-genome-assembly--contig:-NODE-148-length-24795-cov-3.3901_pt1 | contig 24795 bp, 20 predicted proteins | sample MGYA00153382_OBLH01 | MGnify analysis MGYA00153382
CTGATGCGCCGGCGCTGGCATTTTTGGCGATCAACACGGGAGCACCTCGGCCACGCCGAGCGCTGCGCAAACAACACACTGCAGACAACGCCGAACGATCCTGCCTGCCTGTGCTTGCTGGCATCTACACACATGTCGCGCGTCTGGGCGGGCTGGGCGGACAAGCCCAAGGACGCCATTTTTGAAGCCATTCGCCTGGCACTGCGCGCGGTGCGCCAGGACGACACCGACGCGAACGCCTAATCCACACTGGGTACGGTGCTGTCGTTCACCGGGGATCACGCGCTGGCGGTTGCCGAGCTGCAGTATGCGCTGACCTTGTACCCTGACTTTGCAGCCGCTGATGGCGAGCTGGGCCGCTTGCTGGCGTTTGCCGGCGCGACCCGGGAGGCCGTTGAATACGTACTGCAGGCCAGCGACGCCAGCCCGCAAGAGCAGCACCTGAGCCTGTAGATTCGCACCCGGGCCATTGCCAGCTACATCGACGGTGACTACTCCAACGCTGCGCGCTATGCAGTAAAGGCAACAGTGAAACGACCCGATTGGTTCTTTAATTACTACTGCAGCGCTGCCTGTTATGCGGCTGCGGACGATTTAACAGCAGCCCGCCGCAACGTGGCCCAGGCTAAAACGTTTGGCCCGTACCCGATGCAGGCTTTGCGGGTCGGGCATCGGTTCGCGGACCGCAAGCTGCTTGTGCAGTTCGTTCGGCATTTGACCGCTGCGGGCGGGATGGAGTGACCAAATTTAAGCAAAAAATGCATCTGGCGCAATAAAAATGGGCGCAAAAAGCTATTAATTAAATAGCATACTTGGTTTTATCGACTTGTGTCGCTCCAGCTATTCGGAAATCAACCGCGAGCGAAAAACTGTTTTGCAGCAGCCACCGTCTCATCAACGTCCGCAGCCGTGTGGGTGGCGCTGACAAAACCGGCTTCATACAGCGCTGGCGCGTAGTACACACCGCTGTCAAGGTTGGCATGAAAAAAGCGGTTGAATGCCGGGCTGTCTGTGGTCATGACGGTGGCGTAGTTTTGCGGCAGCTGCTCGAGCAGGAAAAAGCCAAACATGCCGCCTTCACTGTCGCCACAAAAATCAACGCCAGCTGCGCTCGCAGCGCCGGTCAGGCCCGTAACCAGGCTGCGCGTTCGTAACGCCAAAGCATCGTAAAAGCCAGGTTTCTGCACCTCGCGCAGCGTGGCCAGCCCGCAAGCGGTGGCCACCGGGTTACCTGACAGCGTGCCGGCTTGGTACACCGTGCCCATCGGCGCCAGATGTTCCATCACGGCTTGGGTGCCGCCAAAGGCCGCCAGCGGCATGCCGCCACCAATGACTTTACCGAGCACGGTCATGTCGGGCTTGAAGCCGGGAATGCTTTTCTGGCCAACGCTTTGCGCGCCGCCCAAAGCGACCCTGAAGCCTGTCATGACCTCGTCAAACACCAGCAGCGTGCCGTATTGGGTGCACAGCTCCCTACAACGTTGCATAAATGCAACACTGGCGCGCACAAAATTCATGTTGCCGCAAATGGGTTCAATCATCAGGCAGGCGACTTCTTTGCCGTGCAGGGCGAAGCATTCTTCCAGCTGGGCAATGTGGTTGTATTCCAACACCAGCGTATGCTGCACCACCTCGGGCGGCACGCCGGCGCTGGTCGGATTGCCAAAGGTGGCCAGACCCGAGCCGGCTTTGACCAGCAAGGCATCTGCATGTCCGTGGTAGCAGCCCTCAAACTTGATAATTTTGCTGCGGCCAGTGGCGCCACGCGCTAACCGGATGGCGCTCATCGCGGCCTCCGTTCCGGAGCTGACGAGCCGCACCATTTCAATCGACGGCACGAGCTTGATGATTTCCTCGGCCAGCTCAACCTCACGCTCGGTGGGCGCACCGAAGGAAAAGCCGTCCTGCATCGCAAGCTGTACCGCGTCAATAACGCCAGGGTGGCCGTGGCCCAGGATCATTGGCCCCCATGAGCCGATGTAGTCGATGTAGCGTTTGCCATCAGCATCCCAAAAATACGCCCCTTTGGCGCGCTGGACAAAACGTGGCGTGCCACCCACAGCTTTGAAGGCCCGCACAGGGGAGTTCACGCCCCCAGGAATGTATTTTTTAGCGCGCGCAAACAGCGCGTCGTTGCGTGAGACCAGAGTCGTTGAGGCGGATTCAGTGCTTGGTAGTTCCATTGGGCGGCAGGTCAAAAAAGGGTTTAATGGGGTTTAAAAACGGGGCTTTGGCCTGTGCGGCTAATTTATCTTGAAGGCTCGAGACATCACCGGCGATAGCGTCAGATTCAGGGATTGGGGCGGCTTCTTCTGTCTGCTCCAGATCATCGGCGGAATCGGCCTGCGCCCAAAACATTCGGTCAGGTACCACCAGGCCCATGCCGGGTTTAAACCCGGCATTCAAGCTTTGGTCCAAAAACCCCAGCGCCTCCGCGGTGGCTTCCGGCAAGTCATGTCCATTGGCCAGAAGCGCGGTGAGAGCAGCCGACAAGGTCTCGCCTGCGCCTGAAAAAATTGCCTCAAAACGCTCAAACTTGGCGCTGTACAGCACTGCCAGCGGAGTAGCCAGTACGTTGTCGATAAATTGGTCTGGCAGGGCAATTCCCGTTACCAAAACGTAGGGCACGCCAAATTCAGCCGCTGCTTTCGCAATGTCTTTTGCAGTTGGATTTTTCTCGCCCGGCCAGTCGGCCAGCAACCAGCGCCGCAGGCTGCTGTAGTTACCAACCAACACCGTAGTCTGCGGCAGCAGCAGCTCGCGAAATGCGTCCAGGTAGCTGTCGATCTGGGCCTCGTGCCACCACGACAAATTGGGCATGTAGGCTATCAGCGGCACGTCGGGATAGTCACAGGCGATTTCAGCAATGGCGCCGATATTTTCGGGGCTACCAACAAACCCGACTTTGATGGCATCTATCGCAATATCTTCAAGTGCGGCTCGGGCTTGTTCTGCAACTGCCTCTTCGTCCATTGCGAAGTGGTCAAAAATCTCAACGGTATCGCGCACGTAGGCGCCCGTTACCACCGCCAGCGGATGTCCCCCGACCGAGGCTATGGAGGTAATATCGGCCGTCAGTCCGCCGGTGCCGCTCGGGTCGCTGGCATTAAAAGTCATCACGCATGCTAGCGACGCATCAGCATCTTCGAGCTCGTTGGAGGCGTGGTCTGGTAAATCTGGATTGCTTGCTGCCATACTTCGATTTTGCGCTTTACTCGAATTAGCAACGCTGCATTGATACAATTGTTGCATTCTAAGTGAAGGCAATTTAAGCTGTGACTCAATCAACAACCTGGATGTGTTTAATTTGTGGGTGGATTTATGACGAGGTCGCCGGAGCGCCTGATCACGGAATTGCTGCAGGCGTCAAATGGGCCGATGTGCCCATGAACTGGACTTGCCCCGAGTGTGGTGCACGCAAAGAGGATTTTGAAATGGTTGAACTTTAAGTTGACTTAGCGATGACCCGGCCGTGCGACACAATGCCTGCCAAGCTGTAGTACCCGGATTTGCAACCTATAGGAGCCATAGCAGTGAGCATTCCCAGTTCCGGACTCAAGGTCCTCGTGATTGATGACAGCAACACCATCCGCCGCAGTGCAGAAATTTTTCTAAAGCAGGGTGGGCACGAGGTTTTGCTGGCTGAAGACGGTTTTGATGCGCTTGCGAAAGTCAACGACTTTCACCCAAACCTGATTTTCTGTGACATCTTGATGCCACGCTTGGATGGCTACCAGACCTGCGCGATCATCAAGCGGAACGAAAGATTCTCGGGTGTGCCAATTGTCATGTTGTCGTCCAAAGATGGCGTTTTCGACAAGGCCAGAGGCCGCATGGTCGGATCGCAAGAGTATTTGACCAAACCCTTTACCAAAGACCAGCTGCTGCAAACGGTTAAAGAGTTAGGCAGCCCACAACAAGGAACAGTTTTATGACGATTAAAAAGGTTTTGGTGGTCGATGACTCCAAGACAGAATTGATGTACCTCACCGACTTGCTCACGAAAAACGGGTTCACCGTCAAAACTGCTGAGAACGCCGAAGAGGCATTCAAGCGGCTTGCAGAAGAAAAGCCCGAGCTGATTTTGATGGATGTGGTGATGCCGGGACAAAACGGTTTCCAGCTCACCCGCGCCATCACGCGAGATCCGCTTTACTCTGATGTTCCCATCATCATGTGCACCAGTAAAAATCAGGAGACTGATCGCGTTTGGGGCATGCGCCAAGGCGCGCGCGACTACATCACAAAACCGGTAAAAGCCGACGAGTTGATGGCAAAAATCAAGTCGCTCGGCTGAGCGGCAGCGCTACTTCTTTATGGCAAATAGACAAGCTATTCGAGAACTTCAAACGCGCTTGGCGGAACGGTTGCAAATCGCCCGTACGCAGGGTGTAGCCCCGTCCTGGCTAGCGGTTGAAGCTGGCGGGCAAAAGTACCTGTTTCCAATGACCCACGCCGGTGAAATTTTTCCTTGGGTCGCAACGCAAACAGTGCCGTACACGCAAAGCTGGTTTCTTGGAGTGGCCAATCTGCGCGGCGGTCTGTTTGGGGTAGTCGACCTGGCCAGCTATGTCACGGGCCAAAAGGCCTTTATCCAGGCTGACGTTACCCATAAGGATGCTCGTTTGGTAGCGCTCAATGGCTCGCTGGATATAAATTGTGCGTTGCTCATTGACCGATTGGCCGGCATGCGCAATCAGCAAGCGTTCAGTGATTTTTCTGAAAAATCTCCGGATGCGCCTGACTTTTTCGGCAACCGGTATACCGACGATTCCGGTGCATCCTGGCAGGAAATAAACCTGCAAGTGCTGGCACAGCAAGCCCATTTTTTGACCATTGGTGCTTAGCGCACAACGTTTCTTTTAGAAGGTTCACCATGTCTGTTTTTGATAGCATCAGCAAACTGTTTAAACCCAAAAATAGCTTGCCGGAACACAGCTTGCAAGTGGATTCGGTCGCTGTACCGATGGATCCAATGTCAAACAGCTTTTCTCCTGATACTACAGGGAACATGTCGGTGCGCCAAAAAGAGGCCGAATTTGATTCTGCCGTTCCCACAAGCCTCTTTCCCGGTGAAGCTACAGCAGCCGTCGGCGACCCTGATCTTGTGAAGCTACCGATTTTGGGCGCTCGCACTATTGCTCAGCACCAGCTAACTTTGTTTGTCTTGCTTGGCTTGTCAGTGTTGGTGCTTGCTTTAGTGGCCTACCTCGCACTTAGCCAGGCTGAGACCGTTTCACGGAGGTTGGTTGCTACTGGCGACTCACTGATGCAGTCTCAGCGCCTTGCAAAATCTGTGTCTCAAGCGTTGGTTGGAAGCGCCCAAGCGTTTCCCGACGTGAAAGAGAGCTCCGGCGTGCTGGCCAAATCAGTTCGCGGCTTGAAGTCTGGAGATGAAAGCCTGGGGATCTCTGCGGTAGGCGATGACTTTCAAGCGGAAATTGACAAGGTCGTAGCGCTGGTAAACAGCGCAGAGAAAAACGCGGCAACGGTTATGGCGCAGCAAAATATTTTGACCCAGGTGGGAGCGGCGCTCAGAACCATCAACCGCCAATCGTCCGATCTGCTTGAAATCGCCGAGACCGTTTCTTCCTTGAAGTTGCAGCAAAACGCTGCGCCGGCTGAAATTTCTGCCTCCGGCCAACTGGTGATGCTGACCCAGCGTATTGGTAAATCTGCTAACGAATTTTTGACCCTTGAAGGGGTCAGCCCAGAGGCGGTGTTTTTGTTGGGCAAGGACTTGAACTCCTTCAAGGAAATTGCCCAAGGCCTGAAGGAAGGTAGCCCCGAACTGCGCTTAATCGGCGCCAAGGACCCCCAGACCCGCGAGCAGCTCGAGGCGCTGATGGCCTTGTATGAGCAGACAAGGGTTCAGGCGGGTGCGATTTTAGGCAACCTGCAGGGCTTGGTTTCTGCGCGGGAAGCACAATCATCGATCATCGCGGAAAGCGAGCCGCTGCGCCGAAATCTTGAAGAACTGCAAGGCCGGCTGTCCGCAGAAGCGGGTTTGTCAGGTGGTTCGATACTGGCTCTGATCTTGGCTTCACTCTTTGGTTTGACCTGCGCGGTCGGAATTGCGCGGGTTCAATTGAAAGACAGTCGCCAGCGCCAGGGTGTTGCGGAAAAGCAGCAGATAGAAGCACGCGGTTTGGAGCAAGATGCCAAGCGGGTCAATGACGCAAATCAGGCTGCTATTTTGCGATTGATGAATGAGCTGCAAACGGTCGCCGAGGGGGACCTTACGCAGGAGGCAACCGTCACCGAGGACATTACCGGCGCTATTGCCGACTCGGTGAACTACACCGTAGAGGAGCTTCGTCAGCTCGTAGGTAACGTTCAAGATACGGCGACGCGCGTTGCACAAACCACTGCTCAGGTGGAAAGTACATCCACAGAACTGTTGGCTGCGTCGACCGAGCAGTTGCGCGAGATTCGGGAAACCGGCCAGTCGGTGCTTGACATGGCGTCGCGCATTAATGGCGTATCCGCGCAAGCGCAGGAGTCGTCCCAAGTGGCGCGCCAGTCTTTGACGGCAGCAGAGTCAGGCTTAAAGGCGGTGCAAAACGCCATCGGGGGCATGAATTCAATTCGCGATCAGATTCAGGAGACTTCAAAGCGCATCAAGCGGCTGGGTGAATCATCCCAAGAGATTGGGGAGATCACTGAGCTGATTTCTGACATTACCGAGCAGACAAACGTTTTGGCCTTGAATGCAGCCATTCAGGCGGCCTCTGCCGGTGAGGCAGGGCGTGGGTTTTCTGTGGTTGCGGAGGAAGTGCAGCGTCTTGCTGAACGGTCAGCGGACGCTACGCGCCAAATTTCTGCACTGGTAAAAGCAATTCAAACCGATACCCAGGACGCAGTAGCCGCCATGGAGCGCTCAACGCAGGGTGTGGTCGAAGGCGCAAAACTGTCTGACAGTGCAGGTACTGCACTTTCTGAGATTGACCTGATTTCACGACGGCTGGCTGATTTGATTGAGCAAATCTCCAACTCAGCAACCCGCGAAGCGGCCTCTGCGAATGTGGTGGCTGACAATATCCAGCACATTTTTGCGGTGACTGAGCAAACTGGTGAAGGCACTCGGTCTACCGCACTGCAGGTGCGGGATCTGTCCCGAATGGCTGAGGAACTGCGCCAGTCTGTTTCGCGATTCAAGATAGCTTGATCCCACCTTCGATGCGTTGGGATTCCCTGATTGCGCCGGTACCAAACTTGCCCCGTGAACTTGCCCGAAATTTATGCAACCTAATGCTTTGAATTTATCCGCCCTGGACGCCAGCGGCGCACCAGTTGATCGAGGCCCTTTGGCCTGGGTGTTAGATGAGCTGCGTAAATCCTTGGATGGTTCGGCAAAAGCACTGAAGCGCTTTGTTCGGGAGGCGGAAGCTGCCCGAGGCACTGACCTGGCAGCATTGGACGCCAGCCAGCTGCGTATTGCCCGCCAGCAATTGCATCAGGCTGTTGGTGCACTTGAAATGGTCGGTTTGACTGGTCCGGCTTTGGTTCTGCGTTCAATGGAAGCGGCGGTTCAAAAGTTTGTGCAACAACCTGAGCAGTGCAATCAGGAAGCTGCAGCCAAAATAGAGCGAGCCAGTTTTGCACTGAGCGAGTACCTCGAAGCAGTGTTGGCCAACAAACCAATCTCACCAGTATCGCTGTTTCCTCAGTATCGCGAAGTGCAGGAATTGGTGAGAGCAGACCGCATTCATCCTGCTGATCTTTGGCCCTATGTGTGGCGCTGGCATGAGCCCCAGCTGGCTGGTGTGGTCATGCCAAAACCCTACGATGAGTCGGCGCGCACCGTGTTTGACCAGTCGGTCCTTCAACTCATGAAGGGAGCAGCCCCCAAAGCAGCGAAGGTGCTACGGGAGCTCAGCCTCGGATTTTCGGCGAATCAACAAGACAGCCAGCCGCGTATTTTTTGGAAGATTGCAGCGGCGTTTTTCGAGGCGCTTGAGCATGGTGGGATTGCTGTAGACATTTACGTTCGCCGCGCTTCTTCACGAATCTTGATGCAATATTCTGCATTGAGCAAGGGCGACGCAGGAGTCTCAGATAGATTAGCGCAGGATTTACTTTTTTTCTGTGCCCAGGCCGGATCCGTTGTTTCTGAAAAGACGCCGGTGCTTACAGCAGTGCATTCGGCCTTCGGTCTGACACACTTCAGCTCAGTCGACTACAACGCAATTCAGTTCGGCAGATTTGACCCGGCATTGCTTGCGCAAGCACGAAAGCGCATCAGTTCCGCTAAAGAGACCTGGTCTTCACTTTCGGCTGGAGACACCAACAAATTCAAGGCGATCGTTGACCAGTTCAGCTTGGTTTCGGACTCTTTGGTCAAACTGCATCCGCAAAGCGAGGCGTTGGCGCAGTCACTTACAAGCGCTATCGAGATTACCGCAAGATCTGGCCAGGCGCCGCCCGTTGAGTTGGCCATGGAAGTTGCTACATCAGTGCTTTATCTTGAAGCTGCCTTCGAAGATCTGGATCCGAACGATCCGCAGCTTGCTATTCGGACCAAACACCTTGCTGAGCGTCTGGACGGCGTTAAAAATGGCGGTATGGCACAGCCGCTTGAGTTGTGGATGGAAGATTTGTACCGCCGCGTTAGCGACAAGCAAACAATGGGTAGCGTGGTGGGAGAGCTCAGGATTTCACTCAGTGAAGTTGAAAAGTCTCTCGATTTGTTTTTCCGCAATCCGAAAGACAAACTAGTGTTGCGGGATGTCCCCAGTCAATTGGCGCAAATGCGCGGGGTGCTCTCGGTACTTGGTCTGGACCAAGCGTCTCAGGCTGTTCTACGTATGCGCGACAGCGTCGAAAGAATGCTCGAGACTAAAGTTGATCAGGAGCGCGCGGAAACCGCAGGGACATTTGACCAGTTAGGCAACAACGTTGGGGCACTGAGCTTTCTGATCGATATGCTGAACTATCAGCCGGTGTTGGCGAAAAAGCTTTTTGTCTATGACGACATAAATGGCGAACTCAGACCGGTGATGGGCCGCACTGAAAAGTCGATTGGGGTAAAGGCTGAAGATTCCGCCAGTTATCCCCCCGTGTCCTTGCCGGAGGCACTCAGCAGTATCACCAGCGGCGTAAATGCCGGTGCTTCCAGTGCCGACTTGGCAATGCAACTTGATGCACTGGCAACAAATGCAGCCCTTGCTGGCCAGCCTGATTTGGCAAGGTCCGCGCAACAGGCGTCCGTTGCGGTTTCCACCAGCAGTCCGCAAGAGGCAACGCTAGCCGTGTCGGCTTTGGTTGCGTCAGTCGCTGTAAACCACGCGGCTGCTGAAAAACCGTTAGAAGAAGACTTTGAAGAAGATGACCTGCGCGACATCTTTTTAGAGGAGGCGCGTGAAGTCGTGCAAAACGGCAACGAGGCGCTGACGCTGCTTGTGTTAAATCCGACCGACGTGTCGCAGCTGACTATCTTGCGGCGCGCCTTTCACACGCTCAAAGGCAGTGCCCGAATGGTTGGGCTCAACGAATTCGGTGAAGCCGGCTGGTCAATGGAGCAATTGTTTAACAATTGGCTAGCGGAGCAAAAGCCGGCCACTGAGGAGTTGCGACAGTTGGCAACCGCTGCTCTCGCCGGGCTTTCAAGTTGGGTCGATGCAATATCCTCCGGCACTGACGGCGCGTGGCGGGCTGCACCGTTTCAGGCCAGCGCTGATGCATTGCGACTTGACGGGCACTTTTTACCCTTGGCGTTTACTGTGGTTGAAGCTTCCGCGCATATGGATATCTATGCGCTGGACTTTGACCTGCCCAGCTTGGACTTGCCGGCGTTTGATTCCATTGATTCCGAGCCATCGGGTATCGATTTCGCAAAAGCTGAATTATCGGTAGAGCCTTTGCCCTTGGGCTTGGATGCATCCGACGCGCATGGGTTGCCGGCACTTCAAGAGCCGCCAGTGCCAGACAGTGCCCGAGATTTGACCGAATCGGAAATGCAAATATTGTTTGAAGGCTCGATGTTGTCGGCGCCTGCGTCGCTCGACGCGGCTCCAGCAAGCCAGGCCGCTGAAGAGCCAGCGCCGGATATTCACGGCATTGACTTGGACAGCCTGGCGGCATTGTCGGGCACTGCAGCACTCAGCACCGTGGGTGTTGGCGAGGTAGCAGCTCGAAGTAGTTCTGAAGACTTCAACACCTTGTCACCGGAGCAGCATGAAATGGAGGCGCTTCAAAAGCAGCTTGACGCTTTTGCGCTCGAAGCAGAGCCGCTTGACATCACTGAACCTGCGCCTGATCTGCAGTTCAACGAAGCGCTGTTTGCAGAAGAATTCCCTGCGTACGCTATGGCTGAGCCGATTCCTTCGGCGGTTGATGAATTCCGCAGATCCGGTTCGCAAATGGTGCCAGAAGTCGCAATGTCACTCGAAAACAGTGAATTTGCGGCGGTCTCGGTGGACAGTTCAGACGAACAGATCAAGGTTATCGGTGATTTGCGCATCGGCCTCGCTCTGTTCAATGTTTATTTAAATGAAGCTGACGAATGGTCTAGGCGCCTGGTTACTGAAGTCGGTGAATGGGCTCTTGAAAAAAGCCTGCCTCCGGCTGATTCGATGATTGCGTTGGCGCACTCCTTGGCAGGCTCATCGGCAACCGTCGGATTCGCTTCGCTGTCTGAGATGGCGCGTGCGTTCGAGCACAGTCTTGAGCAGTCCCAGTTGCATTACGACTCCGCTGTGGTCGGCCACTATGCTGAGCTCTTTGTGCAAGCTGCGGAGGATATTCGGCGTCTGTTGCACCAATTCGCGGCTGGTTTTGTGAAAGAAGGAAATCCTGAAATTCTGGCTCAACTTCTGGAGCTCGAGTTTTCTGAACCATCGTTTATTACCTCTCTGGCTTTTGGCGAGTATGCAATAGATGAGCAGCAGCCAGAGCCAGCCTCTGCCCCTGCTCCAGTCGAGTCAGCAGTTCCGCAAGATGTTTTCGCGCCTCACTTTGATGCGGCCGAAGCTCCGACGGTAGCAGCGGATAGCGCTTTTGCAGCGGGTGTTCTTACCCCTGCGGCTGCTGCTGTTATTGCGGTGCCAGCTTTTGTTGCCAGACCAGAGCTGTCGGCAGCGTCAGCGGCTTTTCTTGCCAGCTCGAGTTTCAACGCAGCAAACAACCCTGTTGAGGATGAGCTTGATGCTGTAGATGCGATTGACCCAGAGCTGTTCCCGATCTTCGATGAAGAGGCGGCCGAGCTGATGCCGCAATTGGGTAGTGCACTTCGCCAATGGTCCGCAAGACCGGACAACGCCAGCGCACGGCTCGAAGTGCTACGGGTGCTGCACACCCTCAAGGGCAGCGCGCGCTTGTCTGGCGCAATGCGTTTGGGTGAGGTCGCCCACAATATCGAAACTGAAATTGAGTTTTTGGGATCAGACGCTGCGTCGACTCAAGACTTTGAGCCCTTGTTAGTCCGGTTCGACGCCATGGAGCTGATGCTCGACAAGCTTCGCAACCCAAGAGCCGCTGTAGCGGACGAGCCTTTGGTGCGAATGGAGGCGGTTGAATTGCCTGCCGTTGAGATTGAGCAGCCAGTAGCCGACGCAACGGAAAGCCCCGTGCTGAAAGAGCCTGCTGCGCTGTCCGGCTCTGCAACTCGGGCGAGGACACTTGTGCCTGCTCCGCAACTGATGGCGATGCAGCCTCTGCGCCAAGCCGCAACTGCCTCTATTCGCGTGCGTTCACAACTGCTAGACCGCATGGTGAACCAGGCTGGTGAGGTCATGATCACACGTTCTCGCCTTGAAGTGGAGCTGAACCAGCTGCGCGGATCGCTCGGCGACATGAACGACAACCTGAACCGTTTGCGCCAACAACTGCGGGACATTGAACTGCAGGCCGAAACGCAGATGCAGTCGCGCTTGGCGCAGGCCAAAGAGCAGCAGGGCGGCTTTGACCCGCTTGAGTTTGACCGTTTCACCCGCGTGCAGGAACTGACGCGAATGATGGCTGAGTCTGTGAACGACGTTGCCACTGTGCAGCGCACCTTGCAACGCACAGTCGAGGCGACTGAAGACGATCTGATCGCTCAGGCCAGGCAAACACGCGAGCTTCAAAGAGATTTGCTGCGCACCCGGATGGTGGAGTTTGAGAGTATTTCAGACCGCTTGTACCGTGTGGTCCGGCTGGCATCCAAAGAAACGGGCAAGCAGGTCAAGCTTGATTTGCTGGGCAGTACCATTGAAATGGACCGGGGCATGCTTGACCGCATGACACCCGCTTTTGAGCACCTGCTGCGCAATTGCGTTGGGCACGGAATTGAAGACCCCGAAGAGCGCCAGGCTGCAGGAAAAGACGCTGTTGGACTTATCACGGTTCACCTTCGGCAAGAGGGCAACGACGTGTCTGTCGAGTTCAGCGACGACGGTGCGGGCCTTGATTTGGCACGCATCCGTGAAAAGGCCATCAGTTCTGGGCTGGTGGCTGCCGATCAGCTGATGGATGACAAGCAAGCCGCCAACATGATCTTCACGCCGGGGTTTTCCACTGCATCACAAGTGACCGAATTGTCTGGCCGTGGAATTGGCATGGACGTTGTGCGCTCCGAAGTGAACAGTGTGGGCGGACGGATTGAAACGTCTACCACCCGCGGCAAAGGCTCGCAGTTTAGACTGGTGCTACCGCTGACCACCGCAGTTACGCAGGTGGTGATGATTCGCGCTGGAAAGTTAATAGTTGGAGTGCCTGCCAATGTGGTCGAGACGGTTCGCCGAGTGACCAGCAAAGAACTCCAGCAGGCATACAACTCTGGCGTTCTGGAGGTTGTTGGCGAGCAGGTGCCTTTCTTCTGGTCTGGCGCACTGTTGCAAGCATCTCGCCAAAGCGTTGAAGTGCAGGCTAAAACAAGTTCAGTGATTGTTTTCCGAAGTGCTGCACAGCGTATTGCCTTGCACGTAGACGAGGTGCTGGGCAACCAAGAGGTCGTGGTGAAAAATCTGGGGCCTCAGTTAGCGCGTTTGCCGGGGCTGGCAGGCATGTCAGTTCTGGCTTCTGGCGCTGTTGCGCTGATTTACAACCCGGTAGCATTGGCATCTATCTATGGGGAGCAAGCCCGCGTATTGAGCGCTGACAGCGCTGAGCCGCACATGCTCGAATCATCAGGCAGCGATTCAGGTTCACCAGCCCAGCCAGAAGCGCTTGCACCGGTTGCCGCGCAAACTCCGCTCATTATGGTGGTGGACGATTCGATCACGGTGAGACGCGTCACGCAGCGAATGTTGTTGCGTGAAGGGTATCGCGTTGTGATGGCGGCGGATGGTTTGCAAGCCCTTGAAAAGCTGGCTAACGAGTTGCCGGTAGTCGTGCTGTCAGACATTGAGATGCCGCGCATGGATGGTTTTGACTTGGCCCGGAACATCCGTGGAGACGAGCGACTCAAAGCACTGCCCATCATCATGATCACATCGCGCATTGCAGAAAAACACCGTGAACATGCCAAAGAACTCGGCGTTGACCACTACCTCGGCAAGCCTTACTCTGAAGACGAATTGATGGGTTTGGTGCGCTACTACTGCGGCCTTGAAGTTAATGCGTAGTTTTTGGCGCAAAAGTTAGCAAAAGGGGTGTTCAATCCAATAAAAACGGGCGTAAGCAGCTATTTAATTGATAGTACCTAGCCCGTTCTTTTGGTTGTACCCGCGGCCATTGCTGCATCAAACCTTAACTCCGCCACTGTACCCAAAGTTGGTTCACGACTTTTTGACCACTGCATAGCGCTGTAGCGTTAGTGCCCTGGCTTCATCATGCGCAACGATGGGATGTGGATACGTTTTACCCAGTTCAATACCCGCCGCCAACAGCTCCAGCGGCTTGGCCTCGTGTGGCGCATGTATCGACTTGTTAGATAGTTTGGCCAGCGCCGGAATGTAGCGACGAATGAATTTACCGTCTGCGTCAAACTTTTCACTTTGGCTTGTCGGGTTAAATATCCGAAAGTAAGGCTGCGCGTCGCATCCGCTGCTGGCCGCCCACTGCCAGCCTCCGTTGTTGGACGTCAAATCAAAGTCGTTCAGTTTTTCAGCAAAGTAGCGTTCGCCCCAACGCCAATCAAGTCCCAGGTCTTTGACCAAAAAGCTGGCCACCACCATGCGCAAGCGGTTGTGCATGTAGCCGGTCTGGTTGATTTGCGCCATCGCCGCGTCAACCAGCGGATAGCCCGTTCGGCCCTCACACCAGGTGGCAAACAACTCTCTGGCATGGCTGCCTTCCTCCCAGGCGATTTTGTCGTAATCGGGCTTGAATGCGCCCTGCGCAGCATGGGGAAAATTGGCCACAATCTGCGCATAAAAATCGCGCCAGACTAGCTCGCTGAGCCACACCGCTGCGCCCTCGCTGCCCTTGGTTTGCTCTTCAAGTGCAACTCCTGCCAGTTTTCGAATAGACACGGTACCAAAACGCAAATGCACACCCAGATAGCTCGGACCTTTGACGGAAGGGAAATTGCGAGTTTCGCCGTAGTCTTTCATCCGCGATAAAAATTCAGCAAACAACGTGTCTCCGCCTGATGCGCCGGTCGGGATTTTCAAGTCTTTCAAGTTGGTGGTTTCAAACCCCATCGCAGCCAGAGTTAGCACGCCATCACTGTTGCTGCCCGGCAGCGGGGCTAGCGCGCTGCCGTAGGCAACAATTTCATACGGTTTGAGGTCATACGCGTCAATTTTCTTCAGCCACGCGTTTTTGTAAGGCGTAAACACGCTGTATGGCTTGCTGGCAAGCGTCAGCACTTCATTTCGCTCAAAAACCACATGGTCTTTGAAGGTGTAGAAAGCTGCGCCCTGCGCCAAAAGCGCAGCTTCTATTTTTGCGTCACGCTCGAGCGCCTGTGGCTCGTAGTCGCGATTTGCAAAAACGGCGGTTGCGCCCCATTTCGCGGCGAGTTCGGGCACTGCATCAGACGCAGTCGCGTGCACAGTCACCAGTCCGGCGTTGGCAGCACCGTGTTGATCGGCCAGGGCGCGTATTTCCTCATCCAGTTCCGCCAGCGATTCGCGGATAAATTCAACCCGGCGGTCTTGCCTGGGCAGCCGGTCCAAAATTTCGCGGTCAAATACAAACAGGCAGTGCACCTGCTGGCAACTCTTCAAGGCATAGTGCAAAGCAGCGTTGTCTGTAAGGCGCAAGTCGCGCCTGAACCACATCACACCGGTGTCGTATTTTTTCTGCATGGCGTAAATGGTAACCAAAGCGCCGTTTGGGCGGCGGCTACCTGATGCATACCGCGTAAAATCTATAAATGCGCCTAGAAAACGAGCCCACCATCAACTTGACGCACCACTTTTTGATTGCCATGCCGGGCCTGGAAGACGAGGCCTTTGCCAGAAGCGTCATTTACATGTGCGAGCACTCGGAGCGTGGTGCGCTCGGCCTCATTATCAACAAGCCCAGTGACATCAACCTGAAGCGGCTGTTCGAAAAGGTAGAGCTTCCACTTGAGCGAGAAGACCTGACGCTGGCGCCTGTGTTCCACGGGGGTCCAGTGCAAACCGAGCGCGGTTTTGTGTTGCACGAATCGATGATGCCTGGCGAGGAGTCGGTTTACGCGTCCACCATGACGATACCCGGCGGGTTAGAGATGACCACCTCGAAAGACGTGCTGGAAGCGCTGGCCACCGGCAACGGGCCGCGCAAAATTTTTGTATCGCTGGGCTACTCATCTTGGGGACAAGGCCAGCTGGAATCTGAAATATCGGACAACAGCTGGCTGACCGTGGCGGCTGACTCCTCAGTCATTTTTGACACCCCAGTTGAGCAGCGCTACGACAAGGCCTTGCTTTTGCTTGGCCTTCAAAGCTGGATGTTGTCACCTGACGCAGGCCATGCATGACGCTGAGCGTTAGCGCTCCATTGGCCGATGGGCTGCAAACTTTTTTAGCATTTGACTTCGGACTAAAGCGCACTGGTGTCGCAACCGGAAATCGGCTGACAAGCACCGCCACCCCGCAAGCCACCATCGCCGCAACAGCCGAAAAGCGTCTTGGCCTGGTTGCACTTAGAGTTAAAGAGTGGCAGCCCGATGCCCTCATCGTGGGCGTGCCGTTTTACCCCGATGGAGCTGCGCACGAAAATACCGCGCGTGCCCAAAAATTTGCCCGCCAACTGCGCGCAAAGTTTGAATTGCCGGTGTTCGAAGTAGACGAGCGTTACAGCACGACAGAAGCCATTTCTGGTGGCGCAAAAGATGTTGACGCAGCATCGGCCTGCATTATTCTTGAGCAGTTTTTAAGGACCTTGCCGTGAGCGTTTTTGAAGGTTTCATTTGACATGAGCGGTTTAAGCTTGAACGCCGAAACGCTTTACAGCGATTTGCTTGGCGCAATGCGGCCACTGATAGCCAGCTATGCCGCTGAGCCGCGTTTGGTCGGTATTGCGTCAGGCGGTGCCTGGCTGGCTGAACGTTTGCACGCAGACCTCGGCTTGCAGGGCAAGCCCGGTACGCTTTCGTCGTCCATGCATCGCGATGACTTTGCAAAACGCGGCCTGGCGTCTGGCGGTCAAACGATGCTGCCTTTTGATGTAAAAGGTGCGCATTTGATAGTGGTCGACGATGTGCTGTTCACGGGCCGCACCATGCGCGCCGTGCTCAATGAGTTGTTCGACTATGGCCGCCCGGCCGGCGTGAAACTGGTGGTATTGGTTGACCGGGGTGGGCGCGAGCTGCCGATTGCGCCTGATCTGGCGATGGCCCGTATCGCGCTGCCCACATCGCAAAGCCTTGCGCTTGCTAGGCTTGACAACGGCCAGTTCAGCTTTGAAGTGCAGGACAACCAAACAAATACTTAATTCAAATACACAGCAGATAACAAGGGCAGAAAAACGTGTTGTACCGTCGAAACCCACAGCTAAATAGCAATGGTGAGCTGATTCATTTGCTTTCCACTGAAGGCCTGCCCAAAGCCACGCTGCTGCATATTCTGGACACCGCCGAAAAGTTCGTATCGGTGAGCGACCGTGAAGTTAAAAAAGTGCCGCTGCTTCGAGGCAAAAGTGTTTTCAATCTGTTTTTTGAAAACTCCACCCGCACCCGCACCACCTTTGACATCGCAGCCACGCGCTTGTCGGCTGATGTGATCAACCTCGACATTGCCCGCTCGTCGGCTTCAAAGGGCGAATCGCTGCTCGACACCATCGCCAACCTGAGCGCAATGGCGGCTGATATTTTTGTGGTTCGCCACGGTGAATCGGGTGCGCCGTATTTGATTGCCCAACACGTTGCGCCGCATGTGCATGTCATTAACGCCGGTGATGGCCGCCACGCACATCCCACGCAGGCACTGCTGGACATGTACACCATTCGGCACTACAAAAAAGATTTCGCCAACCTCACCGTGGCTATCGTCGGTGACGTGCTGCACTCACGCGTAGCCCGCTCAGACATTCACGCCCTCACCACGCTGGGCTGCGCTGAAGTGCGCGTCGTGGGCCCCAAGACGCTGGTGCCTTCCGACATGGCGAAAATGGGTGTGCGCGTTTGCCACACGCTAGCAGAGGGCATAAAAGGCGCTGACGTGGTCATCACACTGCGCCTGCAAAACGAGCGAATGGCAGGCGCGTTGCTGCCCAGCAGCCAGGAGTACTTCAAGAGCTTCGGCCTCACGCCCGACAAACTTTTGCTGGCCAAGCCAGACGCCATCGTCATGCACCCAGGCCCGATCAATCGGGGTGTGGAGATTGACTCCGCTGTGGTCGATGGCGCGCAAAGCGTTATCTTGCCGCAGGTGACGTTCGGCATCGCGGTGCGCATGGCCGTGATGAGCATTGTGGCTGGCTCTGCTGGCTCCGCTCCGGCCGATCGGAGCATTCCATGAAAATCCTGATAAAAAACGGCCGCGTGATCAACCCGGCATCTCAATTTGATGCGCTGTGCGACGTGGCAATTGCCGACGGCTACATCGTTGCGATTGGCAATGTGCCCGAAGGCTTTGCGCCAGAACAAACACTGGATGCTACGGGCTGCTTCGTCGCGCCTGGCCTGATTGACCTTGCCGCCCGCCTGCGCGAACCGGGCCATGAGCATGAAGGCATGCTGCAAAGCGAACTGGCCGCAGCGGTTGCTGGCGGCGTGACCAGTCTGGTCTGCCCGCCCGATACCGACCCGGTGCTGGACGAGCCGGGCCTGGTGCAAATGCTGAAGTTTCGCGCCGAAAAGCTGCACCAAACCCGAGTGTTTCCGTTGGGCGCATTAACGCGCGGGCTGCAAGGTGAAGCCCTCACTGAAATGGTGGAGCTGACAGAGTCAGGTTGCGTCGGTTTTAGCCAGGCCGAAGTGCCCATGGCCAACACCCAGGTGCTAATGCGCGCGCTGCAATACGCTGCCAGTTTTGGCTACAGCGTGTGGCTGCGCCCGCAAGAACTCTATTTGGGAAAAGGCGTGGCGGCCAGCGGCCCACTGGCCACGCGGCTGGGCTTGGCGGGTGTGCCGGTGGCGGCCGAGACGATTGCGCTGCACACCATTTTTGAGCTGGTGCGCGCTACTGGCGCACGCGTGCACATTTGCCGCATCAGCAGTGCCGCTGGGGTGAAGCTGGTGGCAGACGCAAAAGCGCAGGGCCTGGAGGTGACGTGCGACGTGAGCATCAATAATCTGCACCTGACGGATGCCGACATGGGCTACTTCGACAGCCGCATGCGGCTGGTACCGCCGCTGCGCCAGCAGCGCGACCGCGATGCCCTTGCCCAGGGCCTGCTGGACGGCACGATTGACGCGCTGGTGTCCGACCACACACCCGTGAGTGCTGATGCAAAAACGCTGCCGTTTGCTGAGGCCGAACCTGGCGCGACCGGGCTGGAACTGCTGCTGCCCCTGGCGCTGAAATGGGGCGGAACCAGCGAAAAGGGCGATAAGAAAAGCGCAGGTCTGTTGCGCGCGTTAGAGATCCTCACCATCGGGCCCGCACGCGTTTTGGGCCCTGCACTCGGGCTGCTGCAGAGCAGCGCAGGGCAACTTGTGCCAGGCGGTGTTGCCGATGTTTGCGTGTTTGACGCTGCCGCTGATTGGGCGCTTGACCCCTCCAGGTTGCGCAGCCAAGGCAAGCACACGCCGTTCGCGGGCTACCAAATGCCGGGCCGCGTGCGCTACACGCTGGTCGGCGGGCAAGTGGCGTTTGAAGCGAAGGCTGAAATGTGAACACGCTGAAGGCCTGCGGCAAACTGATGCGGGCACTGCTGCATATCCTGAGCGGCTTCTTCACCATACTTCTGGTGTTTCCCAGGTTGTCTCAAGAGCAGCGCGAGCAGCGCACGCAGGCATGGTCTTTGGCCATGCTGGACCGGCTCAGGATAAAAGTAATTGTCGAAGGTCAGCCGGCGGTGTCGGGCCCGGTGATGCTCGTGGCCAACCACATGTCGTGGCTGGACATCACGGCAATGCACGCAGCACGGTTTTGCCGATTTGTGTCTAAGGCCGATGTCAAACAATGGCCTTTTATCGGCAAACTGGCCAGTGGCATTGGGACATTGTTTGTGGAGCGTGCATCACGCCGCGATGCCATGCGCGTGGTGCACCACATGGCCGCCAGCTTGCGCGCGGGCGATGTGCTGGGCGTGTTCCCCGAAGGCACAACCAGCGACGGCACAACTTTGCTGCCGTTTCATGCCAACCTGTTTGAGGCGGCGATTACGACCAATGTGCCAGTGCAGCCCGTGGCGCTGCAATTTTTAGACACGACCACTGGCAAACCGAGCTTTGCACCGTGCTACATCAACGACGACACCATGCTGGGTTCAGTTTGGCGCACATTGCTCACGCCGGGCATTGCCGTAAAAATCACATTTGGTGAGCTGCAGTGGGCTAAAGGCCGCACGCGGCGCGAATGGGCGCAAGCGGTCAGGGCGGATATTGAGGCGATGCGGCAGTAATACAGTTGACCGTAAATGCTATTAAATTAATAGCTGTTTACACCCGTATTTATTGCGCTACAGCCTGATTTAATATGAAATTAGGCACTTTCAAGCGGTAATGGGGCCAGACTCGCGCGGGAATGTCACCACATGGTCCACCTCAGCGCGAATGCCAATCCACTCGCCCAAAGCGTGGTCGTGGTGTGACGGCACATGCGCCACCAGCGTCTCGCCGCTGGCAAGCTTGAGTGTGTACAAAAACTCCGAACCCCGAAACGCCTTGCGCACAATGCGCGCTTTAACGGGTGCATCGTCGTCGTGCACGATGTCGTCTGCGCGCAGCAGCACATCGCACAGGCCGCCAGCGTAGGCGTCGGGCAGGGGGCATTCTTCCAGGTCGGTCAGATCGCCCAAAGCGGTGTGTACTACCACGCCAAAGCCGCGCCGCTCAATCTGCGCTGGCGCAAACACGCCGTGGCCGATAAAGTCGGCTACAAAACGTGTGGCCGGCCGGTGGTACAGCGCGTACGCATCGTCCCACTGGTGCAGGTGGCCCTGGTGCATGACGCCAATGCGGTCGCCAATGGCGAATGCTTCCAACTGGTCGTGCGTTACGAACAGCGCGGTGGCGCCTGCGGTTTTGAGAATGCCGCGCACCTCGTGGGCCAAGCGCTCTCGCAGGTCAACGTCAAGGTTTGAAAACGGCTCGTCCAGCAAGAGCAAACGCGGCGCGGGTGCCAGCGCTCTTGCCAATGCCACACGTTGCTGCTGGCCGCCTGAAAGCTCATGCGCAAAGCGTTTGCCAGACGTTGACAGGCCTACCAGGTCGAGCACTTCAGCCACGCGGCGTGCGCGCGCGCTGTGGGCCAAATGCGCAATGCCAAAGCCTACATTTGCGGCTACGTCCAGGTGCGGGAACAGCGCGTAGTCTTGAAACACCATGCCAATGTGCCGCGCCTCGGGTGCGACATGTTCTTTAGTGCTGCTGACGATGTGTTTGCCTAACGAAATCGTGCCACTGGCGACACGCTCCAGCCCCGCCACTGCCCGTAGCAGCGTCGTCTTGCCGCAACCTGATGGGCCAATCAGCACGCCGATGTCGCCGGCTTTCAGGCTAAAAGACACGCCATCCACCGCGGCCTTGGAACGCTTTGGGTAGCTGATACTGAGGTTGGAAATGTCGAGAAACATGGCTTTGATTGTAGATGCTTACAATTCGTATTCGCAGTGTTGGGTGCAATCGCAGTTGCTGCGTCCAATCTCATTGCCGGGCGACTTGCCTGGCAGTTCCAAGAATAAATATATGTCTTCTCGCGCCCGAGCAACCTTTCCACCGTTTTCCGCCGTCGCCTTGCTGGCGCTGGTGGTGGTGTTAATGCTTCCGGTATTGAGTGTCGCGGTGTCCTGGCTGCAATTTGATGCAGAAGCCAGCACGGTGTGGCAGCAAATGCTGCAAACCGTGCTGGCCGAGTACACGCTGACCACTCTGGCGCTGTGTGTGTGCGTCGGCATCGGTGTGGCAGCAGTGGGCATGTTGACTGCCAGCGCTGTCACGCTGTTTGAGTTTCCCGGCCGCCGCATTTTTGAATGGGCGCTGCTGCTGCCGCTGGCCATGCCTGCCTACGTCGTTGCCTACGCCTACACCGACTTTTTGCAATATTCAGGACCGCTGCAAAGTTGGGCGCGCGCGTCGTTTGGACTGCAGGGCCGACTGCTGCCTGAAGTGCGCAGCCTGGGCGGCGCAGTGCTGGTTTTCACCGTGGCGCTGTATCCGTACGTGTACCTCTTGGCGCGCACCGCGCTGGCTGAACGCGCAACCCACCTGATGGAGGCCGCCCGGCTCTTGGGCGCGCCGCTATCGCGTAGGGTACGCCAGGTGGCACTGCCACTAGCGCGCCCAGCCATTGCTGCAGGCGTCGCGCTGGCATTGATGGAAACACTGGCCGACTACGGCGTTGCCAGCTACTTCGGCATTCAAACTTTCACCGCAGGTATTTACAAGGCCTGGCTGGCAATGGACAACCGGCTGGCTGCAGCGCAACTCGCCAGCCTGCTGTTGGTGGTGGTAGCTGTGCTGCTCAAGCTGGAGCAAGCGGCGCAAAAACGCATGCGGTTTGCCGCAGGCACCGGCCAGGTCCCAGGCAGTCTTGATGCGCAGCCCACCGTGCTCGCTGGCAAGCGCATCTGGCTGGCCTGGCTGGTGTGCGGAGTGCCGATTGCATTGGGCTTTGTGCTGCCAGTGTTGTTTATGCTGCGCCCGCTGGTACAAGGCTGGGGAGGCTTGGCGTGGGGCCAGTTTGGCGGCTGGGCATGGAACAGTATTTATCTGGCGAGTATCAGCGCCGCGATGGCCACGCTGCTGGCTTTGGGCGTGGCGTTTTTAGCGCGCAGCCAGCCGTCAACGCTCACCGAAGGCGCAGCGCGCCTAACCAGCTTGGGCTACGCGATTCCTGGCGCAGTGATTGTGGTGGGGCTGCTCATGCCGGTTGGCTGGCTGCAAGATGCGGCTCCTGGTTTGGGGGCAGGGTATTGGGTCACCGCTACGGTATTGGGCATTGTGTGGGCTTATCTGGTGCGCTTTTGCGCGGTGGCTTTGCAGTCGGTACAAAGCGGGTACTCGCGCATTCCCGTGAGCCTGGACGACAGTGCGCGCATGCTCGGGGCCAGCCGCTTGCGCTTGCTTTCGCAAGTGCATTGGCCTTTGCTTAAACGCTCTGTTGCCACCGCAGCGCTTTTGGTTTTTGTTGACGTGATGAAAGAGCTGCCGGCTACGCTGGTGCTCAGGCCATTCAACAGCGACACGCTTGCAGTGGTCGCATTCCAGCTGGCGCGCGATGAGCGCCTGGGTGAAGCCGCATTGCCTGCGCTGGCATTGGTGCTGGTGGGGTTGCTGCCCGTGATACTGATTAGCCGCACGCTGCGCACGCGCGCGTGATAAACTTAAATTGCTATTAAATCAGTAGCTGCTTGCGCCCGTATTTATTGAAACAGAGCCGTTTTTTTGCTTAAGGTTTTACCATCGGCCACTGCTGCTTGGCCCACTGGCTCATACCGCCATGGACATAGCTGATGTTGGTGTAGCCCGCCGCACGCAATTGCTCGGCCACGCGTGCTGAGCGGTTTTGCGAATTACAAATGAGCAGCACGGGCTGGTCGCTGGACTTGGGCACTTCGCTGATGCGCTTGCTGAGCTGGCTCATTGGTAACAGCCGCGCACCATGCGCCACGCCAGTGGCGTGCTCACTGGGCTCACGAATATCAATCACGATGGCGTTAGCGCTTTGCAATGCTTCGCGGGCGGCGTCGATCGACACGCTGGGCGCGGCGGTTTGGGCGCTGGCTGCGAAGGCGACTGCTGCAAGCATGGCGAATAAAAGCGGACGTTCGGTCATGCGAGGATGTTAGCGAATGTCCGGAAGTGGCGTGAAAAGCGGCTTGCGACGCTTTACTGTGCAGCCACTGAGATAACGCGCTCGCCGTCCGGCATGATTCTGACGTCGCCCGCTGGCTTGGCCACAGGCATCTGTTTGCCCACCTGAACCGCGATGGCACCCGCACTGGTGCGGCCACGGGCTGTCGACAGCACATGAAGGTAGTGGCGCCCCTCGGCAAGTGGCATCACAGACATTTCTTGCTCTGTGATTGCGCCAGCTGCGCTTCGCATTTCCAGCGAGTTGCTTTGCAACTGTAAGCCCTCGCCTGCGCGCACCGTGACTTGTGCGTCTGCCGGGCTGGCGGTCTGAATTTTGACGCGGAGCGGCTTGCCTACTTCAGGCGTGCTGGCAAACTGGTAAGCCAGGCCTACCTCAGAGCCGCCTTTTTTTCTTTGCGGCGGGTAAAGCCGCCCTCGCTCGGCGCAGGCTTGGCGTGCGCTCCGGCTTGCTGCGACAGGACTGCGTTTGCTGTGCTGGCCGGGAAGAGTAGCCCCGCTGCAGATAAAAGAACCGCCAATGAAACGGTGGTGAAAATGGTTGTGTCCATAAATAGCTTTGAAAAGGTTAGTTCACAGTCAACGTACCGCACGGCGTGCCTGCTGGCACTGTGGCAAAGTTGAAGTCGCTGACACGTATCACTGCTTCGCCAGCGTCCAGATTCACATTGGCAATTTCAGATGTTGCCGAGGTACCGCTGGCATTCACCCGCAAAACGCCTTTTGGCCGCTCTTTGCGATTCAGCTCTCGCCCCTGAATTTTCTGCGGATATGAAATCGAGGCCGGTTGCATCTCGCTGGCCAGGCGCTCGCGCGCTTCGATGGCTCGAGAAGCCTGGGCGGCAGAAGGTGCGTTGGCTACAAATTGGCCGCAAAGTTCTATTTTTCGCCGATTTCTAGCCAAACAGCCAGATATTTGTCGGCGTAATCGTCAAAAACCAGCCTTGCTGGGGCCAATTTTTGCTTCAGCGCCTTCTGTTACCCAAGCTCAGAGAAACTGTTATCGCCTGGATTGAATTAGGCGGCTTGGCTTGCTCAGGTCTGAAGCAGCACCCAAAGAACCGTGCGTATTTTTATTGGTGCCACGTCATGACTAGTGCTTTCACGGCCATTACCTATTGCATATGTTGTGACTTACTTTTACATTTGATCGTCTATTTTGTTAAATATTGTTAAGGAATTCGCATGGCCAGTTTTTCGCGGCGCAACGCCATCGGCACGGCGCTCATCGCCCTCGGCAGCATCTCCCTGGTCGGTTGCAACCGAACTCCGGACACCATCAAAATTGGTGTTGCGCAGCCTCTGTCCGGCGGCTTGGGCGCTCTTGGCAAGGACTTGACCAACGGCGTACAACTTGCCATCAACGAGTTGAACAAGGAAGGCTTCAAGCTCAACGGCAAATTGGTAACGTTAGAAATGGTGGCTATGGACGACAAGGCCAACGCAGACGAGGGTGTCAAGGTAGCGCAGCAGTTGGTCGACGCAGGCGTGGTTGCAGTGGTCGGTCATTTGAACTCCGG
>ENA-OBLH01000149-OBLH01000149.1-metagenomes-genome-assembly--contig:-NODE-149-length-24767-cov-4.89811_pt1 | contig 24767 bp, 29 predicted proteins | sample MGYA00153382_OBLH01 | MGnify analysis MGYA00153382
CGTGGTCGGGCAGGCCCACGTCGACATCCCGATCGCCGTGGCGCTGTTTCACGCCACGCTGAATCTCTCATGGATGTTGTTTCCGGTGTATGGGTCACATTTCGATATGCGCCTTGCGGCACTTGTGATGGCCTGCATCGCCGTGATAATCATCATGGTGTGGGGTTCGAAAACATTAGCCGGTCGTGCGAATACTTGACGGCGCCGTGCATCCATTAGACGAGTGATGACACCATGACATTAATTTTTTTGCTCCAGCTTGTACTGCCGCTTTTATTCATTGGCTGGATCGGATTTGCGCCGCCGAAAAGTACGCTCGGATTTTGCACGCAAGCCGTCGGCACGAGCGCTGCACTGTTGGCATTGGCGCTGACAGGGTTGTGGCTTTTCCCACCTTGGTGGACGCTGTATATGTACGCTGGTCTGTGGGTGGCGGCAGTTTTCGTTGGCTGGCGGCGACGCGCCCTGTTCGCCCCTCGTCTGCCTTCTGGCTGGATGTCTTGGATTTTTTGGGTTGCGTTCATCGCTGTCGGTGGCTGGGGCGTGTACCAGTCGGCAAGCGCGTTGGTGGGCCGTACACCGCAGGCGGGTCCAGTGGTTGACTTGGCGTTTCCGCTCAAGGGCGGAACCTACTTCGTGGTTAGTGGCGGCAGCAACATCACCATCAACGCGCACATGATGACACTGGATGCCAGCACGCCGCGTTTCCATGCGTACCGAGGGCAGTCGTATGGCGTGGATGTCGTAAAACTTGACGATTGGGGGTTTCGCGCCAACGGCTTGCAACCACGCGAGCCTACTGCTTACAACATTTACGGCGCGTCGGTTTACGCGCCCTGCGGTGGCGTGGTGCTGATCGCACTCGACGGTTTGCCGAACATGCAGGTGCCACAAGTAGATCGCGAGCACATGGCGGGTAACCATGTACTGCTGCGCTGCAAGGATGCTGATGTGTTGTTGGGCCACCTCAAACCGGGAAGCGTTACCGTCGCGGCGGGCAACGCGGTTGCCGTGGGTGATCGTATCGGTCACGTAGGCAACTCCGGCAACACGGGCGAACCGCATCTGCACGTTCATGCGCAGCGCCGTAGCGCGCTCAGCGAGCCGCTATCGGGCGATCCGCTGCCGATGCGCTTTGACGGACGGTTTCTGGTGCGCAATGATCGGGTGGTAGCCCCTTGACTGCAAGTATTGAATTGATCTTCGATCTCTTCAAGTTGTCGCTCTACATCGTGTGCGCATACCTGTTGCTGGGCGCTTACGCGCACCGGGTTCACAGGTTCTGGCTACTCAAATTGACTGCCAAGCGCTTTGTTTTGTTAGCGCTGTTGACCGTGCTGGTCGTTGGCGTGAAAGTCTTTGAAGACGTGATCTCGAAAGAATCCGGCCCCGTCGATACGGCGCTGTTGTGGTTCATTCGGGAGCACGCGCCCGTTGCACTGGCGAGCTTTTTTGGGCTCATTACGGCAACGGGTGCAGCGATATTTTTGGTACCCACAACATTGTTTCTGACTGTGACACTTGTAGCGTTCAAGCATCGGCACGAAGCGTTGTTGTTGGCGGTGTCCATGACTTGCGCAGCGTTACTTACCTACTTCATCAAGATGCTGGTGAATCGTTCGCGCCCCGACCTGTGGAGTACGGAATGGTATTCGGGATCCAGCTTTCCCAGTGGGCACACTTTGAGCACGGCGACACTTGCGACCGCTCTGGTGCTGGTCGTAGCGCGGCTCCGACCCAACGCGCGCTACGCCGCTCTGCTGCTGGCCATCCTGTGGATTGGTCTTGTCGGCGTGTCGCGTCTGGTGCTGGGGGTGCATTGGCCCACTGACGTGTTGGCGGCCATTTGCGTCGGTGTGTTCACTGCGCTCGCGGTCAGCCAGCTCCTTGATTTTCATCGGTATCAACTGGCCTAACCGGATCCGCCCGATGAAGTGACTATTCCGTGAAACGCCCATTTAACAAGGGCTTCGCTTTCATTTCATAGATAGTCGACTTTCAAAAAAAATATCCTTAAGGCCCATTTAAATAGGCACTTTCAGGAGAAAGCTGTAGCCGAAGTATTGCTCACGTTTGCAACGTGGATGCGCGCGATTTGCACGCTGTCCAAATCTGCATCACCAGCGCACCGATACCTGCAAGTAAAGCGACGAGCGCGACCCAAGTTCCGACCCACGGGATACGCGCCAATAGCGAGACGATCAACACGCCTGCGACGGCACTGCCAACACGCCAGTACGTGGAGTTTGCGCGATCACTTTTGATGCGCTTCAACGCCCGTTCGCCCAACGAAAGGCCAGTAGAGACGTAACCCACTATCAGCAGCAGCAGCAAGTACAGCATCATCGTGAGCAATCCGAGCGGTACGCCAATAAGCGTAATCAGAAATATTAGCGCCGCAATGGGTATGCAGACCAACGATACAAAGCCGACCAGCAGACTGATACCGACACGGCTGCGCAGGGTGCCTGCGACGCGCAGGTAAAAGTTGGGAAACGAATCCCGGGCGAAAGTTTTGACGTCAAAGCAGTTCCGCGTTCAACCGACCATTCTTCGATTATTGGTCGTTGGTTGTTGTGCTAAACACACCCATCATCACTGACGTCAAGGTTTATTCCCAGAGCGCTCCAGCGGAAAACTTAGCTTCATCGTCGATGCAGGTTCTGGCTCAACGAGGCCTGATTTTCCCGCACGATCAATAGAAGGATCGCCGGAACCTTCACCCGACTTGTACTCGCCACTTCGCAGGCGCTCGATTCCGCCCGCTTTGTTTGTGGCATCTTGCATGGACGATTGTTTTTCGCACGCGCATACAGCGGACGTGGCCGCCACAATGAGAAGAGTTGCGGTCAATATTGAATGATTCATGATTAGCCCCTTCGCTATTGAAAAGTAGCTTAAGTGCGCGCGATGCGACTGTCAGTGCGTTGGCATACAAAGCGGCAGAAAGTTTTGGTGATGCGCTTTTTAGACACGTTTGGTGTTTGCGGCAACCGCACAACAATCCGCTAATGTTTGTTTGGCCCAAGCATTTCACGAGCATTGACCCAACGATCAAACTGCTCCGCTGTGACAACGTCAAGCGTTAGCGCTGCCTCACGCAGCGTGCTACCGTGCTCTTGGGCAAACTTTGCAACCTGCGCAGCACGGTCATATCCAATATGTGGAACAAGTGCTGTGACTAACATTAACGAGCGTTGCAGCAATTCTTCTACACGCTCCGTGTTCACCTCAATACCCGCCAAACAGTGTCGAGTGAAGCTGCCCATCGAATCCGCCAACAATCGTATGCTGTCAAGCGTATTCAGCGCGATCAACGGTTTGTAGGTATTGAGTTCAAACTGGCCCTGACTTGCTGCAAAGCCGATAGCCGCGTCATGCCCCATAACTTGGGCGCACACCATCGTCAGTGCCTCGATTTGGGTGGGGTTGACCTTACCCGGCATGATCGAACTTCCGGGCTCATTCTCTGGCAACTGCAACTCTCCCAATCCGGCACGCGGTCCGCTGCCCATCATCCGAATGTCATTTCCGATCTTGATCAAGGCGATGGCCAACATCTTAAGGCCTGCATGAAACGCCACCAGCGCCTCATGCCCAGCCATGGCCGAAAACAAATTCTCCGCTTGCTTGAATGGCAGATCCAGTTTCGTCGCTAACCTTGCCGCCACTCGCTCTCCGAATTCGGCATGCGTGTTTAACCCGGTACCCACTGCGGTGCCTCCAATCGCCAACGAATACACGGCAACTAGCGCATGGCGCGTTGTCGTCTCGCAGAGTGCAAGTTGCGCCTCATAGCCGCCAAGCTCCTGGCCCAACGTGATAGGCGTCGCATCCTGCAAATGGGTTCGACCCATCTTTACGATCAATGAAAAAGCACGCGACTTGACCGTCAGCATGTCTCGCAATGCTTGCAGCGCGGGAAACAACGCTTGATTTGCAAGTTGCGCCACTGCGACGTGGATTGCGGTCGGAAAGGCGTCGTTTGATGACTGACCCAGGTTCACATGATCATTGGGGTGAATCACTCGCTTACCACCAAGCACCTCCCCTAATACGCCACCCCGAGCGAGCGAGGCCACATTCGCCACAACCTCGTTCACGTTCATGTTGCTTTGAGTGCCCGATCCGGTTTGCCAAACCGACAGCGGGAATTCACAGTCGTACTTACCAGTAGCTACGTCGTACGCTGCGTCGGCAATGGCGACGGCGTTGACTGGGTCAAGCAAATGCAATTCGCGGTTGACCTGAGCAGCGGCCCACTTTACCAATGCAAGCGCGTGGATTACCTCCAGCGGCATGCGTTGGTTGCCTATCGCGAAGAAGCGAAGGCTGCGCGCAGTTTGTGCACCCCACAGCGCAGCGGTCGGCACGTCAATTGCACCAAAACTGTCTGACTCCATGCGCGTGTCAGCTAAAGCAACACTCATCACGCCATCCCTCTGCGCCATCGCTGCCGTATTCCCGAGCGCTCGTTATGAACCCTCATCTTGCGGATGATAAATCCGCCGACGTTGCTCGCCAATCACATCTGCGTTGTGGTGATCGAGCGCTTTTGCAACGTTTGAACCGTACAACTCAACGGATTTTTTGTTGTGAGGCAGCTCGACACTCGCGTCCTTATGGTGGAGTTTCAGCGTTCTTCTTTTCGTATGGGGCATGTGCTTTTCCCTCGTAAAAATGGCGGCGCGTAGACGGACGAATCAATGAACTGATTTGCTCAGCCACGACCCGTTGAGAAAGCCGCATTATCTAGCGCGCCACCCGCGTGCCGCACAGGACACTGTCCGCTATTGCAGTAGGACATCTGCCCATGCGCAAACGCGTTGGGGTGACTTTTGCGAACCTGTTTCAGGCGCGATTTATGGCGTCTGCGATAAATGTACGTCAGCGCACAGCCACAGCACCGTGTCACGTTCAGTATTGCGTGGTCGGCTCGATGAGCTTTACCAACGCCCGGAGAAACACATGGTTCTAATTCGAACCACAGCACAACGCGGATTGCTAGCCGCCCTGCTTACCACATTGGCCCCCTTCACTTCAAGCGCGTGCGATAAAACCCCTGCTCCGTCGGTCATGACGGCACCGCCGACCGCGCCCGCGTAACCACCGCGCAGCATCAGCGGTGTTTCAGCCAGCCTTTCCGGCGCGAGTGAAGCGCCGCCGGTAGCGAGCAGCGCAACCGGCACCTTTGAGGGAACGTTTAACGCGCAGGCGGCGCTGCTCGCATGGACCGTCACTTACAGCGGCATGCGCGGGGACGGCACTGCGGCGCACTTTCACGGTCCCGCCGACGCGGCTGAAAACGCGGACTTTGTGGTTCCAATCACGGGCAGTGCTGTCGGTCCAATCAAAGGTGAAGCGATGCTCACCGGCGCGCAAGCGGCTGATTCGACAGCAGAAAAATGGAACTTCAGCCTACACACTGCCGCTAATCCAAACGGAGAAATTCGCGGTCAGGTGACGGTTAAAGTCATAACCGAGCCAGCGCAGTATGGCGGGGTTAGTCGGCAAGATGTCGGCTTAAATTACAGAAGCCGCAGATCAGCCATCATCATCCGCATTACACAACGGACGACTTGAAAAAAAAGCTGGGATTGGTTAGCTACGCGATGGAAAGCTGGGTGCCGCAGTGCGTCCAACGCTGATCACGTCGGGCCTCGCCAGATAACGATCCACACGTTCCACGTAGCGCCGCGTCGCTTCACGTGCCGCATCGTCTACGTGCGATCCGGTCTTCGGTTTTTCGGGATACGGTTGCGGCCCATCGTGATCAGGTCGCTCAGCGTTTGCACACACCTGCGAGCCGTCGACGTTTGTGTAAATTTCCATAACTGGTTCCTCAATGTCGTTCCAAGTATTCAGTGATTGCAAAGGAATCGCACTCATCCTCGCCATCCTGCCGAGCTTGGGCGTAAAAACTCGCCCTGTCTGTAGTCATAGACGACACTCGCTTGTCGGAAGACAGCTCCGTCTCCAAAAAATTGAACGGCATGATGGTCGAACCTTTGGACCGTCGACTGCGGAATACCTGTGTGCAGCAGCATGGTTTGCGTCTGGTTTCACCCACAATTTTCCCGCGTGTTCGATGACTTCTTCGTTACACGCTCATGCACAAAAACGCGGCCCAAAAGGTCTGATGAACGAGGCGACACTCCCTCCTTCACGTGCCCACAGTGCGGCGGAATATTTGTGCGAATGCTTCTTACCAAAAAGCGCCCCGGAACACGCAAGGTGCGACAACGCACAAACGAATCGAGGTATAGCGCCTATCTTTCACCTGCAACTGGAACACCGCGATAGGGGTGGAAGGATCGGATACGCAAGGAATCGGCATGAGTCTTTTCAATCTGGAGCACAGCCACACGGCGTACCGAGTCGATTTCGCGTTGTACGGCACGTCAATCATCGCATTGGCGCCCTACCTCGTATGGTCGAATCCAAGCGGAGATCGCTTGGCGTTACTTGCCTGGGGGCTGATTGGCGTGGTCAGTTGGACGCTGATCGAATACGTTCTACATCGCTTCGTTTTGCATGGCCTCCAGCCGTCTATGCGCTGGCATGCAGCGCACCACGAGCGCCCAACTGCCCTCATCTGCTCATTTGATACTTCGGAGACAACAATGACAAAACTAAGTTCGAACGACCGAGCAGCAATACCCATTACGAAATTTGCATTTCCAGCGCAGAGCGAAGAGCCGCTTGAAAACGTAAGTCACGTGGTGATGCCGTTGCGCGCGTCAACCAGGTTGAAGCCATCAGCGATGCTGCTTGGCTAAAAATACGTATTGCCGCAGAAAAATTTGGCGTAGAGCTGCATGAGGCGAACTGGCGTGAAATCGGCAGTGAGCGAACGGCGGACTAACAATGTAACGAAGTTAGCGTGTGAGCGACGTTGCGCCGGGACGGGTCGCTTGCCATAGCTTTTCGGCTTCAGCACAAAGCGCGCCAACCTCCTGCAAAAGAAGTTGCACCGCGCGATTGGCCGCCACCACACCGCCAAGCGGGTCATCGCTCGGCGCAGCAACGACGGTTTCAAGTTCGCGCCACGCAAGCGTCTTTCTTGTCTGTGTGTCCAGCAAGTACGCTCGTAGCGTGAATACGACACGGCTGGGTTGTGCGCTGAAATCCTGCTGCAAGCGGACGATTTCGGTGTCAAGTGTCAGCTCGCCAGTGGCCGCAATGGATGCGGGCACCACGGCTTTGAATGTGCCCCTATTCGCGATGGTCGCCACCATCATCGGGGCGAGCATCCGAGCCGGTGTGTCGACCCATTCGTTGTGAGCGAAATACTGAAGTTTGTACGGCTCGCGTACATACATGATGTGTTGGCTATCGAACCCTGCGTCGGCGCGGGGCGCGTTAACGATCAACGTAGCGATCTTTGAGTTTGCAGTCGCTGCGTTTGCGAAGCTGGTTGCGGGCAAGGTTACCGTTTCAAGCGCGTAAAGCGTCGGCGCGGCCACAGGCTTTGGCAGGAGCGATGCGCAGCCGGAAAGAGCACCACCAGCACATAATAGAACGATGATCGCAACGGCTTGTTTCAACACACACCAACCAATCCAAGTTTTCATGGTGAACGCCCTCCCTGAGGTGTTTCGCCCGGCCCTTCAACGGGTGGACTGCGACCACGCAACAAGCTACCGGGATCACGTTGGGTCTGTTCGCTCAAGCGCCGCAGCGACGCGGCGAGCACGCTAATTTCAGCCAACACGCGCTGCACTTCGGTGAGCGTCGAGGTGGTGAATCGCTGCACATCAGAACCGACCGCCGTCACGGTGTTGCTCGCATTCGTGCTCGCCGCAGCCGCATCGTTGCCGAGCTTTTCCACTGCATCGGCACCGCGTCCAATGCGATCAATGACCGGTTCGAGTTGCGCGCTGACGCGAGCCGTATTTTCAAAGGTGCGCGCGGCGCTGTTGATGCCTGCATCAATGGTGTTCTTTTTGGCCGCGATGGTGCGGGTCACAATAGCGATATCGGCCAGCGCACTTTTGAACGCTTCACGATTTTCATCACTCAAAAGCGCATCAATATTGCTGGAAGTTTTGTCGAGCTTCTCAAGAACCGTTGTCAGCACGTTTTCCAAGCGGGCGCTAAGGGATGGCTTAGTGCGAATCACTGGATACTGGCCTTCTGTCGTTGCAGTGAGCAAGGCGGCTTCGCGCGTACCACCGCTCAGTTCCACGTAGGCGATACCAGTGAGGCCCTGGGTCTTAAGCACCGCCACGGTGTCCACCTTAATGGGCGTACCCCGCACAATGGCGAAAGTGAGCTGCACCCGTTCGGGATTAACCGGATCAAGCTTGATGCCCTGCACTTTTCCCACGTCAACACCGTTGTATTTGACCGGCGCATTAAGGTTAAGACCCGCCACTGACTCGTCTTCATTGGCTAGGTAGAAATCGTATTTGGTTCCGAAAGTACCACCGGAGCTTAGCCACAGCGCGCCACCAATCAGCACAGCACCCAGCACCAGCACGAACGCACCGACTAACGCGTAGTTCACTTTGGTTTCGATGATGATCCTTCTGCAGCGTTGGCTACCTGAACATTGTGTTGCGCGCCTGCTTGTTGTTGCGCCGCGCGTGCGCGCGGACCATCAAAGAACTGTTTGACCGCTGGATTGTCCATATTCGAAAGTTCCAGCATTGAGCCACACGCTTGAACCGTGCCCTCGGCGAGCACTGCAACACGATCTGCAACCTGCCACAGCAAATCAAGATCGTGTGTGATCATGACGATGGTCAAGCCGAAAATGTCCCGTTGCTTGAGAATTAGTTGGTCGACACCATCAGCGCTTACCGGATCGAGACCCGCCGTGGGCTCATCGAGAAAAAGCAGCTCAGGATCAAGCGCCAAGGCCCGCGCGAGTGACGCCCGCTTCATCATGCCGCCACTCAATTCAGACGGATATTGCGCACCGACCTCCGGCGCGAGTCCTGCCATCGAAAGTTTCCACGCGGCGATTTCATCGATGAGGGAGTCGCCCAAGTCGGTATGCTCACGCAAAGGCAGTCCGACGTTCTCCGTGATGGTCAAGGAGCTGAACAAACCACCGTGTTGAAACATCACGCCCCAGCGCCTGCGCAGCGCCATCGCCTGCATGTCGTCGAGATGGGCGAGATCACTCCCGAGCACATGCACCTCCCCCGCATTCGGCCGTTGCAACAAAATCATTTCGCGCAACAGCGTCGACTTTCCCGAACCACTGCCACCGATCAAGGCGAATACTTCTGCCTGGCGGACTTGAAGGTTGACGTCCGTATGCACGACGTGTGCGCCAAAGCTCGTTGACACATGCTTCATCTCGATGACCACATCTTGCACGGATGTAGCGCTTTTCGTGGTGGAATACACGTCAAAGATCCAATGCGCTGAACACGACCGACAGCAGCGCATCCGCCACGATCACCAGAAAGATCGATTGCACGACGCTGCGCGTAGTGTGGGTGCCGACACTATCAGCGCCGCCCCGGGTACGAAAGCCCTGAAAACAGCCGACGACCGCAATAATCGCGGCGAAGACAGGCGCTTTGCCGATGCCTACCCAATAGGAGGTAATACTCACTGCTTTGACCAAGCGATCCATAAATTCGCCAAAGCTCACGCCAAGCTGCGTGCTCGCCATAATCATGCCCCCGAATACACCCAGCACGTCAGCGAACACAGTCAACAGCGGTAAAGCAATCACCAGCGCGATCACCTTGGGCAACACCAGCAACTCCAATGGCGCAATGCCCATTGTGCGCATTGCATCAATCTCTTCGGTCACGGCCATCGTTCCAATCTGAGCCGCATAAGCCGAACCCGAACGTCCGGCGATGATGATGGCCGCGATCAATGGCGCAAACTCGCGCAACATCGATAAGCCAACGAGATCAGCGACAAATATGTTCGCACCGTACTGCCTTAGTTGATCCGCCCCTTGATAAGCGACAACGATACCGAGCAAGAATGACAACAAACCGACGATCGGCAGCGCATCGAACCCCGCGCTCCGAATATTGAACAGAATGGGACGCCACCTGAATCGTGCAGGATGCGTCAAACAACCAGCAAACGCAATGGCGCTTTCACCGACGAAGCTCAACAGGGCGACCACCTCCTCCAATGTCTCGCTCGTACTCTTACCAATCCGCTCAAGCGCGCTAGAGGATTTGACAACCCGCGCTGGCGGGTGCTCCGCGAGTTCGTTCGCGCCCTGCTCAACCACGCTGAGCAATGTAGCAAATGCCGGACGCAGACCATGCAGCGTAACCATTGCACCGGCACTACGCAGCGTCAGCAAATGCTTGTTGAGCAACCACGCACCGACCGTGTCTAGTGCCTCGATACCGGCGGCGTCTGCGGTCACAGTGGCAACAGCTGTGGCGTGGAGAGACTCAAGCTGTGTTTGAGCAGAACCGATATGCAACGCGGTCCAATACCCCGACAGTACGAGCGTGTTCGGGGTGGGCCGAGTGACACACGCAGCTCGCAGCGAATCCACTGAATTGTCCATCGCAGGTCGGGTCTACGTTCCGCGCTACGCCTGAAAATTGTCACGCACTTTGGCCGTAATCTGACGATCGGCTAATTTGTCGACTGTCTCAACCATGCCTTCTGTGCGACCAGAGCCAGACGGATCAACCACCAACGTGACGATCTTCGCATCTCGGTGGTCAATCCACAATGCCACTTGGCTTTTCATCTGAAACTCCCTTACTTGCGTTTCAATGTTGACTAGTGCGACAAGAGCGCACATCGATTGGTGTTGATCAACAGATCCTTGGTTACGCCACCGAATGCCCATTCACGCACGCGGCTGTGTCCGTAAGCGCCTGCGATGACAACATCAATATCATGCTGCTGCGCGATGGCATAAAGAACACTTCCAACGTCACCCGCTGCGGCAGGCGCGAGTGGGTTCGCTACAACGCCGTGCGTGTTAAGCCAGTCTATGACGTCATCAAGGTGATGTCTTGCGTCTGGCAAGTGTTCGGCATCCGCTATCTCAACCACCGTCACGTGACTCGCCTTTTTGAGTAACGGCAAGGCGTCCACGATGGCCCGCCTCGATTCACGCGTGTCCTTCCAGCAGACCAACATTCGCTCCACTTTCAATGTTTTAACGGCGGTGGGAACGATCAGCACTGGTCGCCCCACCTGCATGATGAGATCCCCCGTATTGACTGAACGCGACGAGTCAAAAAAATCCCCCGTAGCAACACCCGTGATAACAAGATCAGCGCTACGCGCCTCAGTCGCGATGTAATTGGGCAGCGAGCCGTACATGACAATGGAGCGCCAACTCACGCTCGCGGCGTGCCCCTGAAACGCCGCTCTGAATTCACTTTCCGCGCGCTGGTTCTCGAGCCTCATTTCCTGACGGCTCTGCTCAATTACCTCACCGGGAATGTATCCATCCGCGTAAACCACCTGCATCGGCTGACACGCTGCAATTCCTATGACGTTCGCGTCAAAGCGTTCAGCTAGATCGACTGCAATTTTCAGCAATTGCGCGTTGCCGCGCCCGATCTCCATATGAACCATGAGTGTTGCGTAGCTCACAATCTGTCTCCTATTTGAAAGGCGTATTCAACACACCTATAGAAAAGATATGCTCGACTGGCACGCAGTGTCTGTGCGCTGCAGCACATAGCAACCAGTTGCGACCGCTGCCCAATTTGCACGGTGCTATTCCCCCTAGGAGTGCTCAGCGCGACGGTATCGTCTCAGTTCACGGACATCTCCTGCTCGATCCAGCGGATCAGTGAGTCGTGCTTTGGCATCCAATCAAGCTCGCGACGGGTGCGAAGTGCCCGTACCCTGCTGTTGGAGCCAAACGAATAGCGGGCCTGACCTTCGCCCCATTGCTGCGCAGCTTGCTCAACCGTCCATGACTGCACCGATGCGAGGCCAAGACGATGGGCAATAGCGAGGCCAATTTCGGCAAATGACGCCTCCCCGTTCTCCACGAAATAGAACGAGCCGGCAGGTGCCTGTGCCAGCGCCAAGCGATACACCATTGCCACGTCATCAATATGCACGTTGGACCACCGGTTGATCCCGCTACCGACAATGCGTACAACCCCACTCAAACGCGCCTGAGCTGCGAGACGTGGAATCTGAACACTGTCAGCGCGCAGAAACGTTCCGGTTCCGTAAATCATGCTGTTGCAGACAACCACCGAGCGAACGCCGGTCTCTGCAGCCGCCAGAATCAGATTGTCGATGGCGTGGCGGGCCTGCTTGCCCGGTTCAACAATGAATGGCGTAGCTTCGTCATAAATCCGGGGCGAAAGCACGTCGCCACACGCGTTATCGCCAATCACGCTGGAGCCGCTGGTGTGCAAAAACGGTTTGCCCGTATCGCGCAAGCCTTCGAGCAGGGCTTCCACTGAACTTCGATGATCGCTGCTGGCCGCGTTCACCACGGCCTCGGCACGTTGCGCCTCATGTATCAGCACATCGCGGTCATCGAGATCGCCGAGTACCGGCGTGACACCGAACGACGTTAATGCATCCGCGTCATCTTGGTTGCGTACCAGTCCGCGAACTGCATGCCCCGCTTGTAGCAGATGACTCGCGACGGAGCCACCGATGAAACCGGTTGCGCCAGTGATAAAAATGTTCATAAACAAACCTTATGAAATGGCGGCATCAACGATGTGCTGTGCCTCTCCTACTATTCACCTCAGGCGGTCCGCTCCGTTAAAACTCTCTGCGTATATTTTGTAAATGTCCTCGGAATCGGAAGGGCGCGCGGCGAACCAACCACTCCGCGTGACGACCTTGACCCCGCCAATGGCCGCACCGTTGCTAGGGCATGATCCATGACGTGCCCGATTCGTTGTCCTGCCAACTCGGTCGCATCGATCTGCTCGCGCGGCAGCGCTGCCAACTTTCTCTTTTGCGGCGCGTTGGCGCTTGCGTCAACGCGCTCGATGAATGGGTTACCAAATTCATTGGCTAGATCGTAATACAGCGCACTGGGGTCGCGCCCTGCGCATGCCGTTATTTCAGCGGCGAGAAGTGCTGCCACGATGCCGTCCTTATCGGTCGTCCATACCGTCCCGTCACGACGCAAAAATGTCGCATCCGCGCTCGCTTCTCCTGCGAAGCCGAGCGTTGCGTCGTGCAAGCCATTTGCGAACCATTTGAAACCAACGGCGTGACGTCGTCTCCCGCCGGCCCACCGTGGGGTGGGTTGTACTTCAAGCCGCCATCGCGTGGCAGATTGTGCGATGGTGGCACCACAATGCCATCGGCAAAGTCAGACCCGCGACTGCGGCTGTAAGTCAAGCTGGCATGCGAAATCGCAGGAGTCGGTGTGTATTGGTCGTTCGCGGCGAGCATCACCTCAACGCCATTGGTCACCAGCACTCCAAGCGCGCTGGCCCATGCGAACTCAGGCAACGCGTGGGTATCGAAACGCACAAAAGCGGCCCGCAGATACCTTTTAACTTTTGATAATTGCAGATCGCCTGTGTAATCGCAAGTACGCGCCACTCATTAAACGAGCATTCAAATGCAGAGCCCCGGTGCCCCGAAGTTCCGAAGCTCACTCGCTGCGCGGCAATCACTTCATCCGGCACCGCCGAGTAATATGCAGCTACCAATTTCGCCGCGTTAATCAGAGAGGATTCCGGTGCGACTTTGCCCGCAAGCGGGCTGATATTCAACGGCAATGCCAGCGACGTCGCGGGTACGCGGCTCAGCGCTTGATGCGGCTGATCTTTGCACCCTCGATACTCAGGCTCGCCATCAGCCCCTGCGGATCATTGATAAGGGCATAGGGTCATCCTTCAATGTCGAGGTGGAAATGTTTTTACCTGCGCCCTCGTTCACAATAACCACCGTTGGCCCCACGCCTATTTCCCAGCCCTTAGATTTAGCAAGGTAGTTGACCGCCGTATCGCTCATCAAGAAGACGACGTACGTGTAGGTTTCAGCGCCCGCTTGCCAGCCCCATGACGCCGAAACTGAGTTGTAATACTCGGATACTTTCGCGCCCTTCATCAGCACGCCTTCGCCGTAGCTGCCACCAAATACCAGTCCTGCTTTGACGATCTTCGGAAAGACCAGAATGGCTCTAGCGTTCTTTGAAATAACTTATGCGGCTGGACGGCTCTTGTACAACGCTTGCAAGGCTTGCGCCGCGTCTTTGTCGAGATCCTCTGCTGTTGCCGCTACCGCGCCGCCGCTACTCGCACCTAGAAAAAGTGTCGCGACGACGGTCACCAAGGCTTTGTGCATGCTACGTATGGATTGAGTCATGATTGTGTCCTTTGAATCGGCCAATAGCCAAGCCGAACGATACGAGATTGGCGTCGCCCGGACTGTGCGCCAGCGAACATAGTTGGATTGGTTCGTTCCTGGATTGGTGAATAGTCAAAGGCTTGGTCGATCAGTGTGGTCAGCCGTGTCTTTGGGGAGACACAGCTAGATAAGAAATTAGCTCGTTTGTTAGCACCCAACGTGCCCATGGTCATCAAACCGGGTATAGAAACCGCCCGTAGCGCACTCGCATGACTGGCGTTGCAATCCTACAAAGGTGGGCCTTGGTGCCTACGCTTGATCGGGCGTTTCGCTAATGATGTGCCGCGGTACGCGCGGCTACAGTGGCTGTGTCGACGATGTCCTGCGTTGCGCTGGACGGGATTGGCGCTACCCATTTTAGGAGATCACATGAATCACACTTTTATTTCTGACGAGCCCGCAACTGGCAAGGCGGAGAGGGATCTTGCAGCAAATGCAAGCATTCAACGACAACACCTGTCCGAGACCCTCGTGCCCGCTCTCGGCGCTGCATTGGACAAAGGTGAAGACGCAGCACGCGAGGCGTGGACGGCGACGCGCGAACTGGTGCGCAAAGGTGCCGACAAGACGACTCGGAGCGTCGGAGCCTGTGCCACCTACATTTCAGAGCGCCCGTTACGGTCAGTTGCGGTTGTTGCGGGCGTTTCTGCACTCGCAACCGCGGCACTGTTGAGTCGCCGCTCAAAACGCATTGGCAATCCTTTGTAGCTACGTTTGCTGACCAGCAGAAGGAAACGCTTCATGCCTGATCACCAACTCGCGCTTACCCATATCGTTCACGCCTGTTTCAACGGCTATGTCGACAAAGACCGTTCGACTGTTGAGGCGCTGATAGCCGAAGAGTTCTCTTTCAGCAGTCCGTTGGACAACCGAATAGACCGCGAGAGTTATTTCGAACGCTGCTGGCCTATCAGCGCCAACATGAGCGCAGTGGACTTAAAACACGTAGTGGTCATCGACGAACAGGTCTTTGTTACCTACGAATGCCGATTGAATGATGATAGTCAATTCAGAAACACGGAACTGTGGACGATTACTGGCGGCAAAGTCACGGAGATTGAGGTGTACTTCGGGTGGAAGCTGCCACATGCGGCAGAGCTTGGTAAGTCGTTGGCGTCTGTGTGATGCGGTAACGGCATGTTCTCACCGGTGATTGCGAACGAAGGTGCGGTATCGCACAGACGCCAGCGGCTTGCAGGAATATAAGCAACACACGACGAACGCGCAGTTGCAGCTGCCGCTGTGGGCGCGCTTCGCGAACTGGAGGAAATTGATATGACGCTTTACTCCCGGCCCTCGCTATGCGCAGCGAGCGATGTGGTCGCATCATGACGGATACCGTCATAAAAATCCGCCTCGGGCAAGCACCCGCAGCGCTCGCGCGCGCTGAGTTCAGCGAAAGGTTTCGTGCATCGTTTTACGATCCTGCCTTTCGTGTGGAACTGGAAGCCATCGCACGGCTGGAAGACATTGCTTGGCAGGCGTATACCGAGGGCCGCAAGGCTCCATTCACCCAAAAGGCTGGGGCCGGATTCGCCGATCCGGATTACGACATTTCTACGGAGTGGCTCGCTACCAAAAACAACATCGAAGCCGCGCAAAAGCAGCAGTCGGACAACTCCAGTCGCTCCCGTGTCCTGTTGATCTGCGGCTCGGCGAGAAACGACGGCACTTGCCCCGGAGAGATGTCGAAAAGCTTCCGGTTACTCGGTTTCGCCAAGGAAGTTTTGGAGCAGGCAGACATCGAAGTTGACGTACTGGACTTGAGTTTGCTCACATCGGAATTTGGTCTGTACATTCACCCGTGCAAAGGCTGCGCATCAACAGCAATGCCGCTCTGTCATTGGCCCTGCAGTTGTTATCCCAACCATGGCATGAACCAGACCAACGACTGGATGTCAGAAATTTATGTGCGCTGGACGGCAGCGCATGCGGTGATCATCGTCACGCCGGTATATTGGTATCAGAGCCCAAGTCCGCTAAAGCTGATGATTGACCGTCTGGTTTGTGCCGACGGTGGCAGCGCAGATCCGACCTTGACATCAGGAAAGGATGCTAGCAAGGCCAAGGCACTCGAGATGGCAGGATGGTCCTACCCGCAACATCTCGCAGGACGTGCCTATGGACTAATTGTGCATGGCGACGTGGGCGGTATCGAAGGTTCCCGCCGAGGACTCTCCGACTGGCTCGACTGGATGGGATTCATCGACGCTGGCGCACAGGCGCGGCTGGATCGATATATCGGCTACTTTGAACCCTACGCGACGAGCCACGATGCGCTCGATGCGGATGCGGCGATACAAGAAGAAGCGCGCAATGTTGGACGTGCCGTCGCCAAAGCGGTCGCGGAATTGCGCGCCGGCCGTCTTCAGGCCGTCCAGCCCAAGCTTGTACGACCGCGTCCGAAGTAATTTCAGATCCACAACACCTTAGGCTGCACTTGATGGCAACGATCTGTGACGAAAATGTGATCGCGGTCGCGATACGATTGGCCATGTCTGAGATGAAGCGTTGCCTGAGTGGGGCGCGAGCATGATAAGCGGCGACAGAAGCATTCTGGTTCTGAACGGCGGCTCCTCGAGCATCAAGTTCGCACTGTTCGCGGTCGACTCATCGCTACGAACGAAGCTCAGCGGCCAGATTGAACGCATCGGAACACCCGACGCAGTGTTTTCCACGCAGGGCGGTGATCACGAAGCGCGCGCTACACAACGTGTCGCAGTCGCGGATTACGCAGGTGCAATCAGGCGGTTGATCGACTGGATCGATCAAAAGGATGTGGATGGCACGCTGATCGCGGTGGGCCATCGCATCGTTCACGGAGGCCCAAATTTCCATGAGCCGCAGCGGCTGACGCCAACGCTATTGGCGGAACTGCAGCAACTCACGCCGCTGGACCGACAGCATATGCCAGGAGAAATTTTGCTCGCTGCCGCGTTTGCGAAGCGGTTCCCGCAGGTGCCACAAATGGTCTGCTTCGACACCGCATTTCATCGCTATCTGCCAAGCGCCGCGCAGATGCTGCCGATTCCGCGCCGATATCACGCGCAGGGCGTTCGTCGCTACGGATTTCACGGACTGTCCTACGAATTTTTGATGACTGAGCTGACGCGAATTGATGGCGCTGCGGCCGCGAGTGGGCGGATCATCCTTGCCCACCTCGGCAACGGTGCCAGTCTCGCCGCCGTTGCCGATGCCATGTCGATTGATACCAGTATGGGCTTTACGCCCACGGCCGGCGTCCCGATGGGTACCCGCTCTGGCGACCTCGATCCCGGCCTTGTCGAATACATGGCGCGAACTGAGAAGATGGATGCGAAAGCGTTCGATGAGATGGTCAATTTCAAGTCGGGCCTGCTGGGTGTTTCTGAAACCAGCGCGGACATGCGCGACTTGTTAAGTATCGAAAACGAAGACCCGCGTGCTGCGGAAGCAGTTGCGCTGTTTTGCTATCAGATCAAAAAAAATATCGGTGCTTACTCCGCTGCATTGGGCGGCTTGGACACGCTGGTTTTTTCAGGAGGTATCGGAGAAAAATCGCCTGTCGTTCGAGAACGAATTTGCGCTGGCCTTGGATTTCTCGGCATCGAACTCGACGCAGAACGTAATGCGCAGAACGCCGAACTGATTTCGATGGACGATGGTCAGGTGAAGGTGCGCGTCATCCGCACCAACGAAGAACTTGTTATCGCACGATCCGTCTGCCGTCTCCTCGGAATCAGCGTTGCGTAGTCGCCATTCAATCCAAAAATTGCAAAGAGAATCATGAAAACGCTCACGCCTGAATTTCTGCACCGTATCGACGCCTACTGGCGCGCGACCAATTACCTGTCGGTCGGTCAGATGTATCTGCGCGACAACCCGTTGCTGCGCGAGCCGCTGAAACTGGAGCATGTGAAGCGCATGTTGCTCGGGCACTGGGGAACCTCACCGGGCCAGAATTTCATCTACGTTCACCTGAATCGGGTCATCAAAAAATATGATCTCGACATGATCTTCGTCTCCGGCCCTGGACACGGCGGCCCGACAGTGGTTGCCAACACGTATCTTGAAGGCACGTATAGCGAGGTTTACCCAAAAATCACTCAGGACGAAGCGGGGCTCAAGGCGCTGTTTAAGCAGTTCTCATTTCCCGGCGGGATACCGAGCCATGCTTCGCCCGAGTGCCCAGGCTCCATTCACGAAGGCGGTGAGCTGGGCTATTCGTTGAGTCACGCGTTCGGCGCGGTATTTGACAATCCTGATTTGATTGTCGCTTGTGTGATTGGTGACGGCGAGGCGGAAACCGGGCCACTAGCCACGGCGTGGCATTCCAACAAATTCCTCAACCCATCGACCGACGGCGCGGTGCTGCCGATCCTGCATCTCAATGGCTACAAGATTGCCAATCCAACTATCCTTGCTCGTATCAGTCGCGAAGAGCTCGATCAGTTGTTACGCGGCTATGGCTGGACGCCGCACTTCGTTGAGGGCTTCGAGCACGAACTGATGCACGAGGCAATGGCTACAACACTCGACACCGTGGTCGAGGAAATCAAGCAAATTCAGCACGACGCTCGCAGCAACGGCGCGACGACGCGTCCCCGTTGGCCGATGCTTGTACTTGACTCGCCGAAGGGGTGGACTGGGCCAAAGGTGGTCAACGGCAAACAGAACGAGGGCACTTTTCGCGCGCATCAGGTGCCGATCTCCGACCCGCGTGCTCATCCCGGGCATCTCGCGTTGATCGAGGATTGGCTCAAGAGTTATCGACCCGATGAACTCTTCGACGCGCAAGGTCGATTGAACGCGGAACTGGCCGAATTGGCACCTGAAAAAAATCGTCGGATGGGCGCGAATCCGCATGCCAACGGCGGCTTGCTGTTGCGTGATTTGCGGATGCCAGATTTTCGTGAATACGCGGTCGGGGTTGACACACCCGGCGTTCGCGGCATTGGGGACACCCGTGTGCTAGGGCCTTTCCTTCGCGACGTCGTGAAGCTCAATGATGAGCACCAAAACTTCCGCGTTTTCGGCCCGGACGAGACGCTCTCCAACGGGCTTGGAGCGTTGTTTGAAGTCACCAATCGGCAATGGGTCGCAGCCACGGAAGCAGGTGACGAGTTTCTCGCGTCGACCGGGCGCGTGCTGGAAATGCTCAGCGAGCACCAATGCCAAGGCTGGTTGGAGGGCTATCTGCTGACCGGACGACATGGCCTGTTCAACTGCTACGAAGCCTTCGTCCACATCATAGACTCGATGTTCAACCAGCATGCCAAGTGGTTGAAAGTGACGCGAGGCTTGCCGTGGCGCGAAGAGATTGCCTCGCTCAATTACCTGCTCGCATCGCACGTGTGGCGACAGGATCACAACGGCTTCACGCATCAGGATCCCGGTTTCATCGACGTGGTCGTGAACAAAAAGGCGGAGATCGTACGCGTGTATTTGCCACCCGATGCCAACTGCCTGCTCTCGGTCATGGATCATTGTCTGAAGAGCCGCCATTACGTGAACGTGGTGATCGCAGGCAAGCACCCGTCGCCGCAATGGCTCACGATGGACGCGGCAGTTGCCCACTGCAAGGCGGGCGTCGGTATTTGGCATTGGGCGGGCAATGATTTTGATGGCGCGCCGGACGTCGTGATGGCAAGCGCGGGCGACGTGCCCACGCTGGAAACACTGGCCGCCATTTCTATTCTTCGGCGTTACTTGCCCGAGTTAAAAGTTCGCATGGTTAACGTGGTTGATCTGATGAAGTTACAGTCAGACACCGCGCATCCGCATGGATTGACCGATCAACATTTCGACGCAATATTCACCCAAGACAAGCCGATAATCTTCGCGTTTCATGGCTATGCGGGACTGATTCATCGGCTCACCTATCGACGCACCAATCATCACAACCTGCACGTTCGTGGCTACAAGGAAGAAGGCACCATCACCACCGCATTTGACATGACGGTGCTCAATGAGCTGGATCGTTTCCACCTTGTGATTGCGGCTATTGATCGCTTGCCGCAGACAGGTCAAAAAGGAGCTGAACTGCGCCGACAGTTGCGCGAAAATCTCGTGACGCACAAAGCGTATATCGATGAACACGGCGAGGATATGCCGGAGATTCGTGAATGGAAATGGCAATAGCGCAGACCATGGCCGAGATCATTGCGCCTCCTCTGAAAATTCACCTGATTCGACACGGTGAGACCGCGTGGTCACTGACCGGGCAGCACACCGGCAGCACCGAGATTGCGCTGACAGAACAAGGCGAACGCCAAGCGCGAGGGCTGGGCGAGCGGCTCCTCGGCATCGACTTCAATCGCATCTTCACCAGTCCACGACAACGCGCAAAACAGACTTATGTATTGAGTGGACTAAGCACCGCAAGCGAGATCGAACCGACTCTCGCTGAGTGGGACTATGGCGATTACGAAGGACAGCGCTCGGTGGACATTCGTACGGCCAAACCGGGCTGGAATCTGTTTCGCGACGGTTGCCCGAACGGTGAATCGCCAGCCCAAGTGAGTGAGCGGGCTGATCGGTTCATCATTCGCCTTCGCGCATTGAACGGAAACATCGCGCTGTTCACACATGGTCAGTTCGGCAGCGTACTCGCGACGCGGTGGATCGGCCTGCCAGTGATCAATGCCGAGAATCTCCCGCTAGGCACTACCTCTCTAAGCGTACTCAGCTTTGCAGCCAACCATCCCGAGGTTCCAGTTATTGCGCTTTTCAATTCGAACTGAGGTGCGGCGATGAAGTGCATTCTTTTCGCGCACGGTTCGCGGTATCTAAAGCACATACGTCAGCAGCGCCATGCCTGACGAAAAACTACCGATCAATCTGGAGCTGGAAAATCTCCAGCGACAATCGTTCGACTATTTTGTACATGAGGCCAATCCAACCAATGGGCTAATCGTCGACAAAACGGCACCTGATTGGCCTGCGAGCATCGCGGCCACAGGTTTGGCGTTGGCCGCTTACCCGGTCGGCGTAGAGCGCGGTTTCATGTCGCGCCGCGATGCTGTTGCTCGCACGCTAACGACGCTACGTTTTTTCTGGAACAGTCCACACGGCCCTGCACCCGATGCGACCGGATACAGGGGCTTCTACTATCACTTTCTCGACATGCAGACGGGCCGCCGCGCATGGCAGTGCGAGCTGTCAACCATCGACACTACTTTTCTTTTGGCAGGTGCGCTGGCAGCGGGGCGCTACTTCGATGCGGACACGCCCGACGAGCGCGAGCTGCGCACGCTTGCCGACGCGTTGTACCAACGCGCCGACTGGCAATGGGCACAGAACGGTGGCGCGACGGTAACGCATGGCTGGACGCCTGAAAGTGGCTTTCTGGCTTATCGCTGGGAAGGTTACGATGAAGCGCTGCTGCTCTATATCCTGGGGCTGGGTTCGCCGACCTACCCGCTGCAGGAGACTGCCTATGCAGCGTGGGCATCCACGTATCGGTGGGAACAGTGCTACGGGTTTGACTACCTCTACGCCGGACCGCTGTTTACGCATCAGCTCTCTCATATCTGGATCGATTTTCGTGGCATTCAGGATGCCTTCATGCGCGCCAAGGGCATCGACTATTTTGAGAACAGCCGACGCGCAACGTATGTGCAGCGCCAGTACGGGCAAGACAATCCGCTCAAGTTTGCGCACTATGGCGAGCATTGCTGGGGACTCACTGCCAGCGAAGGCCCTGGCCCTACCGTGCTCAAGATCGCTGACGTCGAGCGTCAATTTTTTGACTACGTTGGACGCGGCGTGCCGTACGGCCCCGACGACGGCACCATCGCGCCGTGGGCGGTGGCAGCGTCGCTGCCATTCGCGCCTGAGATTGTGCTGCCCGCGCTTGCCTACTGCATTCACGACCTGAAACTCACCGAATCAAACCGCTACGGCTTAAAGGCATCGTTCAATCCGACCTACCCGGCGAACTCTAGCAATCCGAACGGATGGGTATCGCAGTGGCACTTCGGCCTAAACGAAGGGCCGACGATTCTGATGCTCGAGAACTATCGCACGGGGCTGCTGTGGCAGTTGATGCGCGCCTGTCCCTATGTCGTCGACGGATTGCGGCGAGCGGGGTTCACGGGCGGGTGGCTTTGAATAACCATCGATTACTAACACAACAGGTCGCGTAGTCACCAGTCGCGCCATGACCACCTTCATCTTGTTTCGCGCATCAGCATAAGAATGACCCGTTGTGCGATTTCACCGAGAAACCGCGATCAACGGAAATTAATTGAGCGCTGTGTGCGTTGCCGCACAGTCGCTACGTCACACCAGGCAGAGACTTACGCTGCCCGTAGTGAACACCGAAACTAGGTTGCTGCTGGGCGCCGAGGCACGTCAAAATGGAGAAAACTCATGCGCAAATGTGACCTACTGGTGCAAATCAAAGGCGCTGAAAATCGCGCTGCATCGGCCCGCGACGATTACCTCAAAGCGGTGCAAACCTACAACGTAGCGGTGCGCTCTTTCCCGTCGAATTTAACGGCGATGGCGCTCGGCTACAAGGCCAAGCCAAACTTCGCGGTCGATGACGAGAAGGCCATCGCCAACCCGGCAAAAGTGGATTTCGGAAGAGTGCCCAAGTGACACTGCTCAGTCAGCTTAGGGTGGCAGTGCTCGCTCTGGCGCTGGGCGCGCCCCTCATTGCGGTCGCCTTAAATCCGGTGCCAGCCTTGACTGGTCATGTTGTCGATCAAACCGGTACGCTCACGACAGAGCAGATGGCAACGCTGGAGCAAACGTTGGCCGCATTTGAGGCGCGCAAGGGCAGCCAACTGGCGGTGCTCATAATTGCAACATCGGCACCGGAAGCTATTGAACCCTACGCCCTGCGTGTGGCCGAACTGTGGAAGCTGGGTCGCAAAAAGGTTGACGATGGCGCCATCCTGATTATCGCCAAGGATGATCGCGCGACGCGCATTGAGGTGGGGTACGGGCTTGAAGGTTCGCTCAATGATGCCACCAGCAAACGCATCATCAGCGATGCCATCCTGCCGCGGTTCAAGCAGCAAGATTACTATGGTGGCATCAGTGCCGGGGTTGGCCAGATTATTGGCGTCATCGACGGCGAATCAGTGCCAGCACAGCGCAGCAAACCCTCCGCCGACATCGGAAATATTCAGCAATACGCCCCCATCCTTTTCATCCTTACCATGGTGTTCGGCGGTGTACTGCGCACCAGCATCGGAAAAGTTCCAGGGGCGTTGGTCACCGGCGGCGTGGTTGCGGTCGCAGCCTGGTTTATCGTTGGCGCGCTGTCGGTGGCGCTGATTGCGGGTGTCATTGGACTATTCGTCACGTTGCTGGGCGGTGGCATGCGCGGACATGGCTTTGGCGGCTACTACGGTGGAGGCGCAGGTGGACGGGGACACGGGAGCGGAGGTGGCTTTGGCGGTCGCGGAGGCGGCTTCAGTGGTGGTGGCGGTGGCTTCGGCGGCGGCGGCGCGACGGGGAGATGGTAGCCATGAATATCAAACGCATCGTGAAGCATTTATTCGCGACCGAAGGGCAGGTCAAACGGGCCTTTCCGCACGGCGCTTTGAAAGCAATTGAGAAGGCTATTAGCGCGAGCGAGTCCGAACATCACGGAGAAATCCGTTTCGCAATCGAAGGTGCCTTGGACGGCCAGCCGCTGTTCAAAGGCCAGTCCTCTCGTGAGCGGGCACTCGATGTGTTCTCGCAACTGCGCGTGTGGGACACCCGGCACAACACCGGCTTACTAATCTATTTGCTGCTCGCAGACCGGGCTGTGGAGATCGTGGCGGATCGCGGCATTCACGATAGGGTGGGTACCAAGGAATGGGAAAAGATTTGCAAGTCGATGGAAACCGCATTCAAGCAATCAAACTTTGAAGGCGGCGTGATCGCTGGCGTGCAGGCGGTGACGCAGCATTTGAAAGCGCATTTTCCGGTTCATGGAGCCGACCGCAATGAACTGCCGGATAAGCCTGCGATCCTCAGTCGCACCGTTCAGCAATATCGCGAAGCCCACGACCAGCGACCGGCCAACCCGGATTCACATTTCAACTAATCATTCAACAAAACAGAACGACGTGGCGTTGTGTGCGCTGTCGCACAGACGAGCGCTAAGTTACAGCCCACACTTGGCGCATGAATGCTGTCACAGCCCCTGCCGCAGCTAAGCGCCAGACGCGCAAGCTACCCTCCCGAACATTGATGCACATCAATACTTCGCAGTGGCGATTTCATAGCATTAAGCATACTTAATCTGCACTGTATGAAACCGTTCCTTAACAGCCGCACCAAGCACACGACGACTGCACTAGTGCTGATGGTGTGGCTGTTCGCGCTGGCTTCAGGAATCGCCAACGCCTGCCTGCTTGAAGGGGCACGCGGGACGCACGCGCACGCTGCGGGTGTCGAGCAATCGCCGCACTCGCATGCGGCTACTGAGCGGACCGAGCAGGCTTTCGACATTGTGGGCAATACCGAGCAATCGCCAGGTA
>ENA-OBLH01000150-OBLH01000150.1-metagenomes-genome-assembly--contig:-NODE-150-length-24647-cov-3.54859_pt1 | contig 24647 bp, 24 predicted proteins | sample MGYA00153382_OBLH01 | MGnify analysis MGYA00153382
TTATCCATCACACGACACTTTGATGCACGACCGGAGGTTAAGAGGCAAGGCATAATATATACTCCATCGCATCTCTCAGACAATCAAACCGCTCTAGTTGTCTATGAATACGACTCTTTAACCAAAACCAGCATTGTTCAATCTTATTGAAATCTGGAGAATAGGGTGGCAATTACAAAATTCTACAACCAGCCTCTTCAATTAGTTTTTGAATATTCCCACCCTTGTGAAATGTGGCATTATCCATCACCACAACCTGTCCTACTCTTAAGTTTGGGACTAAGCAAGTTTCTACCCAAGTTTCAAACAGAGTTCGATTACACGCTCCTTCAATCGTAAAAGGGGCAAATAATTTCTGCTCACACAAGGCGGCTATCATATTCACTCTCCCTTTCCGCTTTCCACTTCTTAGGGCGTGAAATCGTTCCCCTTTCTCATTCCAACCATAGTCATACTGCACTCAATTATCCATGCCTGATTCATCTAGATACACTCTGTCCTCTTCTGCTACCTTCGATAACTCAGCTATAAATTCTTCACTTCGGCAAGGCTCAGTGACCACTCGTTTAACCTCATCCCGCTCCCGATAGCCATAGGTCTTTTTTTCGAGTAAATCCTATTTTCTTTAAGGCTCTAGAGATTGTCCGCTCACTAATCTCTCCCTCCCAAAGCTCAGCCATTTCTACTTGGGTTTTATGCCCATATTCCTGAGCAAACTTTCGGAATTTATCCCAGTCAGTGATTTTATGACCGTTCCCCGGTGGATTATAGGGTATTGCTTGGCAATCTCCTGTCTCGGTTTGTCTCTTGAGCCACAGACTAATAGTGTTACAACTAATATTAAACATTTCACTAGCTTCTATAATTTTGAAGCCGTCAAGGGTGATAGCTTGGATTACTTTCTGGCGAATATCATAGCTGTAGGGTTTGGGCATCGTTAATGTCACTGTTTACGATCAATTTATCCTCTACTTTACATCATAACCCCCTTGGCGCTTGCTATATAGGGAAGATTATATTGAAATTGTCCGTATTCTTCACCAATCAAGAAATATAGAAGATCAGTTTTAGTTATTGAGATATTGTAATGAGCGATCGCCCTCCCCATTTCTAAATTTCAGAGGGCAATCTCATAACTAAATTACACCTGCTCGATCGCTTTGAAATAGATGGGAAGTGGTCTTTTTTTATGGATTGCGGATGGGTTGGGGGTGCGATCGTTTGGAGATAATGAAGGGTGCGATCGTTCTTTTGTAGAGTGGAGACCAAGGAGCTATAATTATTAGATATTACTAAATTATAAACATCCTATGCTAACTACCTACACTGCCCAATATACGAAGACTGAGAGTGGATATATGGGACAATTAATTGAATGGCAAGAAGTCATTACAGAAGGTGAAAATATAGAAGAATGTAGAGCTATGTTAAAAGATGCAGCGGCAGAAATGATTCTTGCCTATCGCCAACAAAACAAAGAAATTCCCTTCGGAAGTTCCCTACTAGAACAAATTCCGGTGGAGATTTAAAACTTGTCAGTCAAGCGTACAGACCTAGTTAAATATCTAGAAAAACATGGGTTTTACTTATTAAGGGAAGGTGGTAATCACTCAATCTATACCAACGAACTAAAAACTATTCCTGTCAAACGACATCGTATATTTGATCGAATTACTGCAAACACAATTTGTAAGCAAGCAGGCTTACCTCCCAGATTTTAGAAAAGGCGATCGCTCTTCTTGACTCAAAGTGGGGGCGATCGCTTTTTGTGCGTGTGGGTTGGGGTGCGATCGCTGACTAATTTGCTATAATCTAGGGCAGTGAAATACTTTCATCTAACTTACTCAGCCTAGTTTGGAGAAAATTTAGTGTTACAAACACCATCTAAAAATTTAACTCTTGAAGAGTTTTTGAAGCTCCCAGAAACCAAGCCTAGTAGTGAATATAGTGATGGAAAAATAACTCAAAAACCGATGCCCAAAGGGAAACATAGTACAATTCAAACCGAGTTATCCACCTATATTAATCAGATACTTAAACCTCAACAAACTGCTTGGGCTTTCTCAGAATTACGCTGCACTTTTGCTGGTAAGTCCATAGTTCCTGATGTATCTGTATTTGCTTGGGATAAAATTCCCTGTGATCAAAATGGGGAAATTGCTGATACTTTCCCTTTAGCTCCTGACTGGACAATTGAAATTCTATCACCAGATCAAAGCCGAACAAAAGTTACGAAAAACATTCTACATTGCCTTAAAGATAGAACTCAGATGGGTTGGTTAATTGATCCCCATGAGCAGTCTATTTTTGTGTATTTACCCAATCAATTACCAGAAGTATTTGATAATCAGGAAGCCATTCTTCCCACACCTATATTTGCCAATAATTTACAACTAAGTATAGGAGATATATTCCAGTGGCTGATAAAGGTCGATCGCTAATTTTAGATCTGCTCACTATCTAGCGATCGCCCTCCCCATTTCTAAATTTCAGAGAGCGATCTCATAACTAAATTACACCTGCTCGATCGCCTTGAAATAGATATAAGGCGATCTTTTTTATTTTTAAGACACGTTTTTGCTACTTAGACAAAATGAGTCCAGATTATCCACAACTTAGATTACTTACCTTCAATTGATTACCTTAGACGATCGCCCAAAGGTTTGAGTCATGGTTTTGAGACGATCGCTCAACTCTTCCGTTAAGGCTCCCTCCCAGTAGCGCCATGCCCAGTTGCCCTCTGGACTGCTGGGGTAGTTCATCCGGGCATAGCCATCTAAACCAAGGATATCTTGGAGAGGAATAATAACTTGGTTAGCGATCGAACCTATTGCCAAGCGAATCAGATCCCAATGAATCCCCCAAGGACTAATAAATCCTACATAGCGCCTCACATCTTCCTTCTGGTCTTCACTTAAGCTATAAAACCAGCCAATAGTTGTGTCATTATCATGGGTTCCCGTATATACTACGCAGTTTCGCCCATAATTAAAAGGCATAAAATTATTGTTAGGCCCACTATTAAAAGCGAACTGTAAGACTTTCATCCCCGGAAACTCAAACTGATCCCGTAGGGCAACTACTTCATCAGTAATAATTCCTAAATCTTCTGCCAGAATCGGTAACTTGCCCAATTTCTCGGCAATTACTGTAAATAGTTCTGCCCCCGGAGCTTCTAGCCATTCCCCCTCCATCGCTGTTTTTTCCCCCCTTGGCACAGCCCAATAGGCTTGAAAGCCACGAAAATGGTCAATCCTGATAATATCTACATAGTCTAGGAGGGACTCAAAGCGCTGCACCCACCAAGAAAAATTTTGTTTTTGCAAAGCTTCCCAGTTATATACTGGGTTGCCCCAGAGTTGCCCCGTAGCACTAAAATAATCTGGAGGAACTCCTGCCATCAAGGCCGGCTCTCTCGTTGCTTTATCTAGGCAAAATAGGTCTGGGTGAGACCACACATCGGCACTATCATGGGCGACATAGATGGGAATATCACCAATAATTTTAATACCCCGGAGATTGGCATACTGTTTTAACTCTGACCATTGCTGAAAGAAGGCAAATTGCAAATACTTATGAAATAGAGTCCGATCGCCCAGTAAACCCTGATAGTGAGCGATCGCCTCCGGTTGCCTAGTGGCAATATCCTCCTCCCAGCTAGACCAGCTTACCCCTTGAAAATGCTCCTTAAGAGCCATAAATAAGGCGTAGTCATTCAGCCAGTAAGCCTTGGTCTCACAAAAACCGGCAAATTCTCTTTGAGCGATCGGGCTATTGTGTTGCTGAAAATTCTTAAATGCTGTTTCGTAGAGGGGCATTTTGTGGGCAATAACCCGGTCAAAATCCACTGGATGCCCCGGCAGATCGGGAAAGCTATCTAAGTCTTCTGCCGTCAGAAGTTGCTGTTCCCTAAGCTGTTCTGGGCTAATTAGTAGGGGATTACCTGCCATAGCTGAATAGGACATATAGGGTGAATTCCCATACCCCGTTGGGCCAATGGGCAATATCTGCCATAGCTGTTGATCTGTAACAACCAAGAAATCAATAAATTGGTAAGCTTCTAATCCTAAGTCGCCGATCCCATAGCGACTAGGTAGAGAGGTGGGGTGGAGCAAAACTCCGCTGGCACGAAAGAATGGCATAGGAAAATCTCAGGTAAATTATAATTTTTTCTCAAGGATGTCCCCCGTGTTGCGCAGGAAATCCTTACTTTTTTAGCAGGAGCATTTTGGTGCATTAATATAGTTTAAGCAAAAATATAGCCAATAAATTTCTAATGACTTATCGCAACCCTACACCTACTGTTGATATTATCATCGAGATGATCGATCGTCCCCATCGTCCCATTATTTTAATTGAACGCCAAAATCCTCCCTACGGTTGGGCTTTCCCCGGTGGTTTTTTGGATTATGGAGAAGCCGCAGAAACTGCCGCTATCCGAGAAGCTGCCGAAGAAACAACCCTAATGATTCAATTAATTGAACAATTCCAAGTCTATTCCGATCCCCAGCGAGATCCCCGCAAACATACCCTGAGTATTGTCTTCATTGCCAGCGCAAAGGGAGAACCAAAAGCTGCCGATGATGCCAAGGATATCAAGATTTTCCATCCTTGGGAACAGCCGGAACAACTATGCTTTGACCACGGCAAAATCTGGCAAGACTACTGGCACTACCGACACTACGGCATCAGACCAAGATTGAGCTAACACGATGTGAGTTCGATAACGTTCCGGTTGATCGGCTGCAAATAATCTTTGATACAACATCGACCGACTGTACCAGTCCGCCCCAACCGGGTTGTTATACGGTTGTCACTGACAAATATTTTAGATTTTAACTAGATTTTCTAGAGCGAGTACCAAGGCATCTAGCGAATTTCTCTTATGTTCATTAAGTGATACTTTTGGGTTTTCAGCTACACATTCTGAAACTACTCGCTTTATATTATGTTCTATTCTTTCATCCCAAGGCTTACCTTGTGTCATAAATACCTGTTTTATACGCTCAGACCATTTTAAATTACTCCGGAACTTGGGATGGTCTAGATCAACTCCAAATTCATCGTAAATCTTCCCTTTATAAACAGAGGCTTCAAGGCAGTCTTCAAATTCTGAATTACTCATTCCTAGGCAATTTAGCATCGTACAATTTTTGACCGTGACAAGTCCTTCTTTACTGGCTCTATCGTATGATTGCCTGCCCGCATCATCATTATCAAGAAGGACATGGTACACGCACAGTGAGTTGTTAAGCAATGAAAGCTTATAGGATAAATTTCCAGCTCCTCCTATAGGTTCAATTACCAACAAATTATTTCTCATAACTTTTCCTAACTTTTCGCTTAAAAATGGTAAGAGGGATTTTAGAGCTATTTCATCTTCTCCTCCTTCAACCACTAATGCATAATTTGCATTGATCAAATTATCAGAAGCTTTGACTCCAAGAAGTTCCCTGATTGCTTTAATGCTTTTTGCAGGAAAAGCTTTTCCATTATCAATTATCACATTAGATTTTAGATATTGTCTGTCAACAAATGATGGGTTGTGTGTAGTAATAATTACTTGGCTAGTGCTAGACAAAGAAGCAATGATTTCAGTTAATTGGTGAATGGCAGCAGGGTGAAGATGAGACTCTGGCTCTTCAATAGCCACAATAGAAGCACTGCCCTCTAAATACCTATTCTTCAAAAGTGCCAACGCAGCTAGACTTTTTACACCGTCTCCTTTAAATTCTATATTTGTAGACGTTCCATCATCAATAATTACATTAAACTCTTTTCTTAAAGCTGTTCGCCTCTCTTGTTCTGGAATCTCAATTTTGACTTCAGTCATGTTTGGCAAAAATTCTGACAGGGGTTCTTTGATCCTTTCCGCTAATTTATCTAAGATGGGTTGCTGAAGTTCTTTGATTATATTTAGAGCATCTTGATATTTCTGATCTCTCTCCAGTATTCTCAGTTCTTGCGATAGCATGCTATCAATAACTAACAAGGCTTCTTTATCAGTTCTAACAGCAGGAATATAATTGAACGATATTTTTTGTGCGACAAAACCTGCAATTTGTGCTGATTTAGAATTAAGATTTGCGGCACCTTTTCCACTTTTAGACACTTTAACAGACGGCTTGTTTTCCTTTCCAAATTTTATCTCTATAGGCAAAGTGCCATTTAAATTAGACTTAATAGTTTCTTTGAATTCAATAATCTCTTCTTCATTCAACTCGAACTCTAATCTAAAAATAGACTGATTTCCAACTTTTCTATCTTGAAGATTAATAGGAAAGTCCCTCTCCCACATATAGAAACTCTCGCCAGTACGGTATCTACTACTTCTAACTCTAGAATTAGGGAATCTTCCTAGTGCAGCATGTTCTTGAAGAACATTCATCGTTATAGAGAGAGCCTTCAAGACATTTGATTTACCTTCATTATTTTTTCCAATTAAGACAGTAGTATTAGATATTGCAATTTTATGTGCAGTAGTAATACTCCGAAAATTGGTTACAGAAAAATTAACTAATCTCACTTCTTACTCTGCTTATTTTTTTATCTTAAGTAATGATCGCCTAATTATGTTATTAGCGGTATAGATTTAGAACTTTTCAGTGAGTATCTTCAAAAACTCTAATATTCAATATTGATATATAAAATTTAGTCAGTGCTACTACCCTAAACCAAAGCCGTATAACTATGTTTTAAACGGAAATTTTCTGTTTAATCTGAACTATAGGGCAGATAGGCTTAATGTCAAGTTTCCGCCCATATACTCTATACAGGATACTATACAGAAAAATTCTGCCTTAATATCCCATTTTGGGGTGATCAGACGGAAAGTTTCTGCTTAATCACCTACTTGGCGTGTTAGCCCGACAACATCAGGTATTATTTGACGTGAGTTTGGATTAAAGACTTTTTGAAGGGCGATGCTTTATTTTTACCAACGATAGTAACGGTAGGGATCATCACCGAAGTTGAATTCTTGCCAATAATCAGGATGATAAAAACCGGGATCGGGGGGCTTGCCTAAGATTTTTCCCTGTAGTTGTTCCCATGATTTTTCCCAGAACCTAGAACTAGAGGACTGCCAAATTAATTCATCACTGGTGAAAGTTGCCCCCAGGTTAGCTAGGATTTGGGCGATCGCTCTAGTTTGCCGCCATCGAGTGAAGCGAAGATAATTTTTTTCTTGATCTGGTAAATCTTCTGGATCAAATAAGCTGTCAGGATTTAAGGTTGTGGCGATCGCTAATCCTGTCCCCTTTTGGACTCGACTCAGTAAACCATTTGCCCCAACTTCACTCCTAAAATTATCGATCAAATTATTCCCAGAACTAATTACCCAAGACCCATAATCTGTCCGGGCATGGAGATCTGCAATTCCCAATCCTCTAGTTTCTGCCCATGTCGGAATCTGTAAAGAACCGGGAAAATTTTCTTGCCATTGTAATTCTATGCCTAGAGAGGATCCCCCCCAGTCCTCCTTAAAAAGGGGGGGGTTAGAGGAAGTGCCTTTCAAAATGGGGAGGTTAGAAAGGGAGGTTGCCTTGGCTGTATTCTTAGCTGGATAGGGGGGGAGAAATAATACTTTGCCGCCTTTTTCGAGGTAGTTTTGTAACTCTGTTTCTGGGATTTTGGCTCTGTCACCGATGATTTGTAATTCTGCGGAAGAGGATAATTTATCTAGACTAGCTGCCCTTTCATAATTCACTCCCAGAACTTCTAACAGGACTGTATCTCCCTCATTTCCCACTAAAACTACTGGAGAATTGCGGGGAGCAAGAGGTGCTGTAGCGGCATAGTTAATTACTTGTCTTGCTAATTGATTTGCAGCGGGATCTTGGGCAAAGTGGTCTTCCAAGTCTAGGGTAGAGAGGATTAACCTGCCTTGGCCGTAATCCATTTCCATTAGGGGACTATAGGCGAGGTCAAATTCGGATTGCAGGATCGATCGCCAGCCGCTCCGATGGGGTTTTTCTAGGGGAACACTACTCACAGCCCCGCCATTTCCCCAGTGCCAACCATACCAAGGAGAATTATGGGAACTGAGTTTAAGAGGATTTTTCACCGTATCAGGATACGCCTCCGTCAGGGTACTTTCTCCCCGCCAATCCCGTAAATCTATCTGGTCTAACCCTTGGGTGACAGGATGTTGGGCATCTACCGGAAAAATTCGGCGACTGAGGTGAGGGGAGATGCGAAAATTATGATTGATGTACCATTCTGGTTTTTGGCTAAAGGCGATCGCCCTCCCGCCTGCTTTAACATAATCCTGAAGATTTTTTGGCAGGGGTTGGTCTGGTGCTAGAGCTTCTCGGCCGATGATGACTAGAGAGGATCCCCCCTTGCCCCCCTTTTCAAGGGGGGTTCCAGAAAAAGTACTAGGCCATGGAGTAGTTTTATAGCCCAACTGTTGCAACATGGCAGTGGTTTTGCCCACGGGATCAAATACTTGGAAGGCTATTTGTTGGGAAGTAGAAAAGTTAGGAGAGCTAGAAGAATTAAAGGAATTTGAGGAATTTTGCTGAGGAAAAATGCGGAAAGAAAAGCGGTCTTGATGACTTGATGTGCCAATCTGTGCCTTTAAATTAATTTCTCCCTCTTGTTTACTATTAGTTTTTGGCAATTGCATTTCAAAGGGAAAGAATTGGGTTTGAGCAGGAGAAATTTTACCCGTAGATTTGCCTGTAGCGATCGCTTGATTATTCACCATGATCTGCCAAGTAAAACTAAAGGGTTGCTCCTCTCTGGTGTCATTAATTAGCACCACCTGTTTTTGCAACTTCTCCCCTGACCAGAAATTGTGATCCTTCGTTGTAAATCCAGTTGTCAAACCTGCATTAGTTGCCTCTTCCTTAGCCCCAGCAATCCAAGCCAAAGTTGGGGCATTATTATCTAAAATTGCCTGCCCCCCCGGTTGAGTTTTGTAACTAGGCGGTTGCCAAGGCTCCCGGAACTTCCGAGCAATCCGGGGCATAAATACTCCTCTAGAATCTCCCCCAACCCCCCTTAAAGGGGACAATGAATTTTTATGTATTTCTCCTTTTTCTTGCTCTGTAGAGATCTCCCCAACTCCCCTTTTTAAGGGGGGCAATGAATTTCCATCAATCTTTTCTCCTTTACCTTCTTTACTTCCCTGTACCTCCTTTACCTCCCTATACCTCCCTGTACCTCCTATTTCTCCTCCTTCCTCTACCTTCTTCCCCACCGCAGTCAATTGCCACCCATGACCCTCATTCCAGGGCAGCATTCCCCCGGTGATACCGTAGGTGCGCCAACTACGCCATGTATTAGTGCTAAAGAGTTTTTGTAACTTCTGGAAAGCTGGGGCAAAATCTAGGTCTTCGTTACCTTGCCAATTTTTGTATTCCCGACCCTTGATGAATTGGGATTTAATGCGATCGCGATAATTCTTACTTTCCAGTTGATAAGCTTCCTGCCCTAAATAAATCGCTGCAAATTCCGTCATCCAAGGTTCACTATGGAAGGCATCTACAAATCCATTTCGACTCCGCATCATCGTGGTGTGTAAAGGTGTCCCAAATTCCACCACCATGTAGGGTTGGTTTCCAGTTTTGCTCCAATTGCTTAACCAATCTTCCCGTTCTTGGAGGGGCAACATATTGAGGTAGGAATTCAGGGCATAGACATCGCCCACAGAGGCTCCTTGATGGACTAACACAGGGCGGGTGGGATCATGCTTTTTAATCAGAGTGACGGCTTCTTCTCCTACTTGGGCCGCTTCTGGCCAAGTTTGCCCCCGCCAATTTTTGGGGACTGAGCCTACCAGTTGTTTTTTGCCAATTCTTAAGGGATTCTGGTCATCGCCGTGACCGAAATAGTTGGGGCTAGTTCCCCAGAGAAGAATAGATGGATGATTACGATCGCCCCGCAGTTCCCGCACCATCTTTTGTTCCCACTCGCCTTTCTTTTTCTGCCAAGTATTTTCATTCCGCCAACTTTTGGTATCGGTATAATCGGTCATATCTAAGGCCGGAAAGATCAGAGGAAATCCTTGGCGATCGGCAATACTGGCAACTAGGTTTTGAAAATGTTTTCGTCCCCGAATATCATGGTTCCAAGGCCATACTTGGGCAATATTAAAGCCAGATTTGGCATAACTAGTTACTAAGGTTTCGATGACCTTGGGCATACCCACAGCCCAACCCTGCCACTGATCTTCATACAGGGTAGGCCGAAGGCGGAGTTCCTTACCATTGAGATAGAATTTACGCCCCTCTATCCAAAATTCTCGAAATCCAAAAGATTGATCATACTCATCCTGAATTCCTGCCCCTTGAACACTTAATTTGAGGGTATATAAATTTCCTTGACCCACATCCCAGAGCCGGGGATTTTTCCAATCCCAACTAGTTGATATTACTTGTTTTTCTGCTTTGCTAACAGAAATTTTGCTGATAAATTCTTGCTCTACTTTTCCTGTTTCATCTAACATTTTGGCAATTAGATTCACCGTGCTAGTTTGAGAAATTCCCGCTAATTCTATATCTAATTTAATATTTTTATTTCGGGTAGAAGTTTGAATAAAAACATCATTTATCTGCCCAGATTTGGGCATACTTAATAAGCGTACATCCCCGATCAAACCCTTCGTATCTAGTTTAGCAATACTATTTTTTACTTCATTAGGCCCAAGAACTACTTGCTGTGCTCGATCGCTATTCATCGCTTTCACCAAAATATGCAGATTAACATCTACTCCCGGTGTCACCATATTAGTAATATCGACCATCCCCCCCGCCCAAGGAATATTGCCACACTTGGTATTGTTGAGATAAACTACGGCATCCGTACTGACTCTGGATAAATCTAAAAGGATCGATCGCCCGTCCCACTTTGGGGGAATTGTCACTCGGCGATGATACCAAGCTAACCCCAATTTTTCTCCCTGATAGTTTTGCCAAATAGACCCTGTGCCTAGCTTTTCTACCCCAGCAGTGGAGGGGTCAGTTTTTTGTTGCCAATCTCCCGGCACTAGAATTTCTCCCCAATCTGCCGTAGCCGGGGGCGGTGTTTTCTGCTCTCCTAACTCTGGCAAAAATTGCCAAGTACCATTTAGATATATTTCCCCTCGTTGGCTATTACCTACCAAAGTAGTTATGGGAAAATTGGTTTCTACTAACGGACAAAGACTTATTTCTGGAGCTTGAGGAGGGTTAGTAATTTTGTGAAAAGTGATGAAAAGAGCGATCGACAACAAACCCAAAACTATAAATCGGCGAAATTTTTTAGGCATATCGATCAAACCTTTCTCGGCTATTTATTGCCTATTTAATAGTTAACAATTACAGAAATGAAATCTTAGCAACTAAAATAATATCAGGATGTCCGATAAAGTTATTGTCAAGATCGTCAACCCATAATTCATGAGCTTACCTATTAGTCCCTTGGGAGAACAACATTACAACCGATCGCGCGCCAGTATCCGCCAAGCACTGGCTTGGTATTTGCCCAAAACTAGGGAAAATCCAGAATTGGGATTAGCGATCGATGCGGAAATTACCTCTCTCAACTCTACCCTAGAAAAACTAGATCAGTGCTTGGTACGCATTGCAGCTTTTGGCCTAGTAAGTCGGGGGAAATCGGCGGTATTAAATGCCCTTGTTGGTCAGCAAATTCTGCCCACTGGGGCGACTAATGGGGTGACCCAGGTTCCTCGATCGATCCTTTGGCAACCTAGTGAAAAAATCCAAGTAGAACTAATTGATACTCCCGGTTTAGATGAAATTGCTGGGGCCGATCGGGCAGAAATGGCTCGCCGGGTGGCCGAGCAGGCAGATTTGATCCTGTTTATTGTGGCGGGAGATATTACCCGGACTGAATATCTGGCCCTACAGGAGTTGCGATCGCACCACAAACCCTTAATTTTGGTATTTAATAAAATTGATCTCTACCCCGAAGCCGATCGCCAGGAAATTTGCCAACAATTACAAAAACTTAGCATTGCGATCGCCCACAATACCACCCCAGAATTAATTGATATTCCTAGCTCTGCTCCCTATCCTGAAACCAAGCCAGCCACCATCGCCATTCTGCCAGAAGATATTGTGATGGTGGCCGCTGCCCCAGCCCCCATAACTGTGAGAGTTGAAGCCTTAGATGGCAGTATTACCCACACTCAGGAGCGGCCACCCCTAGAAATTCGGGAACTCCAGCAAAAAATTCTAGACCTGCTCAACCAATCTGGAAAATCGCTTTTGGCCCTTAATGCCTTAGTCCAAGCAAGGGAACTACAAAATGCGATCGCTGATAAGATTCGCCACATCACCACCTCCCAAGCTGAAGAATTAATTTGGCGCTATGTCAAATACAAATCCGCTGCCGTGAGTCTGAATCCTGTAGCTGTGCTTGATGTGGTCGGGGGCTTTATTACAGATTTAGCACTAATTAGAGCTTTGGCTAAACTCTACGGACTGCCCATTACTAGCTACGAAGCGGCTAAAGTTTGGCAAAAAATTCTCTTGAGTTCTGGTTATGTATTACTCAGCGAAGTTCTTAGTAATCTTTTCTTGGGTATGGGTAAGGGCATGGCTTTACTAGGAGAAGGACTGGGGGGAATCACCGTTTATGGGAGTGGGGCGATCGCTCAGGGTGCTACGGCGGGTTATGGAACTTATCTAGTCGGCAAAGTCACCCAAACTTACCTACTCCAAGGCTGCACCTGGGGAGAACTGGGAGCAAATACCATCATTCAAGAAATTATTTCTCAACTCCAGCCCGATAGCATTATCTATCGACTGCAAAAAGAGCCAGACTAAAGTTAGGTAAGCAATAATGGCATTATATTTCAACTGCTAACTATTAATAGCTTTGATCTTAATCCCTTCAGAATATTGAAAAAACCAGACAGTGCCGTTACTAATCATTGCTCCTTGATAATTAACAAATAGCTCACTATACTGGGCATCCCGCATGGCTGTGATCACACGAGGAGTAAATATTTGCTCAAAGTCTCGCAACAAATCTGTTGATGTTGCATAGGTTTTTACTGGTCTGCCGCTGTCGTAGGTGACAAAAGGATAATGTACCAATTCAGCCAGTGCCAAAGGGTCTACATCACTAGCCGCCGATCGCATTTGCGCTAGAAAGTTACGGGCATCTTGGGGATTGGTAATATTTGCCAGAAATAGACGATCGCGGGGGTCTAGAGGAGGGGGAGTTTCGGGATCTAGGGGTGCTTGTACTAAAAAGTTGACTTCTGGTAGAGGGGCGATCGCTGAACTTTCAGAGACAAAAGGAGTAGCGATCGACAACATTCCCCCAAGCAATACCGCTGGCATAACCATAAATTTAGTCCCTAGATAATTCTTGCTTTTGGTAAAATCTTGGCGAAGTAAGGATTCTACCACCTGACTAGCTTGGCGGCTATGAATAAAACTAATGCCCCCAAGTCTTGAAGGAACCTAGAGGCATAGTGATTAAAATCAATAATCGCCTTAATAACCAATATCAAGCTAGGAGCAATCCTAGACGATTTTTACTCGTCCTCGTCTTCTTCCTCAGCTTTAGGATAGATGAAAGTTGTCCGCTCGGAGAGAATTGCCTTACCTAGGCTGAGGGCTTTTCGAGCTTGGATAGCTGCCTTATGCCGCCAAGTGGCGCGGCGCTTGTCACGTTTAGATTTCGATGTCTTTTTCTTAGGAACTGCCATAGGATTAATTATGTAAATTTTGTCTAGCAGTCCATTATAAATGATTTTTGCTGTGGTTTTTGCTCTAGGATGTTATTTAGGATTTTTGGTGATGCTAAAAAAGTAAGGATTCCCCCAGACTGCGGGAAAATTCTTTTGAAGACTACTAAATTTTTTAAAGATTTCCCCACTGCGGGGGAGACTCTATTGAAGACTATCGAACTTTTTAGGGATTATTTAGGGGATTATTGGTAATGCGTGCAATCAATTTTTTAATTATTTTTGCCTTTTGTTTGGCTCTGGCTTTGTTCAGCTTAGAGAATACAGACTTAGTAGTAGTCCGGGTAGTAGAAGGGGTAGAAATTCAAGCGCCCCTATCGATTGAGCTGATCCTTACCTTGGGGTTAGGGGGAGTTTTGGCATGGATGTTTGGGATCTGGAATAGACTCCTACGACAGTTGGAATACCGGAAGCAGATGAGCCAAATGCGAGCTAAGGATGAACGCATTGAGGAGTTGGAAAAAGACCTAGATCAATATAAAGCCGAAGTAGAAAGCCAAGCTCTAGCGGCCAGTAGTGCCTCGATCGTCAAGGAAGAACCAACCTAAAAAAAATTAAAAAGGTACATCTGAAGAATGTACCTCTTTCAATCCCCTAGAACCTGCTATGACCTCCGCCCAAGAAACCATTGCCGAATTGATTGATCTGGCTCAACAGGGAGAAATCAATCCTTGGGATGTGCAGGTGATTGATGTTATCGATCGCTACCTTAGTGAGTTAGCTTTCCAAACTGACCCAGACCTCTCGGAATCGGGGCAGGCTTTTCTCTGGGCTTCTATGCTGGTGCTGCTCAAGGCCGAAACCCTCGCCCAGGAAGAAGCGATCGAAGAATTACCGTCTCCTGAAGAAATAGACCTAGATTTCACCCGTAACTATACACCACAATACTTAGAACGACATATCCGCCTGCGAGCAGTTCCTCAAACTTTACAAAAGCGCCCGGTTACTTTGCAGGATCTAATTATCCAGTTGCAGGAAATCCAAGGGGAAATGGATACCAAAATCCAGCAACCCCGTCGCCGTCCCCCTAGTAAGGGAAGCCTCAAGGCGGCTCTAGAGTTGGCACACCAAGAAAATCTCACGGAAACTGCGATCGCTCTCGAAATTATGCTCCAAGAATGGTGGCGATCGCATCCTGAAATTGATTTTATTAATCTTGATGATCTGGTAGAACTATGGCAGGAAAATCAGCCGGAATCTTTGGTAACTAATCAGGCAATTCACTCTAGTGAGCATAGCGATCGGGTGGCAATTTTTTGGGCATTATTACTCCTGACAGCTCAATCCCAAGTAGAATTGTGGCAAGCAGATTTTTACCAAGAACTCCAAATCCGTCCCTGTTCCCCAGTAATTCCCCCAGAAGCCTCTTAAACCTATGACTACCCTCACTCTTGATCTTAGTCCTGTCACAACCCTGAGCCGAGAGCAGTTTCAGCAACTTTGTGCAGTAAATCCAGATATGAAACTAGAAAGAAATATAAAGGGAGAACTAATTATTATGGCTCCGACGGGTGGCGAAACTGGCAACTTTAATTCTAAGATTAATGGTGAATTATATATCTGGAATAGACAACAGCAAATAGGTGAAACCTTTGATTCTTCTAGTGGATTTGAGTTACCCCAAGGAAGCGATCGCTCTCCCGATGCAGCATGGATTCCCCAAGCCAAGTGGGATGCCCTGACCCCGGAGCAACGTAAAGGATTTTTGCCCCTTTGTCCAGATTTTGCGATCGAACTCCTATCTCCCTCCGATTCTTGGCAGCAGGGAACGATTAAGATGGAAGAATACCAAGCCAATGGCTGTCGTCTAGGTTGGCTCTTAGACCCCAAACGTAAGCGGGTAGGCATCTATCGCCCTGATCAGCCAGTAGAAATTTTAGAAGCTCCTGATTTCCTTTCGGGGGAGGATGTATTACCGGAATTTACCTTAGATGTGAGATTTCTTTGGCTGTAGATAACGGTTATAAACTAGGTATCTTATTTCCAATAGAAGAACGCCGTTGGGCAAACCAAGATTGCAATAGTTCTCGACAGGCAGTTTCTTTGATCCCCGCTAGGACTGGGAGGCGATGGTTAGAGAAAGAGCGATCGCTAAAATTATCCACCGTTCTGATACATCCAGTCTTGGGATCATCTGCACCATAGACTATTAAGCCCAATCTAGCCAAGATCAATGCCCCACTACACATAGGACAAGGCTCAAGGGTAACATAAAGAGTACAATCTTCCAGATGCCAAGTCCCTAAATATTTCCCAGCCGATCGCAGAGCCAGAATTTCTGCATGGGCGGTGGGGTCGTGATCCCGCTCTCGTCGATTTTCCCCTTGAGCAATTAATTTCTCCCCCTGTACCACAACTGCCCCTACGGGAATTTCTCCGGCTAATCCCGCAGCATGGGCTAGAGCGATCGCCTGCTCCATCCAATAACAATGGCGATCATAGCTACGGTTGCCGTAATCGTACTCTTGAGGTAATTCGTGATCTAACTTATCCATTTACGATCCAGTAATAATTATCGGTTGGTATTATATCTCTAGCCTCTCAAAGAAGTTGAGAATAGGTTCTCATCAAGATATAAGATATATTTAATAGATAGGATTAAACAACATTTCATCATGAAGAAAAATCAAATAGTTTTCTCTTTTTTCGTTGCCATGACTCTAGCAATATTTCCCCAAACCGTCAAAGCCAATCCCCTATCAGCAACTGTAGAAAGCATTGTTGATGGGGATACGATCGTCCTTAATCAAGGAGGCACATCCCGCCCAGCCCAACTCGCTTGTATCGATACTCCAGATTGGATCAATGGCCAACCCCAGCCCTACGCTCAAAACTCCAAAGATCGCTTAACTACTCTAATTCCCATTGGTTCCTCTATTCAATACTATGATGTGGGCAGACTCCCCAGTGGAGAGACTTTGGTGGTTATTTTCAATCAAAATCGCAATATTAATCTGCAAATGGTGACAGAAGGACAAGCACAATTACACCCAAGATATCGCCAGACCTGCACAAGTTCCGCAAATGCCCTTGCAGCCGCCCAAAATAGCGCTCAATCTCAGCGTTTAGGAATCTGGAATCGTTAAGGAGGAAATCGGCTAGGTTGGTACATCTACATTAAAATAATAGGGTAGGACTTACGCACTGCCAACGAATTATTTAGAGTTTATTTATAGTGTCAATGAATTAATGGCTAAGGATATTTTCCATGACATAGTTAAAAAGGGCTTAGAAAAAGAGGGTTGGACAATCACTGCTGATCCCCTAGAAATAGAAATTGGTGGTGTTGAAATGTATATTGATTTGGGTGCAGAACAACTATTATCTGCGGAGCGATCGAGGGAGAAGATAGCTGTTGAAATTAAAAGTTTTGTTGCCACTTCAAACATTTCTGCATTTCATATCAGCAGTTGGTCAATTTTTTAACTATCGGGTCGCATTAGAGATACAGGAGCCTGAACGAGTCTTATACCTAGCAGTTCCCTTAGGAACCTATAAAGACTTTTTCCAAAAGCAGTTCATACAGTTAGTAATTCAGCGTTCTCAATTAAAAATAATTGCTTACGATCCAGAGAATGAGGTAATTGTGGAATGGAAAAAGTAGAACAGTACCGAATCTATGTGCAGCAGGTGTTGACAGAATATGCTCAACAATGGCCATCAAATTCTGAAATAGATAGGCAGTTAATTTTTGATCCTAAACACGATCATTATCAGTTAGTTTATGCGGGCTGGAAGAATCGATGGAGACAGTACGGCTGTGTATTACATCTAGATATTAAAGATGGAAAAATTTGGATTCAGCATGATGGGACAGAGATTGGAATTGCTGATGAATTGGTAAAGTTGGGAGTGCCAAAATCAGATATTGTTTTGGCTTTTCATGAACCTTTTATGCGGCAATATACGGGTTTTGCAGTGGGTTAACCGTAGATTTTTTACACAAAAAATTAGTTTGGTATTTTGGATAACTGATTATAAGAACCCCTTCAAGCTTAGGATAGCTATGATCATTTAAAACCTACCCAGAGGTAAAATTCCATGACTGCCATCACTGCCCAGCCCTACGACTATGAATTCCCTGCTCAAGGCGTAGCTCTAATTATTATTGATATGCAACGGGATTTTATGGAACCTGGTGGTTTTGGTGATGCCTTGGGTAATGATGTATCTAGGTTGCAAGCGATCGTCCCCACTCTCCAAAAACTCCTCGCCGCCTTCCGCGCAAAACAACTCCCCATTTTCCAAACTGTAGAAGGCCATCAGCCCGACTTAACCGACTGTCCCCCATCAAAATTAGCACGGGGTAAAAGTGGACTGAAAATTGGTGATCCCGGAGGGATGGGCAGAATATTAATTTTAGGAGAGCCGGGGAATGGAATTATTCCTGAACTAGCACCTCTGCCGGGAGAAGTCGTGATCCCCAAGCCGGGGAAGGGGGCTTTTTATAATACAAATCTGGCTCAATTGTTAGAGGAAAAAGGGATTACCCATCTGGTGATTACTGGAGTAACTACGGAAGTATGTGTCCAGACAACTATGCGAGAGGCGAACGATCGGGGTTATGAATGCCTCTTGGTAGAAGATGCTACAGAAAGTTATTTTCCAGAGTTTAAGCAAGCTACCCTAGAGATGGTAGTAGCCCAAGGTGGTATTGTCGGCTGGACTACTAAAGCAGAGGAAATCTTAAAGATACTAGTGTAAAACTTAACCATGAAAAAGCAGCAGGCGATCGAACTTCTCTCTCGTAGTAAGCCTTTATTACAAGAACAATTTGGTGTGACAAAACTTGCTCTATTTGGCTCTACTGCACGAGACACTGCCCAATCAAATAGTGACATAGATATTCTCATCAGCTTTGATACTCCCGCCACCTCGAAACTTTACTTTGGTGTATTATTTTACTTAGAAGATTTATTAGAGTGTCCAGTAGATTTAATTACCGAAACAGCTTTAAGACCAGAATTGCGTCCCTTCATTGAAGCTGAAACTATCTATGTCTAATTCTCCTATACACGAATGGTATTTCTATATTGACGAGAAGAAATTCCCGACTTTTTAGATTTACTTCAAAAGCTCAAAAATAAGATCAACAAGTAACCTAACTGTACGATCGCTTCTAAAGTAAAAAAACTCACCCTAAATCCTGCCTACTTTTTCTTTTATGCTCCGTCTCACAGAAGTTAAATTACCCCTAGATCATACAGAAGCAGATCTGCAAGCTGCTATTTGTAAAAAACTGCGGATTGCTCCAGCAGAATTAAATTCCTATCATATTTTTAAGCGTAGTAATGATGCTCGGAAAAAAGGGGCGGTTAGTTTTGTTTATATTCTAGATATCGAAACTTCTCAGGAAAAAAAACTCCTGCAACGTTTCCAGAAAGATGTTCATGTTTTGACTACTCCAGATACTACCTATAAATATGTTGCCCATGCTGCTGATAATTTAATAAGCAATCCCCAAAGCCGCCCGATCGTCATTGGTACGGGGCCTTGTGGGATGTTTGCGGGGCTATTGTTGGCACAGATGGGGTTTTGTCCCTTGATTTTAGAGCGGGGAAAAATGGTACTCGATCGCACCCGTGATACCTTTGGCTTTTGGAGTAAGGGCAAATTTAACCCCGAATCTAATGCCCAATTTGGGGAAGGCGGAGCGGGGACTTTTTCTGATGGCAAGCTCTACAGTCGGATTAAGGATGCCAATCGTCAGGGGCGGAAAGTCCTCACAGAACTAGTAAATGCCGGGGCCGATCCAGAAATTCTCTACATCAATAAACCCCATATTGGTACGTACCGCCTAGTAAAAATCGTGGAAAATATCCGTAATACCATCAAATCTCTAGGGGGAGAAATCCGGTTTCAAAGTCGAGTTGTAGATATCGATCGCCAGGATGGTCAAGTGCGGGGGGTGATATTGGCTGATGGAGAATATATCCCTAGTCATCATGTAGTGTTGGCAGTGGGTCATAGCGCCCGTGATACCTTTGAGATATTACATCAGCGGGGAGTTTATATGGAGTCCAAACCCTTTGCTATTGGCTTCCGGGTGGAGCATCCCCAGGCTTTAATTGATCGATGTCGTCTCGGTGACCAAGCGGGGCATCCCTTGTTGGGGGCAGCGGATTATAGCCTAGTTCACCATTGTGAAAATGGTAGGACTGTCTACAGTTTTTGTATGTGTCCGGGGGGGCAAGTAGTGGCGGCAACTTCAGAACCGGGGCGGGTGGTGACTAATGGCATGAGTCAGTACGATCGCAGTGGAAAGAATGCTAATAGTGGGATTGTAGTGGCGATTAATCCTGATGACTATCCCGGTAGCCCCCTAGCAGGCATAGATTTACAACGCCGCTTGGAAGAGGGTGCTTTTGAGTTGGGGGGCAGAAATTACAAAGCTCCGGGACAACTGGTAGGGGATTTTCTGGCAAAGCAACCTTCGACTCAGTTGGGCAGGGTCAAGCCTTCCTATAAGCCGGGGGTAGAGTTGGGGGATTTGAGTTCTAGTCTGCCAGATTATGCGATCGCCGCTATCCGGGAAGCTATCCCCATATTTGATCAACAAATCAAGGGGTTTGCCATGCACGATGCTATCCTCACGGGGGTAGAAACCCGCACTTCTTCGCCTCTATGTATCAAGCGGGGGGCAGATTACCAAAGCATCAATACTCAGGGACTTTATCCGGCTGGTGAAGGGGCGGGCTATGCGGGGGGAATTCTCTCAGCGGCGGTGGATGGCATCAAGGTAGCGGAGGCAGTAGCTCTGAGAATAAGTAAGCTCTAGGGTTAACAATAGGTTATATCTACTAGTTTTTTTGAGAGGATATGATGATCGATACTCCCCAGAATAATAACCTAATCGCTATTACTCGTACGGCGGCGGATAAGATGGCTCAGGTTTTTAATCAATTAGTAAAACGGCAGGAGAACCCCGATCGAGCGCAGCAGTTTATGCTTCAGTGTGTAATAGTTTTATTTGCCGAAGGTATTGGTTTATTGCCAAAAAACTTATTTATAGAATTGTTGACAGATTGCCAGAAAAAAGAGGGCAGCATTGATGATTTAATCGGGGGTTTATTTCGACAAATGGGAAGCGATATTGCTATACAAGGCTTAGGCCAACACCCAACTGCTAATCGTTATAATCAAGTTCCCTATTTTAATACCAGAATATTCTCACCAGTGGAAGCGATCAATCTGACTTTTGCAGAAATTGATCTACTTTTGGAGGCAGCTAAGGAAGATTGGTCAAAGGTAGAGCCAGCCATTTTTGGGACATTATTTGAATCCAGTATGGGCAAAGAAGAGCGTCATGCTTTAGGAGCGCACTACACCAGCGAGGCAGATATTCAAAAGGTAATTTTACCCACAATTATTCGTCCTTGGCGAGAACAAATTGAGACGGCTGAAACCCTAAGAGATTTATTGATCTTGCAACAAGAAATGACAAAATTTAAGGTACTTGATCCCGCCTGTGGCAGTGGAAATTTCCTTTATGTTGCCTATCGAGAAATGAAGCGATTGGAGATGGAATTAATTATCAAGATTCAAAAGAATTTTAGCCTTAGCGTAGCCTCTCGATCGAGGAATCGTTCTACATCTACTCTGGATACAATTTCTCTAATTCAAACAAAACAATTTTACGGGATAGATATTAAGCCTTTTGCGGTGGAGTTGGCAAAAATAACTTTGATGTTGGGGAAGAAGCTAGCGATCGATGAGGGGGAAAGTTTACTTTATGGAACCCAAACTAACCTATTAATAGAACTAGATAAGCCATTACCCTTGGATACTTTGGATGCGAATATTCGTTGTGAAGATGCTCTGTTTTGTGAGTGGGAACAAGTCAATGTCATAATTGGCAATCCACCTTTTTTGGGTGGTCATCGGCAGCGGCTAGAACTTGGTGATGATTATATCGATCGGGTTGTGGCAAAGTTTCCTGATATAAAAGGTCATGTAGATATTTGTGCCTATTGGTTCCGCCTTGCTCATGACCAATTAAAAGAAAATTGCCGAGCTGGTTTGATTGCAACTAATTCTATTTCTCAAGGTCAAAGTCGTAGAGCATCTCTAGATTATATTATGCAAAATGATGGATATATTTATGATGCAATTTCTACTCAGCCTTGGTCTGGTGCAGCAAAAGTGCATATAAGTATTGTAAATTGGCTAAAGGCATCTAAGGCTCAAGATTTAACCTGTCGGATCGATCACAAGGTTGTCTCAAATATTAATTCTTCCCTAAAATCTGAAACTGATGTCACCCAAGCAGTAAAGCTAAAAACAAACTTCAACTGGTGTTTCCGTGGAGTAGAGCCTAATGGGGAAGGATTCATTATTACTAAAGCCCAAGCCAAGGATTGGATTAAATCCGATCCTAAAAATCAAAAAATCCTCAAACTCTTTTCTATGGGTGCAAACTTAGCCCAGAATCCTCAAGGTCAGCCAGAAAGATGGATTATTGATTTTGATGATATGAGCTTAGAAGAAGCAAGTAAATATATTTTACCCTTTGAAAAATTATATTCAACAATCCCAAAAGAAAGGAAAAATCGTAATGATAAACTAAAAACTTATTGGTGGAAATATAGTACAAAATGTATCAAAATGCGACAGATGCTAGCAACTTTATCTTATTGTTTTGCGGTTCCTAGAGTATCTAAGTGGTCAATATTTATTCCTTTTCAATCAAACTGGTTGCCAGGGGATAAATCAGTTGTCATAGCCACTAATAATTTCTATATTTTGGGCATTCTAACATCTAAGATTCATCGGAGTTGGATGTATGCTCAAAGCTCCACTCTTAAGGCAGACATTGCTTATACTCCTACTACCTGTTTTGAAACTTTTCCCTTTCCCCAAAATTGTCCAGTCAAGACTAATCTTGCTATCCGGGAAGCTATGCAAAATCTCCATGAATTTCGTACTAAATATATGGAAGATCACCAATGTGGTATCACCCAGATATATAATCAATTTTTCTATGATCCCACCAGCCAACTAACCAAGCTCCATACTAAACTAGATAAATTAGTTGCTCAAGCCTATGACCTCAATTTCCAAGATGATCCTCTCAAATTTCTCCTCGACCTCAACTCTGAAGTCGCCCTGAAAGAAGCTCAGGGTTTATCTGTAATTGGTCTTAGTTAAAATCTTTTAATAATTTATATTTAATAATTTATGTTTAGTAATCGCCCCGCCCCTATTCCTCCTCAACTCGGTCAAGAATCTGTCTGGGATTATCCCCGACCACCCCGCTTAGAGGCTGTTAGTAAAAAAGTTACTATTATCTATAATGGGGTGACAATTTGTGAAACCTACCAAGCCCAAAGAGTTTTGGAAACTAGCCATCCTCCCAGTTATTACCTACCCCCTGGGGATATTCAAATGCAATACCTACAAATCTCTCCCCAATCTTCTTTTTGTGAATGGAAAGGTAGAGCAACTTATTACACTCTAACTGTAGGCGATCGACAATTAATAAATATAGCTTGGTCTTATCTAGAACCTACTGTTAATTTCGCTGCTATCAAAGATTATCTGGCCTTCTATGTTCACCCGATGGATGCGTGCTATGTAGGGGAAGATTTAGTCACTCCTCAACCGGGAAATTTTTATGGTGGCTGGGTCACTCCTGATATTGTTGGCCCTTTCAAAGGTGTACCCAATTCTTGGGGTTGGTAAACTATGCACGTTAAATTTCTACTCTTGATTTCTACTCTTGATTTTGGCTAAATCCTTCTGCAATTCACCATCTTTAAGTAACTGAGACTGCTCTAAAGTCCAAGCATAAAAATCCGTTTCATAAAGATTAGCTACCATAATTTTTCTCCCCTCTATTCAATTACACCAAAAATCTACCTATATAGTTTAATCTCTTAATTCTCAAGGAGTTGAGATAATTTCCCTGACTATGCCACACTAGTAGCTAATATCTTATAAATTTTCTCTGATACTTCTATGAGTTCGATCGCCCTTCTCCTTAAGCAAAAACTTCAAGCGTCTCTTATTTTAACCCTTGGTACAGAAATTACCTTGCCAGAAACTCTGCTGGTGGCGGCTAGCAATCCTAAATTTGGTGATTACCAATCTAATCTGCCCTTATCCTTAGCTAAAACTTTAGGAAAACCACCCCGTAAGCTGGCTGAGGAAATTGTCCAGAACTTAGAGTTAGGAGAATTATGTGAAGTGACGATCGCTGGAGCCGGGTTCATTAACTTTACTTTGAAACCTAGTTTTATAGAGGCAAGATTGCAACAAATCTATGGGGACGATCGCTTAGGAATTGCCCTTATGGAGCAACCTCAAACAATAGTTGTAGATTTTTCTAGCCCCAACATTGCCAAGGAAATGCACGTAGGACATCTGCGATCGACCATCATCGGGGATAGCATTGCCCGGATTTTGGAGTTTCAAGGCCATAGGGTAATTCGCCTTAATCATGTGGGAGATTGGGGAACTCAATTTGGAATGCTTATTGCTTATTTACAAGAGGTTTATCCTGATGCTTTAGTTACTCAAGATGCTCTAGATTTAGGAGATTTAGTAGCATTTTATCGTCAAGCTAAACAAAGATTTGATAATGATCCAGAGTTTCAAGAAAGGTCTCGTCAAGAAGTAGTAAAACTGCAATCAGGAACAGAGACAACTCGGCAAGCTTGGCAGCTATTATGTCAGCAATCCCGGCGAGAATTTCAAGTAATTTATAACCTTTTAGATGTGGAATTAACCGAACGAGGAGAGTCTTTTTATAATCCTTTTCTTAGGGCTGTGGTAGAAGATTTAACTACCTTAGGATTGCTAGAAGAAGATACAGGAGCAAAGTGTGTTTTCCTAGAAGGATTTACCAATAAAGACGGGGATAAATTACCTTTAATTGTTCAAAAAACTGATGGTGGTTATAACTACGCTACTACGGATTTAGCTGCCCTCCGTTATCGGA
>ENA-OBLH01000151-OBLH01000151.1-metagenomes-genome-assembly--contig:-NODE-151-length-24566-cov-3.25609_pt1 | contig 24566 bp, 16 predicted proteins | sample MGYA00153382_OBLH01 | MGnify analysis MGYA00153382
CAGTTCTTTATCATCTTCATCCACACCTTCACAGTAGTCTTTGGCATCAAAAAAGCAAACTGAAAATTCGTCAAGACTATGGGGATGGAGTGCTTTGATCATACTAGCCCGATAGTTGGCAATTTTTTGATCATCATCACCAGCCTCTGCCGAAAGTTTGTTGAACACTAACATCATTTTGTCGCCATAGCGTTTTTCGTAGGCAAGTTTCCGAAAATGTTTAATGATGTGGTTATCTAATAGCATATGAGTTGTGCAAAATATCAATAGGTCTGCCTGTTCGATCGCTGCATAGGTGACATCATCATGGTCTTGCCGCTCTGTCCCAATACCGGGAGTATCCATAATTTCAATGCCATTCCATGAGTAGGGAGTAGCCTTATCAGTGGTGATACCACGGCCAATTTCAATCTTGCGGTTGCCAGTCAAGGCAGAAATAATTGTAGATTTTCCAGCGCTATATTGACCAACAAAGGCAACTCTTAAAATCGGGTTTTCTCGTAGGGCTTTTGTTTCTATCTGAAGTTGCTTTCGATATTCTTCAGCTTCAGGGCGATCATTTTGATCAAGAATCACCTTCAGGTTATCGATGGCATGATCAAAATTGGTATAAATTTGTGTGAAATTAATCATTTTATTGCTCCTAGAGTAAAGGTTACTTGATTGTTCTAAACGAAATAGCTTCGTCCAGCATGTGACTAGATTTTCTTTGGGCTTCAATGGATGGGATTGTTTGATTTTTCAAATAGATATCAAAGAATTTTCCCGGATCACGAGTCAACCGAATAATAGTTGATATTAAAGTACTCCTATTTACTTTTCCATTTTGATTTTTACACCAATAGAAAATTCGCAGAGCAAAAAATCCAGTTAAGTGATTACGAGCTTTAGTAATGGAATCTGTTGATTTCTGAAGAAGGCTAAAAACATAATTAATCTCTTTTTCTACATCTAGAAAATGCTGATTAATTTTACCTTCATTTTCTGTGCAGGCTTGTCCCCAGCCTTGAATAACATTTTTAGTATAGTCTCTACGTTGCGATTCTATTTTCTGTTTAAGCTCTCGCTCAATTTTATTACAGGCTTCTCGCATTCTCTCATTTTTACTTGGAAGGAATCCACCAAATATTCCCATCAACACCCCCCCAACTACAGCAGCTAATACATTAACACCGGGAATAAATGCTGCAAATGCTAATATCTTTCCAACGCCATCAAGTATTGAACGGAAATCAAAACCGGCATCAGCCCCAGAAAAGTGAAAATCTTGATGCCTTGACTTTGAACTAAATTGAAAATCCTTACTAATTTCATCCAAGACTTCTTGATTTCGTTGTAGATATTCAGTCTCTAAAAGAGCAGACATATTTTCAATGCGTTCTTTGAGCTTTACTTCTCCATCTATTATTTGCTTCCATGCATTTTGTTGAATACTACTAGATTGATCCCAGTTATTTCTGGCAAAATTTGGAACTCGACTACTTAAATCTTGAAAAATTTCTTGCATCTCAATTTCGAGTCTTTTCATTCCATCCTGACCCACTTTTCTCAACTTAGATGTTAATTCTCGTTTCTTTTGAGCTAACAATTTACTGCTCTCTTGACAAGTGTTAATTTCTTGCTGAATAGTCTTAATTCTCGGAGTTAGCAAAACTCCTGTTTCACCTAATAAAGTCTGAGAAACAAGTAACCCTCCATAGTTTTCAACGGCATTGCTAATCCAGTCTAGAAAATCTTGCATTCGACTTGCTTTATATAACTGCTGACATAATTCTGGATCATTATATAACCGATGAAGTAATTCTAGATCGTTGCATAGCCGCTGACGTAATTCTGGATCATTACATAGCTGCTGAAATAATTCTGGATCATCCCTTAACCGAGACAACTGTGCTGCCAACAACATCACCGGAATTACTGTAATTGAATCATTTTGATAATGTTCTCGTGCATAGCGAAAAATCCGCTCTTTGTGGTCGATAATATCTTGTCCTGTCAGCATTTCATCAGCGTTCTTGAAGAATCTTGGCAAGCGTCGCTTATCCTGTAAGTTGTGCTGAACATTGAGCAAAATTACTAAAGGCTTAGTTTGTTGCTTTAGTTTGCTCAAAAATTCAAATTCGGCAACCTGAATACTGTCATCTGTCATCACATAGCAAATTAAATCTGCTTCCGCCACTGCCTTAAGCGCTTCCGCCTCATCTGCTTCCCCACCCACCGCAGCAATACCGGGCGTATCGATTAATCGAATGCCATTGTCTAAATCGTAAGACTTGTTTTTACGAGTAGTGCGCTGCCCTCCTGTACCGATACCTTCATAACCATGACCGAGCAACGTTGCAAATAAGGTACTTTTACCTGCCTTTGTCCGCCCCATCATCACAAGCGTAAAATGTCCCACTGTCCGCTTTTTCGCTCGGAGGATTTCTCTCAACTGCTGAATATCCGTTGCCTTTTCCTCGGTCAAGCGTTTGTAGATATCGGCAAGCTGGTCAGATTTTGTGTCTTGCTGAGTTTTTCCACCTCGCTTCGATATACTCGCCATTTCCATCTGACTCAGACGGCTCTCGAGCGATTCCTTTAGCTCTCGTAAAGCATCCTCTACTGGTCGGAGTTCCTGCTCTACAAGGCTATAATCCTCTTGAGCAATCTGGGTTGTAGCAGCGATCGCTTTAGCATAGCGAGGATTGTTGAGGAGTGATTTTGACCAATCAGACTGGTTATTCATACTCAAAATAGTAAAAGTTGGAGCAAGGGTAATTACTTAGTCTTTCCCTAATATATCACTTAGCTTAACCTGAAATGTACAGGAAGTATAAAAATCAGTTACTCTCATAATAGGACTTTCGTACTATAGATGCAACTTTTGGGGATTCTACTTGCTAATCTGCTCAAAGACGGAAAGCACGTTCTAGCTAGTAAAACTGCCAAGAATTAAACATTTGAATGACAGCTATTCCTATAATGAGAATTGCTAGTCTTCTAAGCTAGAATATACCCAACTAATACCTATTGAATAATCCATATTGATAGCCGATGAATAGAACTTTGATTCCAGTCATTCTCGCCGGAGGAAAAGGGGAGCGCTTTTGGCCCCTGAGTCGGCTCGATCGCCCCAAGCAGTTTCTTTGTCTAGATGGTAGTGGAAAAAGTTTATTGCAAGCCACCGCCGATCGCCTCCTCGATATTGCTGGAGGTTGGGAGCATCTTTGGGTAGTTACAGCCGGAACTTTAGCCAAAGGAGTGCAGGAACAATTACCTCAGTTGCCCCCAGAAAATTTATTAGTAGAACCGATGGGACGGGATACAGCCCCGGCGATCGCATGGACTACCCTAGAAATTGCCAAGCGCTACGGGCAGGAAGCAATGGTAGGTTTTTTCCCGGCGGATCACTGGATTGGAGATCAGGCAGCCTACCAAAATACCCTAGAGGCAGCTTTGGCCATGGCGGCAGAGAAACAAGCGATCGCTACCCTCGGTATTACTCCCAGCTATCCCTCCACGGGCTACGGCTATATTGAACAGGGAGAGGCTCTAGGAAATTATGGTGATTTAACTGCCTACAAAGTCGCAAGATTTACCGAGAAGCCCGATAGCAAGACGGCAGCAGAATTTATCGCTACGGGCAGGTTTAGTTGGAATAGTGGGATGTTCATTTTTCCCGCTGGGGTAGTCTTGGAAGAACTAGCGATCCATGCACCGGAGATTCTAAAACCCCTTAAGGAACAAGGGATTAGCGCCTATCCCCACCTGCCGAAGAAAAGTATTGATTATGCCCTAATGGAAAAAACTAATCTGGCCTACGTTTTCCCTGCTGATTTTGGTTGGGATGATTTGGGAGATTGGAATGCGATCGCACGCCTCTTACAAGGAGAATTGGCTAACCTAGAAATTGCCCAACATATTGGTTTAGATACCAGCGGGGGAATTTTTTATAGTAGTGATGGCCAAGAAGTAATTGCCACTATTGGCTTAGAAGATATAGTCGTAGTCCGGGATGGCAATGTAACTTTGATTGTCAAAAAAGACCGCACCCAAGAAATTAAACAACTTCTAGAGAAGGTGCGATCGCATCCCCAAGCCGATCAACTTTTGTAGTTAGCTCTAAAGAAGTAAGAATTTCTCCAGCGCTGTGGGGAAATCCTTACCTTTTATAATTATAAAGTTGTAGCCAAGGTTTTAAACTCCTCAATATTGGGTTCATCGCCCTTGGCAATTACTCGCCCATCCTCTTCAAATCCATCAATCTCATTGAAATTGAGATAACGGTAGAGTTCTGAAGCTAGGGGATCAATTTTATTTTGGACTACCTTCAGGTATTCTTCAGGAGTGGGCATTTTTCCTAATAAGGCACAGACAGCAGCCAGTTCGGCAGAGCCAAGATAGACTTGAGCGCCCTTACCCATGCGGTTATTGAAATTGCGGGTAGAGGTAGAAAATACCGTGGTATTATCCTCAACTCTCGCCTGATTACCCATACAGAGAGAGCATCCCGGCATTTCTAACCTAGCGCCCGCTGTTTCAAAAATATTGTAGTAACCTTCAGCTTTTAGCATGGATTCATCCATCCGAGTTGGCGGTGCGACCCAGAGCCGAGCCTTGACAGCCCCCTCCCCTTCGATCACCTTCGCTGCCGCCCGGTAATGACCAATATTTGTCATGCAGGAGCCGATAAATACTTCCTGAATGGCATCTCCCGTACATTCCGAGAGAGTTTTGATATTGTCGGGATCGTTGGGAGCCGCTACCAGAGGTTCCTTAATTTCGTTGAGGTCAATCTCGATAATCTCGGCATATTCTGCATCAGAGTCAGCCTCTAGAAGGACTGGATTGGTTAACCATGCTTCCATTTGGGCAATCCGCCTAGTCATGGTGCGGGCATCGGTGTAGCCCCGGGCGATCATATTTTTTAATAGGGAGATGTTCGATCGCAGATATTCCGCCACAGTTTCGGGACTAAGTTTAATAGTGCAACCAGAACACGATCTTTCCGCCGTGGCATCAGTAAGTTCAAAAGCCTGCTCTAGTTTCAAGTCGGGCAGTCCCTCAATTTCCATGATCTTGCCAGAGAAGATATTCTTCTTATTCTGTTTCTCGATCGTCAACAAGCCCTTTTGAATTGCTACGTAGGGAATCGCATTTACCACATCCCGCAGGGTAATCCCCGGTTGCATTTTACCCTTAAACCGAACAAGGATCGATTCCGGCATATCCAAGGGCATCACCCCCAGAGCCGCCGCAAAAGCTACTAAGCCGGAACCCGCCGGGAAGGAAATCCCCAGAGGAAAACGAGTATGGGAATCCCCACCAGTGCCTACAGTGTCGGGTAGGAGCATCCGGTTCAGCCAAGAATGGATAATGCCATCAGCCGGACGCAAGGCCACGCCACCACGGGTAGCAAAGAAATCGGGTAAATCCTTGTGAGTTTGGATATCTGTGGGTTTGGGGTAGGCAGCAGTGTGGCAGAAACTTTGCATGACTAGATCGGCAGAGAAACCTAGGCAAGCTAGTTCTTTCAACTCATCACGGGTCATGGGGCCAGTGGTATCTTGAGAACCCACCGTGGTCATAATTGGTTCGCAGGAAGTACCGGGACGGACTCCAGGTAATCCACAGGCTTTACCCACCATTTTCTGGGCTAGGGTGTAGCCTTTCCTAGTATCTACAGGTAACGTTGGTCTAGTAAACAAGGTGCTAGGAGATAAACCCAAGGCTTGGCGAGTTTTATCCGTGAGACTCCGCCCGATTAAGAGGGGAATTCTGCCCCCCGCCCGGACTTCATCGAGGATTGTGTCTGGTTTGAGAGTAAAAGTAGAAATCACTATGCCGCTTTCATTAGTAATCTCACCTTTGTAGGGGTGGATTGTAATTACTATGCCAGTTTCTAGCCCAGTAACATCACACTCGATCGGCAAGGCTCCTGAATCTTCGGCGGTATTAAAAAAGATGGGGGCGATCGCACTGCCGAGAATATAGCCGCCCGATCGCTTATTAGGCACGTAGGGAATATCATTGCCAATGTGCCACAGGACAGAGTTGATGGCAGATTTTCGAGAAGAACCAGTCCCCACCACATCCCCCACATAGGCTACAGGATGCCCTTTTTGTTTCAGTTCGGCAATGGTCTGGATACTGCCGGGTTGCTTGCTTTCCAGCATGACTAGGGCATGGAGGGGAATATCGGGGCGAGTGGTAGCATCGGGAGCGGGAGACAGATCATCCGTGTTGGTTTCGCCGGGAACTTTGAACACTGTTACAGTAATTGTTTCAGGCAGTTTGGGGCGACTGATAAACCATTCGGCATTTGCCCAAGAATCTACCACCTGTTTGGCGTAGGGGTTCTTATCTGCCAGAGTTAAAATATCTTGGAAGGCATCAAACACTAGCATAGTTTTACTTAAGGCGGCAGCAGCCGTGGCAGCAATATTGCCTTGCAACGCTGAAGCGAACGCTGGCTCTCGGACTTGCAACAGATTAATTAAAGATTGGACATTATACCCGCCGAGCATGGTTCCCAAGAGATGTACCGCCGCCTCTGGGGTAATCAAGGGACAGCTAGTTTCTCCCTTAGCAACGGCGGTAAGAAATCCAGCTTTGACATAGGCAGCCTGATCCACGCCGGGGGGGACACGATCGCGCAACATCTCTATTAGTGCTTCTTCCTCTCCAGCCGGAGGATTTTTCAGGAGTTCACATAGCTGTGCTACTTGATCGGCATTCAAAGGGAGGGGAGGAATCCCCAAGGCTGCCCGTTCTTGGATATGGAGGCGGTAGGTTTCTAGCATGGTTATTTGGTTTTTCTTCTTCTCAATATCAGGATGATTACAAATTATCCTACGTTTATTACTATTTAGGAAAATTCTGGGCGATCGCCTTAGCGTTGCGTAGCAATATCGCTCCTTGACATCAATAAAACCCCTCATCCCCAGCCCCTTCTCCCACAAGGGGCGAAGGGGGATAAGAGAGGTTTTCAAAGATTTCCTTGTTCCCTCTCCCCATTTGGGAGAGGGCTAGGGTGAGGGATATTTTCAATTTTCCTAACTCCCCTACAATCTAATCCTTGTAATAGTTGGCTGATGGTTTTCTGAGTAACAGGTTCTAGCCAATCGGGGGCAATTTCGGCGAGGGGAACCAAGACAAAAGCTCGATCGCTCATGCGGGGATGGGGAATGGTCAGCCGGGGAGTATCTAGAATCAAATCTTGGTAAAGAATAATATCTAAATCGAGGGTGCGGGCTTGCCATCGCTCTAGACGCACCCTGCCAAACTGGGCTTCGATCGCCAGCAAGGTATCCAATAAAACTAAGGGAGATAATTCCACATCTAAAGTTGCACAGGCATTGATATAATCTGGCTGGGGTGGGCCAACTGGAACTGTTTGGTACAAACTAGAGGATTTAAGAAATTTAATCCCTTCTTTTGCTTTGAGAAATTGCAGAGCTTTAGCAATAATCTCCGGGGAATTACCTAGGTTACTCCCTAGGGCGATCGCAACTTTTACTAAGGACATTTGCTTGGTTAATGGAGAATTAATACCTGAACTAATTAATAATTAAAAGAATATAAAAGTATTGCAAATCGAATATATTATAGTGTAACTATTAGCCTAAATTTAGATAGGTATCAAAAGATAAATTTAGTTGTATCTATAATCTCCAACATCTACTTTGGCGATATTAAGATTTGATAAATATGATTCTAAGATATTTAGGCAGAAAATTAAGGAGACAGAAATGAAGGGCAAAATACTTGATTACTCGGTTCAAAATAATTCGGGTGTGATTTCCGGGGTAGACGGAGAAAGATATACATTTGTTGGGTCAGAATGGAAAAGCAATAATCCACCACTGCTTGGCATGTCGGTAGACTTTGATGCTCAGGGAAAAAATGCTGTTGGTGTTTACAAGGATTTAGTGAGTAGTTCTGGTTCTACTACGGGTGACAAAAATAAAATAACCGCAGGTCTGCTAGCAATCTTTCTTGGTGGATTTGGTGTTCACAAGTTCTATTTAGGTTACAACAATTCTGGACTTGTATATCTTTTGACTAATACAATTGGGTGGATCGTTACTGCTTTTCTTTTGGGTCTTCCAAACATCGCCCTTGCAATTATCGCCTTGATTGAAGGCATTACTTATCTTCAAAAGTCAGATGAGGAGTTTAACCGGATTTATGTTCAGGGAAAGAAAGAGTGGTTCTGAAAAAAAAGACTTCATGATATGATCGCTGGCACTTTAGTGTTGCAAAAGTAAAATGACGATCGCTAGTAGTGGATTAAGAATAGTCAAGAATTTAGGACGGCAGTTGGTGATTCCGGGGTTGGCGATCGCTACTGCCCTAATTATTAGTATTCCGGTGATTGGTTTTGCGACTAACTGGGACTGGGGAAAGATCGGTGCTACTTACGGAGGATTATTAGACGGGGCTTTCCTCAAAGGATTTGCCTTTGCTAATACCCTAGTTGCTACTACCCCCTTAATTTTTACTGGATTAGCCCTAGGGCTGGGGTTCCAAAGCGGTGTATTTAATATCGGGGCAGCAGGACAGTTTCTCTTAGGGGCAACCTGTGCTGTTTGGGTAGGCTATGCCATCCCTTTGCCTCCGATAATTCATCCCTTTGCCTGTATTTTGGCAGGAGCCTTGGGCGGGGGATTATGGGGAGCGATTCCCGGCTATCTCAAAGCCCGGTTTGGTTCCCATGAGGTGATCAACACCATTATGTTTAATTATCTAGCTTTATTTCTCCAAGATTGGCTAGTCAAAAATCCCCTCAAGGATCCCAGCCCCGGTGTATTTCGGACTCCGAATATTCTAGATACGGCTTTCTTACCTAGGTTTCTCGATCGCTTGCACCTAGGTTTTATCCTTGCTCTGCTCACTGCTGCGATCGTGTGGTGGCTATTACAGAAAACCACTATTGGCTTTGAACTACGCACTGTAGGCATGAACCCCGCCGCCGCCAAGTACGCTGGAATGCAGCCCCAAAAAATGATTGTGCTGGCCATGTTCCTCTCCGGGGCTTTAGCTGGAATTGGGGGCGCTGTGCAGATATTGGGAGTCGATCGCAATATGCCGGCTACCTATTCGGCAGATTTTGGCTTTGATGCAATCCCCGTAGCTTTATTAGGGCAGAATAGCCCTGTGGGAATTGTGTTAGCTTCTGTTCTCTTTGGAGCCTTGCGGAATGGCAGTGATCTCATGCAACTGCGATCAGGCGGCGTAGTTTCCAAGGAAGTAATTTTCATTGTCCAAGGCGTAATTTTATTATTTATTGCAGCTCCAGCTTTGATTCGTTGGCTATACCGATTAAAGCTCAAAAAAACCGCCCTTGAAGGTTCCCAACTCACCCGCGGCTGGGGCTAATAGCCTTATAAACTTGAGAGACAAGGGGCTTAAGCCCCTTGCCTGTTAGGCATTTACCGGGGCATTAACGTGTAATAGTACCTCACCCTTGATCATTCTTTGGGCAGCATCTAACAGCACATCTTCTAAGTAAGGCTTGGTGAAATAACCCCTAGCGCCCCGTTCCGCCGCAATCTGACGGTGACGATCGGCTCCCCTAGAGGTCAGCATGGCAATAGGTAGATTTTTGAGAATCTCATCCTTGTGCATGCGATCGAGTAATTCCAAGCCATCCATCTTGGGCATTTCAATATCACAGAAGACAATATCGCAGGGCAGACCCGATCGCATTTTGTCCCAAGCCTCCTGGCCATCCCGTGCCTGCTCTACCCGATACCCAGACTTGGTAAAGGTCATGGATAGAAGTTCTCGAACAGTGATGGAATCGTCCACAATTAGTACCAACGGCTCGGTTTTGATTGGGATTGGCTCAGTCATAATAAGATTACTTTGATCCCAGAGCATTCCCCCCTTATCCTTGCTCAGGCGACCAAGGGAAAGATCGATGAGTTCCAAGACATCCACGATCGGCATGATCTTGCCATCCCCCATCACCGTGGCTCCAGCTATCCCCACTGGCTTGGGCGCAGGCCCTTCCAGTTGTTTAGTAACGATTTCCTGCTCTCCCAACACCTGATCTACTTGGACGGCCAGATAATTCCCCGCCCCCCGAAGAATCACGATGGAAATCATCCCATCTTCTCGCTGCCCACCGTAGAGATTACCCCGACTGATGTGGCGGTTAAAAGTTAGTAGTTCCGACAGGGGATAAACTTCTAGTTTCTCACCATTCCAAGGATACAGAAAATGACCATTCTCATGGGTTTCTAGAGACTCCAAGGGTTCATCCATCGGTTGCTCTACCCCATCAATGGGAAAGGCAATCAAGCTATGGTCACTTAAACAACGCAGAGCCTTCCCAATACTCAGGGTTAGGGGTAAACGAATGGTAAAAGTCGTGCCTTTACCAAGGGTAGAATCGATCCCTACAGTGCCTCGAATTTCGTTGAGCTTAGTCCGTACTACATCCATGCCCACACCCCGACCGGAAAAATCGTCGGCCTTATCCTTGGTGCTGAAACCCGCATGGAATAGGTAGTCGTAGAGGTCGATTTTAGAGAGCTTTTGGGCTTCGGTGGCAGTGACTAAGTTCTTTTCAATTATCTTCCGCCGAATGACTTCTGGATCAATCCCCGCCCCATCATCACCAACGGAAATAATTGTTTGATTACCTTGGTGGAAGGCTTTAATTTGAATCCGGCCTAGGGCAGGTTTTCCTGCCCGCTGCCGCACCTCTGGAGTTTCAATCCCGTGGGTCATAGCATTGTTAACTAGGTGAGTCATGGGATCGTAGAGTTGCTCTAGGATCATCTTATCTACTAGGGTATCTTGACCTTCCACCTTAAGCTCTGCTTGCTTTTGGAGCTTGACACAGATATCTCGGACTGCTCTAGGCAGGCGATCGGCGGTCTGCTTAAAGGGCATCATCCGCGATCGATTCAAACCTTCTTGGAGCTTATCAGTAATCTGCCGGAGCATCCGAGCCACCTGATCTGTCCCCTGTACCAAAAACTCAATATCTGAAGCCGATTCCTTCACCCGGACAATTAATTCGATCATCTCTTGGGAAAGAAGATGAAACCCAGTAAAGCGATCCATTTCTAAAGGATCATACTCATCTCCACCAGAATTACCCTGCCGATGGGACTCATCTCCTCTAGAATGCTGGTTTAGGTATTGGTGAGTAGGCTGCTGATTCTTTTGGCGGCTGGCTAAGAGAGAACTTTCTAGAAGACTCCGTTCATAGAGGTCTTGCATCCGTCCCCCCACATCGGTTAGTTGCTGAATATTCCGAATTAAGTTATCTAGAAACTCCCGTAATCTGCCCTGATCCTGCTCTAGGGTATTCCGGTTGACTACTAGTTCCCCCATTAGGTTATTTAGATTATCAAGCTGCTTCACCGGAACCCGCATGGTTTGTTCTCCCACACCTCTCTGGGGACGAGCCACGGTGGTGTTTCGGCTGCCAGAATCAGATTTTCGGGAGCCACCCATAGATTTCTCGGTTTCCTCTAGTAGCCCTTCTAGTTCATCAAAACCAAAGCTGTCTTTCTTGGCTTCCCTTGTAATGTTTGTAACATTTGTAGTATTGGTGGCATTCGTAGCAATAACTTTAGCCGGGGCAGCAGGTTCGAGGAGATCATCTAGGTCAGCAAAATCATAATTGGTGTTATTGGGAGACAAGCCAGAAGATTCGCCGAGCATAGTTTCTAGTTCATCAAAGGCAAAGGCTTCTTGACTGGGGTTAGAATCCCCTAGCATAGTTTCTAGTTCGTCAAAATCTCCATAGTTTTGGTCTAGGCTGGGGTCTTGGTCTAGATCAAGGTCAAAAATATTTTCTTCTAGAGCAGTTTCAGCGATCGCTTCCCTTGAGGAGGTAAATGATGTTGATGTTTCTTCATCCAGAGCATTCCCAAATAAATCATCTAGAGTTGCTTCTGAGGTTGGAGATGCGGCAAACATATCTAAATCATCCCAACTTTGCGCTGAAGCAGGAGATTCACTAAATAGATCATCAAAACTACTGTCGGCTCTAGTCTCTTCAGGCCCAAAACCTTCAAGGATAGATTCGGGAGCCGCAAAGAAATCACTCAAGGCATCAAACTCTGAGCCTTCTAAGCTATCTGTGCGTGAGTCTCCGGGGGAAAATTCTCCACCAAAATCTAAGGATTGACTAGAGGATTCTACTAATAGGTCTTCCCAAGATTGGTCAGTAGTTTGATTTGGTAATTTTGGAGGGCTGGGGAGGACTGTTTCTTGGTCAGAAAATATATTATCAAAATCGTCAAAGTTGAGGTTATCACTAGTATTATCAGTATCGTCAAAGAGTTCAAGATTGAGATCATCTAAATTTGAGGCAGGTGATAAATCTAGCTCTAAATCTAGGCTTGATAAGCTGTCTAGATAATCTAGGTTATCTGAATTGTCAGCAAATAAATCTACAGAATTTAGATCGAGAAGATCATTTAATTCTTCACCCATTAAAACTGGGGAATCTTCAACTGAGGCCGGGATCGATCGAGCAGACTGGGTAGATTGTTTAGGTTGAGGGAGTCTAGCAGTAGCTGGTTGAGGAATTTCTGTCATTAAGAAACTCATATCCGCACTGTCGTAGTGAGAAATATCTTCTAATCCTTCGTCGTCATCTAACCCAGAGAATAGGTCATTAAGGTCTTGATTATTGTTGCTGCCCAAGATATGTTGCTCTTCTTGATTGAAGTTGTGACGGCTAGCGATCGCTGGAGTAGCTTCTTCGAGGTCTGTAATTTCGTGGGAGAACAAAATAGCTAGGTTGTCTAGCTCCGCAGAGCCGACTTCTGGGGTAGGAGAAGAGCTACTAGAATTAATTCTGGCTTTCTGGGGACTAGTTTTTGCTACAGGAACTAAGGCTTGAAGTTGGGAACTAGGAACTATCTCCTCGGCACGATTAGCAACAATCAGATCATGGGCTTGTTTAATTTCCTTAACTACTTTGCTGGCAAGAATTTTGGGGGAATTATCTGGGTTGCCGATCGCCGTAGTGGCAACTTGCATGAGAGTCACCCAAGTCGGCAGGTTAGCCTGTTTTCCTAAGGCAGTGAGACCCTTGGCATGATCCAATGCCTGACGACGATTAGCTGCACTATCAGGCTGCTTAAAGAGTCGGAGAAGTTCTCGGAGTTTACTCAAAACATCAGGGGCAAAATTAGGAGGCAAGGTTTTAGTTGGGATAGCGGTGGTAGTCCCGTGGGCTAATTGTTCTAGATGAGCTGGCATCTCCCCAAAAATGGGCGTAATTACGGCCATCAGATCACTTGCCTCAGCTTCACTGAGGGTCAAGTCGGGGCTTTGCTCTAGGCGATCGACCTGAGTTTGCAGGGCTTGTTTAAGCTTGGCAAAACTAGTTTTCATATATTGATCGGCAGGGACGGGATTTTCCTTGAGGTACTTAAAATAGTCCTCCAGCCGATGAGCCGTAAGGCGGATGCTTTCCAAGGCCAACATTGCCGCTCCGCCTTTGATAGAGTGAGCGCCCCGGTAACATTCGTGGATATCATCGGGAGTAGCGATCGTCTTTGATAGATCTACCAAACCTTGGGTAATGGTTTCCAAGTGTTCTCTTGCTTCTTCGATAAAATATCCGGTGATTTTCTTGAGTTGTTCTGGCTCCATGGCAATGTCCCTTGAGTCAGTTATCAGTCGTCAGTTATTCAGTTATCAGTTGGTCTTACTGCTTCCTGTTTACCGCTCACTGTTCACTGTTGGCTGAGTGCGTTTTCTATAAATTTACAGGAAATTTACAATACTATTTTTAGTGTACCCAAATAGCTTGATATTTAGTTTAACTTTTCTGTCCCTTAGTGGAGAATTTATAGTTACAGAACTTTTTTAGTTCGTAGATGACAGGCAAGGGGCTTAAGCCCCTTGTTTCTCAAATTACTTTGACTACTCAAACCACTCTAAACCCTTGGCGGTTGCCCCCTACAGCAGGTTGGGTTTAATGGGAATCAGAAAAACCCTAGGGTTGATCAAATAGCTGACCATCTAGATTACTGACACTCCTTTGTAGTGTGGCTAGAGAGCGATTAAAGCCGACGATCGCATTCAGTTCGTTGACCCTAGCTCTAGTTAGGTCAGTTTCGGCAGTAATCACCTCGCTTTGGGTTCCCACACCGGCTTGAAACCGAAGTATAGCTAACCGCAGACCTTCGTTAGCCCGAATTACTGCCCGCCCAGCCGTGGCAATATTGTCTCGATTGGCTTGGAGATTATAGAAAGATTGCTCTACCTGAAACCGGACTAGATTGCGCTGCTCAGTAAAATTACTTTGGGCAGTAATAATATTTGTCTCCTGTTGAGCAACTCTAGACCTTGCTGCCCCGGCATCAAAGAATGTCCACTGCGCCCGGATGCCAATGCTCCCACCACCCGCCGTATTTATCCCGTCTCCTAGATTGCCTAAGACACTGTAGTTGGCAAATAAATTAACTTGGGGCAGGGTATCGGCCACGGCAATCCGTTGTTGGGCTTCAGATTGTTCGATCGCCAAGAGTTGCTGTTCGATCTCTGAGCGATTTTTTAAGGCTAAGACAATACTTTCTTCTAAACTTAGTGTCCAATCTCCTAGGGGTGTGATCTCACCGGCGGTGATTACAGTGATGGTTTGGGGAATATTAAGTCTTTGAGATAGTTGACGACGGGCAATTAATTGTTGTGCCTCAGCATTTCGTCTATCTTGGACTGCATTAGCTACGGATACATCTGTCTGGAGAACTTCAAACTGAGTCCCGACCCCCGCCTGTTCCCGCAACTGGGCATCCCGGAGACTTCGTTGGGCTTGGGTGACGGAGGCTTGGGTGATTCTTAGCTGGGCATCGGCCTGCTGCAAACCATAGTAGTCGTTGGCTACATCTAGACGGAGTTGGACTAATTGGGTTTCTAGGGCTAGTTGGCTAGTGCGGAGTTGGGATGCGGCAAGAGCGATCGTAGCGGGACGACGACCCCCAGTGTAGAGGCTGTAATCTAGTTGTAGGTTTGCCTGGGCTGTAGTACTGCCAGTCCCTTGATTGATCCCTGTAATTTGGGCTTGGCGATCGGCATTCAGCCTCGCATTGGCAGATTCCGATCGAGTGAAGTCAAAGCTGGCTGTCCCAGTGGGGAACTCTGCCGCATAGGTTTCCCGGAGCCGAGATTGGGAGCGCTCGATCGCTAGTTGTGCTTGAGTAACAAGGGGATTATTCCGCCGGGCCAAGGCGATCGCTTGCTCTAGGGTAATGGGTTCTATAGTATTCACCTGAACCTCTGAGGGAGTTGTCGGAAACAGCAGGGAATTGGAACTAGGATTAAGAAACTCTGGCGGATTAAAACCGGGAATCCCTGTAGTTAAAGGCGAAGTAGTTAGGGGTGTAGCCTGAGCTACTTGAGCTACCTGCACTGCCGAAGCACAAGAGTTGCCTTGTCTAAGTAGTTCAGTTTGTAGGGGGGTACATTCTATGGCTTTTTCTGTAGTGAGATTAAGATTAGCTTTATCAGGTAACAATCCTATACTCAGGACTTCCTGTAGCGAAACATCTTGACCAACTTGATCGAAACTAGAAGGGCTACGATTATCAGCAGGAGACGGATTGGGGGCGGCATTAACCATAGGAATAGGCAGCAAGACAGCAGCTATAGTAACCATAGATAGAGAAAAACTTCGCATAAATTCTTTACTTTGATTTTGAAATTTTGGTTCAGCCCTAGACTCTAATCTTAGGTACTAATGTCTTAGGTACTGATGTTTTGGGTGCTAATAGCAGGATTACTTCATCGGTTAATTTTACCTACTGCTAGTATATTTTCCTACAGGTTTGGTTAAAATAGGCAATAGGATTCAGGAAAACTGCAAAGAAACTGCCATCAATCCCTAGCCAAACCCACAGCGACTTACTCAGAGATTGAGTATCATGAAGATCCCCCTAAATTCCAACTGTATGTCTGATATAATTAATTGCCTATTAATTCCAAAGCTGCGGTCAGTAATTCAGATATAAAACTACTGATTGTCAGAAAAATTAAATTCCTCTCAGGTCTAAAGACACTGAGTTTATAACTTACTGTATTATTTTTATGATTTCTAGTAACGATTTTCGCTCCGGCGTTTCTATTGAGTTGGACGGTTCTGTATGGCGGGTAATAGAATTCCTCCATGTTAAGCCGGGCAAGGGTTCGGCTTTTGTCCGGACTAAGTTAAAAAATGCCCAAACCGGATCTGTAGTGGAACGTACTTTCCGTGCCGGAGAAACAGTTCCCCAAGCTAATTTAGAAAAAACTACCATGCAACATACCTACAAAGATGCAGAGGAGTTGGTGTTTATGGATATGGAAACCTATGAAGAAGCACGGTTAACCCCGACTCAAATTGGGGAACAGATCAAGTATCTTAGTGAGGGAATGGAAGTTGGAGTTTTGACTTGGAATGGCAAAGTTTTAAATGTGGAGTTGCCTAATTTTGTGGTTTTGGAAATTGTCGAAACAGATCCTGGGGTACGGGGTGATACGGCCACTGGTGGCACAAAGCCAGCGATCGTCACCACCGGCGCCCAAGTCATGGTTCCTTTGTTTGTCACGATCGGGGAAAAGATCAAAATTGATACCCGGACTGATAGTTATCTAGGCAGAGAGCAATAAAAAATCTCTAGCTGGAAATAAATTTAATTAGAAATAAAAACTTGTGGCAATAGACTTTAATCAACTACGAGAATTATTAGTAACGATCGTCAATACAGACATTTCTGAGCTAACTCTAAAAAATGCTGAGTTTGAACTTACAGTCCGCCGGGGAGCAGTGATAGTTGCTCCGACAGCAAATTTAGCAACTCAGACCTTACCCCCTCCTGTTACTCCTGAATCTCTGGCGAAGGAAACTGCTCTCCCTCCTGCCAGCGAACCAAAAAACGACTCTAAATATGAAGAAGTTAGATCGCCGATGGTGGGAACTTTCTACTGTACACCAGCCCCTGATGAACCTCCCTACGTGGAAGTAGGTGATCGGATTCGTAGTGGCCAAGTTCTTTGTATCATTGAGGCCATGAAACTTATGAACGAAATCGAAGCTGAAATTTCTGGGCAGGTGATGGAAATTTTGGTCAATAGTGGGGAACCAGTGGAATATGGGCAGGTGTTGATGAGGGTAAAAGTGTAGGTGGTTATGAAAATTACCTACAGCCCCGCCTACACGATTGTCCCTACCTATGAGTGTTTTAATCGTTGTAGTTACTGTAATTTTCGGGTTGATCCGGGGCAGGATATTTGGCTTAGTCTGGATATTGCCCGGAGTAGGCTAGAGAAATTACAAGGGACAGGAGTTTGTGAGGTTTTAATTCTTAGTGGTGAGGTGCATCCCCGATCGCCTAGGCGATCGCTTTGGCTCCAGCATATTATTAATCTCTGTCAATTGGCTCTAGATTTAGGCTTTCTCCCCCATACCAATGCAGGGATTTTGAGCTTGGATGAAATGACAGAGTTAAAAAAAGTTAATGTCTCCATGGGGTTGATGTTAGAGCAAGTTACCCCGGATTTATTAACTCATGTCCATCGTCACGCTCCTAGCAAAATACCCGCAGTGCGATTAGAGCAACTAGAATTTGCTGGCAATCTGAAAATTCCTTTCACCACTGGTCTACTTTTGGGAATTGGCGAAAGTCCCGGCGATTGGGTTGATAGTTTAGAAGCGATCGCCCAAATTCAAAACCGCTACGGACACATCCAAGAGGTAATTCTTCAACCCTACAGTCCCGGCAGCAAAGAAACCCACTCTCAATCTAGTTTTGACCCCTCTCAATTACCCCAAGTTATTAGCCTTGCTAGACAAATTCTCCCTTCTTCTATTACGATTCAAATTCCCCCTAATTTGATCCAAGAATCAGCATGGTTATATGCCTGTTTAGCAGCAGGGGCAGGAGATTTGGGGGGGATTAGCCCGATCGATGAAGTGAATCCCGACTATGCTCATCTTGATCATGCCCAATTAAGCAAAACTTTAGCCGCAAAGAATTGGGAACTAGTCCCTAGATTACCCATTTATCCCCAGTACATTTCTTGGTTAGATAGCCATTTGCAAGCCTTGGTAAAACCTTGGCAGGATTCCCTTACAAGTATTAGTAGAAAACCTACTGAAAAAATTCCCCAACTGGGCATTCAAAACCCGGCAGTAAAGGTGAGCTAACCAGATCAACGGGGAAGAAAGTACCCATGAGTTGAAGTTGCATATTTTCTCGGCGGTAGATTTCTATTTGGGGCGATCGCCAATTGACAATCCAATATTCCTGCACTCCTTGGGCGGCATAAAGTTTTAACTTTGCTTCCTGATCTCGCCGTTCGTTCCCACTACCAACCGATAATACTTCTATAACCAATTCTGGTGCAGCAGTAAAATGTCCTTTCTCATCCACAATTGTGGCTAACTTTTCTTTGCTTACCCAGACCACATCAGGAATCACATTATCGGCATCAGAAAAAATAATTCCGGGATTAATAATCGGCTCTCCTAATTTGGATATTCGAGACCAATTGAGGAGTAGATAACTAATATTCAGAATAGTCCTTTGATGTCCAACGTGGGGGGAACGAGTCACAAATAGTTCTCCATCAATGATTTCATAACGATTCCATTCGTCATATTCAAGTGCCTCTAGATCGGCAGTTGTCCATCGTCGAGCAGTGGAAATTACTTGAGACATGAGATTGCTCCTTGTAAGTTAAGACCCTCACCCTAGCCCTCTCCCAAAGGGAGAGGGGACAAGAAATTTAAGAGATTTATCTTGCCCCCTGCTCCCCCTGTGGGAAAAGGGTATAGCTCAAGGGACATTCAAGAAAGGGAGATGAGGAGGTTTCTCAATCTTAGAACAGAAAATATCGCTGGGCCATAGGTAAAACTTCGGCGGGTTCACAGGTGAGGAGTTCGCCGTCGGCCCGGACTTCGTAGGTTTCTGGGTCTACTTCGATGCGGGGCAGCAAATCATTGTGTTTCATATCTCGTTTGCTGATATTGCGGGTTCCAGAAACAGCGATCGTTGGTTTTTGTAGATTCAGGCGACCTTTGATATCTAACTCTAAGGCAGCTTGAGAGACGAAAGTTAGAGATGTCCCAGCGATCGCTCCCCCGAAACTGGCAAACATGGGGCGGGAATGGACAGGCTGGGGTGTGGGAATACTAGCATTGGCATCTCCCATGTGAGCAAAGGCAATCATCCCTCCTTTCAAGACTAGGCTAGGTTTCACCCCAAAGAAGGCGGGCTGCCATAGACACAGATCGGCTAACTTGCCTACTTCGATCGAACCCACATGCTGACTAAAACCGTGGGTAATAGCCGGATTGATAGTGTATTTAGCGATGTAGCGTTTAGCTCGCAGATTATCATTACCTACTCCAGCGGCGGCGGGTAACTGCCCCCGTTGGACTTTCATTTTGTGGGCGGTTTGCCAAGTTCTGATAATCACTTCTCCCACCCTGCCCATTGCTTGGGAATCGGAGGACATCATACTAAAAGCGCCGATGTCATGCAGAATATCTTCCGCAGCGATCGTCTCTCGGCGAATCCTCGACTCTGCAAAGGCCACATCTTCAGGAATGCTGGAATCAAGGTGATGACAAACCATTAGCATATCTAAGTGTTCGTCGATCGTATTCACCGTGTAGGGACGGGTGGGATTGGTGGAAGAAGGCAGAACATTTGCTTCTCCACAAACTCGAATAATATCCGGGGCATGACCACCCCCGGCGCCTTCGGTATGGTAGGTATGGATTACCCGATTCTTGAAGGCAGCGATCGTCGCTTCCACAAATCCCGCCTCGTTTAAGGTATCCGTATGAATGGCCACTTGTACATCATACTCATCCGCCACTCCAAGGCAGGTATCAATAGTCGCCGGAGTAGTTCCCCAATCTTCATGGAGTTTCAAGCCCATTGCTCCGGCATTCACCTGTTCCACTAAACCTTGGGGTTGGCTGGTGTTGCCTTTACCCAGTAAACCAATATTCATGGGGAAAGCATCGATCGCTTGGAGCATCCGGGCTAAGTACCAAGGGCCGGGAGTGCAAGTGGTGGCATTAGTCCCGGCGGCAGGCCCTGTACCACCGCCGATCATAGTGGTAATTCCAGAGGCGATCGCCACCTCGATCTGTTGGGGACAAATGAAGTGAATATGGGTATCAATTCCCCCGGCGGTGAGGATCATCCCTTCTCCGGCAATTACTTCGGTGCCGGGGCCAATAATAATATTTATATTGTCTTGAATATAGGGGTTTCCGGCCTTACCGATCTGGAAAATCCTGCCGTCCTTCACCCCCACATCTGCTTTGACAATCCCCCACCAGTCAAGGATTAGGGCGTTGGTAATTACTAAGTCTACTGCCCCGTCAGCATTGGTAATGGGAGACTGCCCCATGCCATCCCGGATCACTTTGCCGCCCCCAAATTTTACTTCATCGCCGTAGGTGGTCAAATCCTGCTCGACTTCGATAAATAATTCGGTATCTGCCAGACGGATGCGATCGCCTGTAGTGGGTCCAAAGGTATCGGCGTAGGCGCGGCGGCTCATTCTATAGCTCATGGTGTCTCCCAGATTTACCAATTTTCAACAATCCCTATCCTACCTTTTTGGTGTGCGTTGAGAAAGTTCTGTATAGAAACCATTTGACATCCTTTGATTCCCACTAAATATTCTCGTAGGATGTGCTGTGGCTAGTGCCTAACGCATCAGAACATGGGTAAGATGCGGTTACGGCTGTTGCCTAACGCATCCTACAATAGAGATACTGACAAAATGCAACAACTTTTGAGAATTATCATGAAACCTGCCAAAATTTTTGTGCCATTACTGCTGATATTCGTCCTCCTCATTTCTGGGTGTACGATCGTGGAATCTGGCAATGTGGGGATTGTTTCGAGCTTTGGCAAAGTCCAAGCTTCGCCAGTGGAACCGGGAATTAGTTTTATATTTCCGGGATTGCGGGATATTAGTCAGTTGAGTATTCGGACGATCGCTCTGCCAGAAGAATTTACTTCCCTAACCAAGGATTCTCAGAAAATCATCGTGGCGGCCACTGCTACCTTCTCGATCGCTCCTCAGGCTGCCCCCCAAGCCTATATCCAAATTGGCAGAAACGTCCAGACTATCCAAGCTACTGTAGTTCAGCCTGTCCTCCTATCGGCAGTGAAAAATGTTATTTCTCAGTACGCCATGACTTTTATTATTGAAAATCAGGCGATCGTAGCCACGGAGATCAGAGTGGATATTATTAAGCAACTCCAGCAGGCAGGTTATATTAATTTTCAAGATTTCAATGTCACCGGATTTATCCTTGATCCTGATGTCCAAAAAGCTGTGGAGCAGAAACAGATTGCTATCCAAGAGCAGGAAAGGAAAAAGACGGAGCTAGTCACGGCGGGGATTGAAGCAGAACGACTCAAAGCCCTAGATTCTGCCCTAACGGAGAGAATTTTAATGAAGCAAGCGATCGATAAATGGAACGGCAACTCCTTAGTTCCCCCCACAGCCACAGGACAATCAAATATTCTCTTATCTAAGTAAAAGAGCTATTGGGGGCGCAAGGTCTTGATCCCCCAGCGATGGCGATTAACAGCAAGATTTGCATAAGCCCTAATCAAAAGGATTTGATCTCTATGCCTAAATCAACTATTACCTATAGGTTTCAGCGTTAAGTAGATTGATGATCGATAATATTTATGTTGTTAGCTACCTAAAAGTTTTTCTTGCTTTTCTTTAAATACTTCTTTAGGAATTTCCTGAGGAGAACAAAAACACTCAGCAAACCAAACAATTGCATCAAGTCCTTTGTCGTCAGAAGTTAAACTTAAACTATTACCTTGCATAACCCACGTCTTTTGGTAACTATCCTCAGTTGCTTTGCGAGATTGAGAGGGTAAATCATTTAAGTCTGACTCCAACTTAAAACGATAATTCCATAAATTTTCAAGTGCAATCTCTATGTTTACTCCTCCAGCATAAATCTCCTGTTGGCAAAGATTTGCAGCGAATCTAAAGACTGATGTTATAGTATAAATAATTTCTCCATCAGTAATAAATTTATTGCCGATAATCCTATCAATATCGTTAGCTGCCTCTGTAGGAAAAGTTCCAGAAATGTCAATGAAATGACCACTTTCATACAAAACCCAAGACTGAGATCGAGCACTCTGGTTACCAAGATATCCAATCCAATTAGAGCCTGTCCTTTTTATTCCCCCACTTGGAATAGAGGGGTAGTTCCATCCTCCAATTTCAACTTTAGTTCTCTTGATTAAATTGAGACATTCACTTCTTTCAATTAACTGAGCATTATAGGTTTGAGGGAAAATTCTTATCCGCCAATATGAGGATTCCATAGCACCAGTTATCCCATGTACCTTGTGATGATTAAGGTCTAATTCTCTCTGAAAGTTATTTTTAACTTCCTCTGAAGAAGGATTTGGGAAGATTGATCTTTTTTCTTCTCTAATAGCCATCTGTTCATCGAAAGAGGCTGGATATGTTTTTTCCCCATCTCCACGACGAAGAAAAACTGTATGAGGAGAAAAATTTTGTGTAGGTGTTTCCAATTCCTTAGAAAGGCTATATAAGTGGGGCATTGGCGGAATAGAAATGACAAATAGATTCACTCCATCTAATAAAATTTCTTCACATTCAATATCTAAAAGTGGACGGTCACAATAACTATTTACTTTATCCAAGATGTCCCTGCGTATAGGCCGCTTACCAGTGATAGATTGTAGTCTTGGTGTGCCATCAGCTTGTAACTTATCATCAGCACCAATAATAAGATACCCTATTTGTCTAGCAGTTCCAGAATTTCCGTTTGTAATCGCTATTATATCTTTTACTAATTCTCCCCACTGATTACTTTGATCTTTAGCCCATTTCTGAATAGCAGATTGACCTACAGGCTTATCCATAAAAAGTTTATACATTTCACGTTTAAAATCGATCTTTGCGGTCTCTTTAGGATTATAAATAAGTTGTTGTAGAGTGTTGGTATCCATTTAAACAAGATTGTTTTAGGTTGATTGATGAGCGATCGCAAAACTTAGCTAGTTTTTTAATAATATTTTACCAAATATTGCCTGAGCAGAGAAAAGTTATACGAAAAATAACCTTGAGTTTCTTTTAGGCTGGAAATCTCTACTGCCCAAGTCCTAGTTCTGATATACTCAGCAGTAAAGCAGTCCCCCACAGTGGAAAATAGTCTATGGAATGGCACGTGAGCGATGCTCAGAGTTTGGCAATTATTGATCAGGAAATTGGCGACCACCTATTTACCCCAGCTGAATACGAAATTGTCCGCAGGGTAATTTATGCCACGGCGGATTTTGAGTATAAGTCCTTGATTCGTTTTTCAGAAAGGGCTTTGCAAGCGGGGGCAGCAGCACTGGCAGCGAGAAGTACGATCGTGGTCGATGTGCCAATGGTACAGGTGGGAATTACCCCTTTTATTCAAACCAGCTTTGCTAATCCCGTTTATTGCAGCATGGAAGCTCTCACAAGACCTCAAAAAGAAAAAACTAAGGCGGCGTGGGGAATTCAGACCCTAGCTAGTCGCTATCCAGAAGCAATTTTTGTGGTAGGGCAATCCCAAACAGCCCTCACATCATTGATAGAACTTATTGAAGCTGAAGAAATTAAGCCAGCCTTGGTGATTGGTACGCCTTCGGGTTTTATTGATGTGGATGTGGCCAAAGACCGCCTCAAAGATTCCCTAATTCCTCATATTCGGATTGAAGGACGCAAGGGTGGAGCCGCAGTAGCAGCAGCGATTATGCATGGTTTAGTAGATTTGGCATGGCAGGCCTACGGTGAAAATAGTATGGGTATCGGATAGAGTTGCCCCTCATCCCCCAGCCCTCCTTCGCCAAGTCTTACAGTCAGCTTTTGCCTGTCTTGAGCTTGCCGAAAGGTCAAACTGCTCAGGACATCGCTTCTCCCCTAGGAGGCGAAGGGAGCAAGATTAAAATTTTTGTTCTTCTATAACAGCTATGGCAACCACAAGTAATCCAAATAATCCAAATAATCCCTTACTCCTTCTAGTTGATGGACATTCTCTGGCCTATCGCTGTTACTATGCCCATAGTAAGAAGGGGGGATTAAATACTTCAACTGGGATTCCCACTAGCGTAACCTTTGGATTTGTTAAGTGCTTGGTGGAAGTGATTGAAAAATATCAACCCCAAGGGATGGCGATCGCCTTTGATCTTTCCACTCCTACATTTCGCCATGAATTAGACCCCACCTACAAAGCTGGCCGGGAGGAAACTCCTCCAGAGTTTATTATTGATCTGGTCAATCTTCAAGAATTAATTAAGGCGTTAGATTTGCCCCTATTAGCGACACCGGGTTATGAGGCGGATGATATTTTGGCTACCCTCACCCAACGGGGACAAGAGTTGAATTATCAAGTTAAGATTTTGACTGGCGATCGGGATATGTATCAGCTAGTAGATGAAGAGAAAAATACTAGTGTTTTATATTTTAGCAGGGACTATAGTAATCGAGGTTCTGGTAGTGATATCAGAGAAATTAAAACTCCAGAAGTTGTTACTAAATGGGGAATTTTACCCCACCAAGTG